>Ga0325411_1000061_pt1:0-22500 | contig 94987 bp, 88 predicted proteins | sample PopdelMetagenome_13_FD_206181 | JGI IMG/M metagenome (GOLD analysis project Ga0325411, IMG submission 206181) | Populus deltoides microbial communities from Bellville, Georgia, United States - Xylem-PdIQD-R4 | ecosystem: Host-associated > Plants > Phyllosphere > Stem > Wood/Secondary... | reverse complement strand
CGTTGAATACATTAGTGTAGCGTGCGTGCAACCCAGAACATCTAAGGGCATCACATACCTGTTATTGCCTCAAACTTCCTTGGCCTCGAAGGCCATAGTCCCTCTAAGAAGCTGGCCGCAGAGGGTCACCTCCGCATAGCTAGTTAGCATGTTGAAGTGTCGTTCATTAACGGAATTAACCAACTAAGAACGGCCATGCAACACCACCACCTCGTGAAGTTGGATTAGTAGATGAAGCTGCTTATTGTAGTCACATTTGTGTTGGTGTTTCCTGTTGTTGCTTTCTGCTACTCAGTTAGTGCACAACATGAGTGCTGCGTTTGGTTGTCTTGTTGGTTAGATGGTCTGTGGTTTGACTTTGCTCAAGTCGTGGTCTACTAAACTCATTTAGGCTTGCTTGTTAGGATTCCTTGCTGTCCTGTTTATGAGGTTGTCCTGCCTCTATTTTCACTGATGTACATTGTTGCAGCTAGTTGCCTTGGGACTGCTAGTTTTGGTTCTGTTCTGCTGCTCGTCCTATAGGTTCTGTTTGGTCATGTGTTTGTGTGGCTTGTTGTTTGATTCTAGGGTTTCTCTGGGCTCTTATGGTTGGCTGCTGGATATGACCTTGAATCACCACTATGGTGTTGTTGCTGCTATATGTAGGATGTTCTGTTCCTGGCTTGGTGTTGTTGTTTGCTTTCTTGTAGGGGCTTTTGATGCTGCTTGCAGTTTTGTTGATTTTCTATTCTCTCACCTTGGGTTATTATTGCCCTCTTCGATGTTGCTTGTTGGTATGCTGGAATGGATTGCGTATTCTGGCATCTTTGTGCTGGTTTTATGCTGCTTTAGAGACTCTTGTGTCTTCTAGGCTTGAAGAAGCTGCTGCTTTTGGTTGGGCTCTAAGCTATGCGTGCTGCCGAGCTGTGTTGGTTATGGCTTGTTTGTGCTAACTATGTCTGTGTTGGGATGTCTTGGCTGGTATGCCTATCTCTCCTTGCTGCTTGAAGCTACTTTCCACATTCAGGGTGTGCATGCCATGTTTGGCTGCCTCGTTTGCATTGGCTGGTCTCATCTTCATGCAAGTTGCCACAGGATTATCTGGTTCTGGCTTTGATATGATTCCCACCTACTTGTCTCTGGATGTCATGGGTTGTCCCTGCCATTGCTGCCTATTTGCTTGCTTCAAATGCCTCCTCTCTTGTTTGGGAGGCATGTTGTTTCTGATCGCCCTTCTAAGTCTAATTTTGTCACTTCTGCCTTACCTGGCTGCTTTGATGGTATGCTTCATGTGCTCCCATTGATCTTTTTGGTTAGCTATTCGATGTACCTCATTGGTTTGTTGCGGATTGCATTGTTAAATGCTGGGGTCAAATTAATATCTTTGACTAGGGAGCGTATTCCCTTTTTGGTTGTCTTTATTTGCTCAAGGGAGCCTGTTCCCTTTGTTTTTTCAAGGGAGTCTGTTCCCTTTGCTTTTTAGTTCAGCAAGATAATCTTGCTTTTGGTTTGTTCAAGGGAATCTGTTCCCTTTGCCTGGCTATATCTATATTTATGTACTACTAGTCTCTAGCTTGTTTTTTGATCTATACAATTCTTACATTTGATATAAAAAAGAGCTCTCAGTAAGAGCTCTCAATCAGCTCTTAGTTAGTCAAGAGAGAGAAGCTCTTGGTTGTAGTGAGAGAAACCCGCTGGCTTCTTGTACGCGTTCTTCACCTCTCACTGTGCAACGATTTCTTCTTTTCTTGCTCTTTGCACTCTAATAGACTCTACTTCTAAATCTTTGTGTCATTTATACATGGCAAAATCAAAGAAAAGGTCCTCGGTTCTACGATTTGCCCAGCAAGACTATGGGTTTCGCACATTGCGTCCCTCGTCTTTGCACACACAATGAACCCTGAGTCGGAGCAGTTCCCCTTGTGTGTCGCACTCCTCTAGTCCTTCTCAACTCCACTCCTCCACGAACAACCGTAGCTTTCGCTGATGTTGTCAATTTCAACCGTGGTGCTAGGGTTTGAGTGAAGAATCGAAATAGGGGCATGCAAAGCACACCCCGTACTGTTCCTCCATTGTCTTCTCCTGGTCCTTGTGGAATAAATGTTGAACCATCTGTCACCACCAGGCCTCATCATGTTCTCTTTGTTGAGTCTGGTTCTCTTGGTTCTCCCCTGGTGTTGGAAACCCTAGCCCCGGGCCAAAGGTTGGGGACGCCACTCCACTGCCACCCCCAGAGAAAGGCAAAGCTCCCTCAGGAAGCCACAAACCTTCCTCCCCCGACCACCCCATAGGTACTACTATTCCTTCATCTTTCTCATTAGTGCACTTTTCTAATTATACTACTTCAACATCTTGCCTTTTGCTGGAAACTAATTTGGGTATGCATAAGGACCTCTGGAGGTTCAGTTTAATTGGGTACATTGCTAGCAAATTCCCAGGATACACATCACTATCAAAATTTATTAATAGTTCCTGGAAATGTAATGCCAAGTTTTCTATGCATGATTCCGAATGGTTAATTTTCACATTTTCATCTGAAATGGACATGATTGAAGTGCTTAGTGGAGGCCCCTATTATGTTTTTGGTCGGCCCTTAATTCAGAAAATTATGCATGAGTTCTTTGATTTTACCACTTCTGAAATGGTAAGGATGCCATCTGGGTTAGGTTTCCTAATCTGCCTTTCCTGTGTTGGTCACCAATTTTTCTTTCCAAGCTTGCAAGTGTACTTGGGAAGCCTGCTCATGCTGATACCCCAATTGCTTCCATGACACGGCTTTCTTATGCTAGAGTGCTTATTAAGATTGACTTGCTAGCTGACATGCCAACCTCTATCAATCTCATCTTGCCCAATGGTATGCCCCTGTCCCAGCAGGTGATATATGAATCATTACCACGGTTTTGTAAGCAGTGCAGGTCCCTGGAACATACAATTTCTACTTGCACCAAAAATTCCAATCACAAACGCAAGAAGCACTCCTAGACAATTCCCCTTCCCTCTGAATGTTCTAGCCCTTCTGCTGAAACTGCAGCTGTTGAGAAGAAGTCTAACAGGGAAGAGCCTCAATGTGAGCAAGGGATTGATCCCATGTCTGCTGAAGCAGCAATGGCTTTGGAAGAGAAAATAGTTGGTTCTGGGCACAAGCGGCCCAAACTAGTTACATCAAGGTCTAGTCCTCCTGGTGCCAAACCTTCTACTTCTCTAAAGATTGTGCAAGTTTCTGAAGGCCATACTTATGTCACAGCTGAATCGCCTTCTATAAAGCAATATTTGACACAAAGTAGAGCTATTGCAACCCTTGGGCATCCAGGGAAACTAGTTGGAATGGGTTGCTGGGCCAAGAGCTCCTCTACGGCTAATTCCAAGACTCAGGGCAACACATCTTCTGCTTCCTCACCCTTTCTATGATTTCTCAACTTTTTTTGGATAGTTTTTTGGAAAGGGAGTCTATTCCCTATGTTATTTCTCTGTATCTCTTGTGAATATTCAGCTTGGTATTGCTTTACCTTTTGTTGGTTCTGCTGCTTTGTAGTTGCTTTTGTAGGCCTGTGTCGTAGCGTTCTGCCTGTGGCCTGTCATGCCTGGGGGTTGTGGTGGATTGCAATGTTGCATGTCCGCTCTGTCAACTGTTGTTATGTTGTTGCCTTTGTAGGCTTGTTTCCTTTGTTGCAGAGCTACTGGTCTACCTGTGGCCTTTGCTTTTGCTGGTGTTGTGCTTGCTGCTTCTTGTTCAGGCGTTGGATTCTCTGATGCCGCAAGTTTATTATACTTGGGTGCTGCTTAATGCAGTGTTTAGATCCTTGGTGTATCTGCAGCCTTCGCAGGTGCTTTTGCAGTTCCTGCTGGTTTCAATTTGGATTGCAGCTGATCGCATTTTTAGATGCTGAAGCCTTATGTTGATTTGTTGTTTGTCTGGCCAATTCCCTTCTTGTCCAAGGGAGCATGTTCCTTTCTTTTCCAAGAGAGCCTTTTCCCTTGGCTTTATTGTGTTAATTTGGTTGGTTGCTTGTTCTCGGGAGCCTATTCCCTTGAACAAGCTTGTTTGTACATGCCTGTATATTTTGACTTGCTGGTTCTCAGTTGTGTTTCACTTTTGATCTATTCAATTCTTATATTTGATAAAAAAAAAAAAAAGAAAAGAAAAGAAAGAGCTCTTAGTAGCAGGTAATTCCCTCTCCTCTGTTCCTTGCAGTCGTGTATGGCGGGACCTCTTCTCTGCTAGTCGACCAACTGCTCCCTGTACAAAGCTCTAAAATTTCTCACTCACTCATCTCACTAAAACTTGCGCCATCTCTCCTAAGGACTTCCAACCTCAGTTTGAAGTCTGGAACTTGTGTGTGGTTGGTTATGTCTCTGGTAAAAGCCCTGGTTATAGGGTCTTGAATGGTATTATCTCCTCTGTATGGAAGTGTGAGGCTTCTCTAACTATACATGATTATGGGTGGTTGATTTACAGATTTAACCGAGAGGAGGACAAGCTCTCTGTTCTTCGTGGAGGCCTGTACCTGGTGCATGGCAGACCCCTCATTCTGAGGTCCATGACAAAAAATTTTGATTTCTCCTGTGAGGAGATGACAAGGGTCCTAGTATGGGTCAAATTCCCAAATCTTCCTCTCTGTTGTTGGTCTCCCCTATGTTTGTCCAAGATAGCTAGTGTTGGCAAACCTATTCAGTGTGATCAAATGACTTATAATCTCTCTCATCTGTCATATGCATGTGTGTTGGTTGAAATAGACCTTCGTGAGGACATTCAACAATATGTAGAAGTGTCTTTGCCATCTACTGCACAAGTTTAGACTTAGGGATTGGAAATAGCTCTCCAATGCAGATGTTGCTTCTACTGCCCGTATTGTTGTTTTTTGGAATCCTTCCACAATCTCTGTTGACTTGCTTTCTTCCTCTGCTCAAGCTCTCCATCTCTCTGTTAATAGTTTGATTTCCCAATATTGCTTCCGGGTTACCTTTGTTTATGGGTACAATACTATATCTTGTAGAAGGTCATTATGGAGGGACCTGTGATGTTGGATCTCTTCATGTTCCTGGATGGTCCTTGGCGATTTTAACTCTGTGCTCTCCCCTGCTGACAAGCACAATGGTGAACATGTGTCCTCCTATGAAACCTTAGATTTTTGAGACTACTGCTTAGACCTTGGCCTTCAGGATGTTAACTATAGTAGTTGCCCCTTCAGTTGGACCAATGGTACCGTGTGGAGCAAACTTGATAGGGTTCTCATTAATCCTTTATGGTCCTCTCTTCAATGCATGACTCATGTCCACTTTGATTCTCCTGGAGCTTTTACTGATCATTCTCCTGCCAAAGTTTGTTTGGATCAGTATGTGCAGGGCAGGAGGAACTTCAAATTCTTCAACATGTGGGCTTTTCACGATCAGTTTCTGGAGGTGGTCTCTAATCATTGGTCTTCTGCTGTTTATGGCACTCCAATGTATGTTTTCTATCGCAGGTTAAAGCTTCTGAAACGACATTTGAAGGAGCTCAATTGTCTCCATTTCAGCCATATCTCAGAGCGTGTTTTGCACCTTGAATCTGAGCTGACGGATCATCAATCTCTTTTACAGCATGACAGGAACAACCAGTTTTTAGTGGAGCAGGACAAGCTTCTTCGATCAAAGCTGTTAACTTTGAAGTTTGCAGAAAAGCAGTTTTTCAGTCAAAAGATCAAGTGCAACTTCCTTAAGGATAGTGATAAAGGATCCAAGTTCTTCCATGCACTGATGGATCATAATCACAGAAGGAATTTCATTCCAGCCATTATGACCACTCATGGTCGTCTGAGCTCTTCTCTGGAGGAAGTGGGAGCTATCTTTGTGAATTATTTGCAGCAGCTGCTTGGGACATCCAAAAGCATCATTCCTCTTGCTAGTGCAGTCATTCACAGTGGACCCTGTCTCTCCTTTAGTTCCATGATCTTCTCCTTTCTCCAGTTTCTCATGAGGATATTCGGAAGGTAGTCTTCAGCATAGGGGATGACAAAGCTCTTAGGCCTGATGGCTATTCTTCCCTTTTCTTCAAGAAAGCCTGGCATATTTATTGGGGAAAATCTTTGTGCGGCTGTACAGGATTTCTTTGTTTCTGGAAAGCTCCTATTTCCTGCTGTAATGTGATATATAAGGTGATTGCAAAGATTTTGGCTGGTCGGCTAGCTCATGCCCTAACAGACATTATCAGCCCCATGCAGAATGCCTTTTTGGGTGGTCGGCTTATGAGTGATAACATCAATCTTGTTCAGGAGCTTCTCAGAAAATATGGCAGGAAGCGTTCTTCTCCTCGCAACCTGTTGAAAGTGGATTTCAGGAAAGCTTTTGATTTTGTCTAGTGGGACTTCCTGGAAAATCTTCTTCGGTAGCTTGGGTTTCTAGATAGATTTGTTTCCCTTCTTATGCAGTGTGTCTCCACTACCTCTTATTCTGTTGCTGTGAATTGTGACCTTCATGGATTTTTTCTGGGGAAAAGTGGTGTTAGACAAGGGGACCCCTTGTCCCCATATCTTTTTATTTGCTGTATGGAATATTTTTCCAGGATGTTATAGCTGGCCTCTCAGCAGGTGAGATTTCTGATGTAACTATATTATTCGATAGTTTCACCCATATTTAACTAGTGTTTTGCCTATGTTATATATATAATATGCCTTGATATTCTTTGTTTTATGTTTTGAAGGCACTTTTGGATGAAAGATGCAAAAAGGAGTAAATTGGAGGTAATTGACAGATTTGATGTTCAGTCGATGTTTTGTGCAGAGTGTGAGTTCTATAGGTCTAAATGAAGTGATTCTAGTGGAAAACAAAATATAACATCCATACCTTTCTAGAAATTTAATGCAAGAAAAATAAAAAAAGAAAGAGCATGGAAATCAGAGCCTTCAAAGTCAAATCTCGTATTCTGCTAATGTTGACCTTTGGCCATTCAAAATTGAATATCTGGAGCTTCAGAAGTTCAATTGATGCAAACTCAATTTTGTTGGATTCCTGACTTAAAAACCTATCAATAGTCCAAATTTCAGCAAAAAAAGATTTCATATGAGGGATATGTGATTTTTCAAAGATGACATCTGAATTCTGCCATACAATGGTGGATTGTTGGTGGCAGCTGAATATTGTCAAAAGAAGCTGCACCAACCATTGACAAAGGATAGCCATCATTGTTGATAAGTGCAGGAGGAGCTGTCATTGAAGCCTATAAATAGAGGCATCATTTGGAGAGAAAAAGACAGAGCAAAGAAAGAGGGAAAGAGAGTGCAGTAGAATAAAAGAAAGAGGGGTGGCAGCCATAAGAGAAGAAACACAAACTCTCCTCTCTACAAACCAGAAATCATGCTTTCTTCCATCTTTAGGAGTAGTTGTTCAATAGATATGCAAGGCTAAACTCATTTTCTTGGTTGCAAGGACGCAAAAACCTTCAGATTTCAGGAACTGTGAGATTTATTCTTTCATTTATTTTCATTTTGTATTATGAATGAGTATGCTTGTTTTCCTATGCATATTTCCTATGATTGTTTATCTTAATTGCTAGAGCGAACTCTAAGTTATTATTGTGAACAATCTATTGCTAAGCTTGATATCAAAACTGGAGTTATGGTATATAAACTTGTGAAGCAACTAAGCTTGATAATTGTTGTGGAACTATGTTATTAAACTTAGGGAGAACATTCGATCAAAGCAACACAACTTGCAGACAACTTGGTTGTTAAGATTAATAAATTTATCTAAATCTTAAGGCTGCCATTGGAATAAATCATTAGTGCGGACACTGTGATTGTTTGTTGGTTAGGATTAGTTTTACAGCAAATATGTTAACTAATCAACATTAAGAAAAGATAAAAAAATTCAGAATATAAACTGGAGTTTTGTTTCAAGGATCGGTTCTGATTTCTGTAGGTAGATGTGTGCTTGAGCAGGTTGTGTTTTGGGTCTTCACTGTTTTCAGTATTGGTTGTTTGGTTCTTTGGTTGTGCTGCGGCTGGGTTTGTTTGCTTTGCAGTGCTTTTGCTGTGGTCCAGAGGGTGTGGCTCTGGGTCTGCCTGCTATGTGTTGCTTTTAGCTATTGTTCTGGTGTTTTGTGCTGCCTTGGTGGCTTTGTGTTTTTTGGTTCAGCAAGCTAGCCTCTTGTTGGCTGTTGCTTTCCAGTAGACTCGTTTGTTTCTGGTCTTTTGATATTGTTGTCTGGTTAGCTTAGCTAGCTAGTTTAGGTTTCTTTGTTTCAGGGAGTCTCCCTTTTGTTCAAGGGAGTATGTTCTCTTTCACTAGTTTGTATATGCCTGTACATATGACTTGCTGGTCTCCAACTATGTTTTTTTATCTATATAATTTCTTACATTTGATAAAAAAAAAAAGGGTACCCCTGGAAGAGGACCAGTTGGATTTCTCTTTTTCTGATGATGATTGTGATGGCCCTCTCAAATCACCCCCCATGCTTCCTCCTCCTGCTGATCCCGTGCCTCCCTCTCTCTCTCTCTAGGAGGTCATCCACCTACTACAACCGCAGTAGCAGGTATCTCTCTTTCCTCTACTCTAGGCAGTAGTGTATGGAGAGATCTTTTCTCCGCTAGTAGATCAACTGCTTCCTGTATAAAGCTCTAAAATTTCTCACTCAATCATCTCACTAAGACTTGTGCCATCTCTCCTGAGGACTTCCACCCTCAATTTGAAGTCTAGAACTTGTGTGCAGTTGGCTATGTCTATAAACCCCGGGGAAAAATAAAGGTTGCTTAGATTGCAAACTAACTAAATGAGAAATAAAAGTGAAGAAATTCATGCATGTGGTTAAATAAAAACGAGAATTCGGAAATTTTTTGATAAAAGTTTCTAGATGAAATATTTCGAGACATTATAAATCAACCCGAAAATGTTGAGGGTTTGATTAAATTAAAGAAAATAAACTAAACTAAAAGTTGTGGGGTGAAATTATAAGAAATGAAAAGAGGTATAACTTAATTATAAGAAGAAAAAAAGAAAGAAGATGTGAGGGCCTAAATGCAAATAAGAAAAATTCTTATCCAAATATTGGGTGAACATTTAAAGAGATGCTACCGATGGAAGAAGCGTACTAAACGTGACACCACATTCTTGTCAATGAGGCGGGGATGGTTGGCGTTCTTTTAACAGTGCAGTTTTTTTATCCATCTCAACATCAGAAATTCCTTTCCTCCTGAGTTGGTAGTTAATCCATTCATAGACCTATACTTGCATTGATAACCTAAATTATCCACTCCAATAGTTAATCACATAAGACCCTATATTTGCATTTATTGATCATCCAGGGTCCTTCTATCCATGTCCATTCACAACTCGAACTAAATCTAAGAAAACGGAGAAAAAGAAAGGAATTGAACTAGATAATTAGTTCAAGATGTATAAGATGAACTAATCTTTAAAAGTATCAGATTCTCTTGATCCTAGTACTAATGCCTTACAAATTCTCGACCTCCAAGTCTAAATTTAAACCAGACTTTAACCAAATTCTTAAACTAAAGTTTGAATCAACACCAACCCAACCCCAATCTCTTTCTCCTCACACCCTCTCTTTTCTCCCCCTTCAGCTCAACTACTCCTCACATCAGGCCTTTCCTCCAAAAGTTCCATTATGGTTTTTGTCACGTAGTCATCAATCTCAATACCATAAACTTTGATTTCCATTTGATAAGTTCCTCTCTCTCTCTCTCAAAATTTTTTGAATTTAATGATTTTAAGGGTGGTGATGATTTTGGTTGAGTGGCTGGCAACTTTAGAGAATCTATGGTGATTGGTGATGAAAGATATCAACTTCTATATCACCTACAAAATACAACAATATACTTGTGTCATAACCTAAATTTTGACCCTTTTTTTATTCTTACTTTATAAAAATAATGATGAAAAATAAAAAATGAAAAAAATGAAATGAATGAAAAATAAATTGTTTTGGGTCAAGACAATATAAACTGGAAGATTGGGAACTTAATTAAACTTTGGATTAGTTTAATTAATCAAATCAATGGCTTAATTGAAGACTTGATAAGTTTTGAGATTTAATTGAAATTGAAATTAATGAAATCAGGGGCTTAATTGAAGAATTATCAAAGTTTATGGCTGATTCTGGTTAAAATTGCAAGAAATTAAAATCCAAGGACCAATTTGTAAATGGCACTAAGATGTAAGGGTCCAATTACAATTTACCTGAGGACTTGACTACAAAATTTCAAAACGTCAAGGAACAAAACGCAAACGTCAAGTGACCCGACTAGGCCTGCTGGGTCCAACCCAGCCACATGAGCTGAGCTGAACCTAGCCCAAAAAAATAAACTAAAAATCTAATAAAATAAAATAAAAAAGAAAAAACTTGGGCCCAACCGGCCCAATCCCTTTTATTTTTTTTTTTTGATATTTGGCCAAACGAACCTTTTATATATATATATATATATATATATATATATATATATCAAAAAATATTTGTGGATCCTTTTGAATTTATTTGTAAGTCTCTCACATTTTTTTTTAAGTATTTCACTATATAATTAATCTGTGGATTTTTACTATGAAATGCAAATCCGGTGTACGATACCTTTTAAAAAAAAAATATGCATACATAGATTTAAATTCATTTTATTGGTTTATTCATTGACGCCAGAGTCAGGAACATTATTCATTTTGTTTTTGGTTACATAATATTTACCAACGCTAGAGTTGGAAGTATCTGTAGTCGAATACCCACTAACGCTAGAGTCATGAATATTACAAGCAAACTATCATAGCATACACCAACAAAGTTTTAGCAATTTAAGTCAAAACCAACAATGCAGCCTGCCATAGGCAGGACGTTTAAGGGGTGATAATATCTTCCCTTTTACGTAACTAGTCATGTACCATAGAATCTTTGGTGACCAGTTAGGGTTCCTAGTGACCATAATACTAGGTGACGACTCCTTAAACAAGACCTTCACATAACAAAGAACAAGATGCCAGAAACCTTTTCTTTTCATTGAATATTTTTAAGGCTGTCACGATGTCGAGTGTGACAACTTATATAGTTTATACGGAGAAGACCAATTCTAAGTAGGTAATTACTGTAGTACATAAATCCAGGTTAGAAGTAACTAGTATTCCATAATCAATGGAAACCAAATAGCAAATGAAATCCTTATAATACCTTTAAAAATCTTTTGTTGACAACTCACGACAACACCCTCCTCAAGTTGGTGCATGAATGTCTCCAATGGTCAGCTTGTCTAGTGAGTTATAAAACATCTTGCTTGAGACTACCTTTGTAAGGAAAATTGTCAGTTGTGCTATTGATTTTACGAAAGGAAATTGAACTATCTTAGCTTCAAGTTTTTTTCTTAATAAAATATCGGTCCATTTCTACATGTTTTGTTTAATCATGTTGACCTAGGTTTTATGCAATCACTATAGCCGCTTTGTTATCACAAAATAGATTCATTTCAAAACTGGATGAATAGCCAATTTCTTCTAATAGCCTTTCCAACCAAAAAAGTTCACTAAGTCATTTAGTCATGCCTCTAAATTCAGCTTCTACACTAGATAGTGCAACCACCTTTTATTTCTTACTTCTCCAAGTAACTAGATTGTCTCCCATGAAAATGAAATATCTAGATGTAGACTTTCTGTCAATAGTACTCCTAGTCCAGTCAACATCCATGTACCCATTGATGTTTAGATGATTATGTTTCTTGAAAATGAGTCCTTTTTCCTAGGGAAGACTTCAAGTATCGTAGAATCTGAAGCATGGAATTTGTGTGATCCTCACTAGGATTATGCATGAATTGACTCACTAAACTCACTACATAGGCAATATCTGGTGGTGTAAGAGACAAATAAATCAATCTTTCAACAAGATATTGGTACCTTTCTTTATTCATGGGTATTTGGTTCGATTGTTCTCTCAATCCATGGTTTTAAACCATTGGTGTGTCTGCAAGCTTATAATTAAGCATTCTTATTTTAGATAAAATATCTAATACATATTTCCTTTGTAATAGAAATATGTTTTAATTTGAACAAGCTACTTTGATATCTAAAAAGTATTTTAATTCCCCAAGATTCTTCATTTCAAACTCGGTTGCTAGATGCTTTTGCAAACTAGAGATTTCTTCCTAATCATTTCCTGTAATTATCATATCGTCAACATAAATCATCAAAGTCGTTACCATCCCTTGTTAATGCTTCAAGAAAAGAGTATGATTCAAGTTGCTTTGTTTAAACCTATATTTCCTCATAGCCAAGATAAATTGTCCAAGCCATGCTCTAGGTGATTGCTTCAGTCTATAAGTGTCGTCTACAGCTTGCATACCACTTCGATTTGTAATGATATAGTAAAACTTGGTGGAATGTCTATGTATATTTTTTTGTTAGATTCTCATGGAGAAATGCATTTTTACATCAAATTGATATAATGGCCAGTATAAATTTGCACTAAGAGACAACAATACTCTAACAGTATTTAACTTTGCTACTGGTGAAAACATCTCCTGAAAGTCTATGCCATACATCTAGGTATATCCTTTTGTTAAAAGTTTCGCCTTGTATCTCTCTATTGACTCATCTGCCTTATATTTAATAGAGAACACCCACCTACACCCTATTGTCTTATTTTCCTTGGGTAGCGACATGATTTTCCATGTATCATTTTTCTACAAAGCTATCATCTCTTTAGTTATTGTTTGAACCCATTTTTAGGTCATTCAAGGCATCTTATATTGTACTCGAAACATGCTTAAAAGATAACTTAAACACAAAAGCTTTGAGAGGTTGTGATAATTTTTAGGTGCAAATATAGTTAGCAATCAGGTACTTTATTCTTTTTTCTCCATGATTTATTAAATACTAATTTGGTGGCTCACCTTGATTGTACTTGAAAGGTAATTTGTAGCTAAAAGAGTTATCTACAACTTTACTGGGATAAGAGTTTAGAGATTGTACCTCAGGAATATTCTCAAGATATTGATCATTTGGTATAAAATTATTAGAAGAGGGTTGGTCTTACTCAGTGGGTTGATCTTGTCCTTGTTCTTACACAGTGGTCTGGTTTTGCTCATCAGTATCATGCCTCGATTGAGTCCCAATCAGAATAGTATCATGCCTCGATTGTGTCCCAACTAGAATAAATGATGTTTAATGATTAGTACTTAAAAGTGCATTTTTGTGAAGGTTTTATATCATCATTTTGCACTTGAAGTATCAATAACTCCTTAACTAGAGCATGTTTTATAATAACATGTCTAATAATATAAGATACCTTTAATTTATGGAAAATGTTCATCTTAAATGTAGGTCTATCACATAAATCAAAGGATTGATTGATGAGTTCAACTACTAAAATTGAGAAGATAAAGAGAGGGTTAAGCTTAGAAAAGAGAAGCTGGTTCAGTCCAAACTAGAACATTGTTCAGTCATTGGGTCATATCTGGAGCTGTAGATCTTGGATTTCAATTTGGTTTATATGGATAGAAAGCTAAGACATAGGCCTAAAACATTCATGAGGAGTCCAAGACTCAATTTTGTTGTTTGGAAGTCCAAATCTTAGCAACGACGGAGAAGTTGTAATCTGTCCTGCAGCCCAGACACTGTTTAGTGTTCAGCCCATATCTCGAGTTCTAGAAGTTCAAATGCACCGATTATTTTTTTGTTGGAAAGCTGAGACAATTTTCTAGAACTTTCATGACAATCTGTTCAAATTCTGACGTTAGCAATGATGTTTTGTTCAGATAAGAAGATTTGTCACCAAGTCAAGATGTGGCCACCCACTCAACAATTAGTCATCAAATCAATAGTTCCAAATTTTAGCCTATAAAAGGAGGCATTTGTCATGCATTTAGGCATCTTGGTTTTCAGATCAAGATCATGTTCTTGCTCTCTCTCTTTATATTTCTGTAATGCTTAAGTTTTGTTTATATTAATATCTTGTTTATGCTTTTCATTTCCTTTCCTTTACTTAGTTAACTTATATCTTATTTATGTTATTATCTTGTTTGTTTATGTTTCTCTCTTTCATTATGTTTAGCTAAGTTTATTATGTCAAGGTGAAAAGGTTACACTAATGGTGTAAGAATAAGTATAGTATAAACTCAACATGGACTTTAATGTTTGATACTAACATGTTTTGTATTTGTTATCTTGTTCACTTTTAATACTTTGCTTGTTAAATGGTTAATCTAGATTTATGTTGTATAACCCTTGGTATAACAAATACTTGGCATTTTCATAGCCCAACCGTATGGTATAACCGACACCTGTGCTATGAAAGGAACTTGATTTGTTGTTAACATAAGTTATAATCATGAATACCTGACAACATTTACAAGTATTAGCATTATTCGAATAAGATAACTAATGTAATCATGTTAACAATTTATAATCTGATTGGAACCTTCTTTGTGTGTGGTTTCCAGTTGAGTAATGAAAAGAGTTTATACTATACTTGTTTAAAATATCATTAGTGGATCCTCTAACCTTGACAATTATTTTATCCTTGTTTAATCCTTATATCAATATCACATCTCAAAGCTCTCTTCAACTCCTTTTATGTTATTATCTATTTTTTTATTTGTAGTTTATACAGTTAACCTCCATGTGGTTCGACCCCGGTCTTGTCGGGTTATTTATTACTTCAACACTCCTACACTTGGGAGAAGACATCAACTCTTTGGTTATGTCATTTAAGATAATTGACTTCCATCAATTTGATTTATCTCCAATTTTGTATCATCAAAGTCTGGCCAATTCTCCCAACTGTTCATATTATGATCTTTACATAACATTTTTCCCTGAAGAGAAAAGGAAGGACCTTGCAATAGAAAGAAAGTTTCAGCTTCATGAAAAGTAACATATATTATGCTGTAAAGATGTATGGTAAAGGAATTATAGCACCTATAGCCTTTTTATATGTTGTGTACCCTAGAAAAACACAATGAATAACACATAGATCAAGCTTTGTTCACTGATTTTTATGTAAATAAACATAAACAACACAACCAAATATGCATGGTGGAAGCATCAAGACAAACAAAAAGATACATGATAAGCAAGAGCTTGTAGTGGATTTTCAAAGTTCAGGACACGAGACAACATTCAATTCAATAGGTAAACAACCATGCATCTGTCCAATAATGTTAAGATACATATGCTGCTGTTAAAAGGGCTCAAGTTATTTCTAGGATATACCTATTTTTTTTCTCTCCACAACACCATTTTATTGTGGTGTTTGTGAATAAGTAGTTTCATGATAAAGACCATATGTTTGGAAGTATTCTCGGAACTCATTATTGTCATACTTTTCGCCATTATCATATCGAAGAATTTTAAGATTAGTTGAAAAATATGTCTTAATCATATTATAGAAATAATGAAAAATCCCAAACACCCCATTCTTATTTTTTATCACATTTAGCCAAGTCATACATGTATAGTCATCTACAAAGATCGCAAACCATCTAACCCCTGAGAAAATTGAGATGGGAGTCGGACCCTAAACATCCAAGTGAATTTATATGAATGGGGTCTCATATTTTTTAAAACTTATTGGATAGGATGCATAATGACTCTTGGCTAGAATACACATTTCACAACTAAAGTTAGATTCATGTATGTTGGAAAATAGACTTAGAAATAAATGCCTTAAATAAGAAAATGATGGATGCCCAAGTCGACGATGTCATAGCCATATCTGTTTTTCTTTGTTACCAGTTCGATGCATAATATTTGCCCAACTGAGGTCAAAATCATCCATGTAGTACAACCCTTCTTGTTTAGTACCATGACCAATAATCTTCTTGGTGATAATATCCTAAAACATATAGAAACTCAGATATATTAGTGCACAACAATTAAGTTCCTTTGTAGCTTGGCCTATAGATAATAATTTATTTGAAAGAGATGGAACTAATAAAGTGTTTGAGAGTGAAAAAGAGGGTGAAAGTGTCATTCTTCTAGCCCCTGTAACTGAATATGCCACTCTATTAGCTTTGGCAATGCATGTCTATTTTGGTTAGGTGATTTCGATAAAATCTTGTAAATCATTTCTTATGTGATCGGTTTCCCCTGAATCAACAATCCAATCATGATTATTAGATCATTACAAGCCACATAGTTGTTTACAGCAGTAGAAAAAGGAAGCCTCTTATGGTATAAAGGATAGTTGAGATTCAATATTCACGAGTGCAGCTCGACTCTAAGTTACACCTGCACCAACATCACACTTATTATTTTTCTTGAGTTTGTGCCATAACTTTAGATATCCATGTAGCTTAAAGCAAGTGTCTCTTGTATATTTCATATCCCTACAATGTGTACAACCTCTTTCCTCTACTTGTGATTTTAATTTTGTTGATGTATTAAGTTTTTCATTGGACAAAATTTGGAGTGAATGTGGTTAGGATTTTTGTTTGTCTTTTGAGAGCATAACAACATTAGGTATGATATAGTTTTTTGTCAACATCACTGTGGATATGCTTGCTCTACTATATAAAATGGCTAGATTTGAAGCACATCTCCTCAAACCTTATCAAGACAATCATCTACTCCATCCAAGAATTTGTAAACTCTATCCTCCTGTAAAATAGAATTATACCTTTGTACATCAACTTCACATTGATGTAGTATATCTAGGTAAATCCTCCACCTTGTTTAAGTCTCATTACCTTCCTTTTGAGATCATAAACTTATAAGGTGTTAGTGCCATCAAAATATGTTGTAACGATAGCATCCCTTATGACTTTCACTATTCAAAATCTGATGTAGTTACAAATCAATTTTGGATCTATTCAATTAATTAGTTATCCTTTCATAATTCTATTTTCTATTCTTCACTTTCTGAAATTAGGATCACTCTCTTAGGGTTATAGAAGATCCTTATTTATATATCCCAATTTGTCTCTGCCTGAGATGTACATCTCAATAACTTGGGACCAAAGTCCATAATTGGTGTCATCCAATTTGATCCAAATTGGTGCACCAATTACGTCTTGACTTAATGAGGTAGATGTCTAGTTCAACATTTGTGATATTTTGGTGGTTTGGTTAGCAAGAATTGGATTCTTGCCTTAAGATCTCTCTATTAAAGGAGATTGTTCTATCATTGCTGAAAAAAACCCACAAAGCCTTGAAACGTTTGCTCTGATACCATGATAGAAGATATCAATTTCTATATCACTTACAAAATACAAGACTATACTTATATAATATGTACAAAGGAGACCTGTTCTAGATAGGTAATTACTGTCATACATAAATCTAAGCTATAATTAACTGGTATTCCATAATCAGTGGAAACCAAATAAAAAAGGAAATCCTTGTAATCTCTCCAAAAAATCCTCTATTGACAACTCACGCCAAGAATTAGGTGTTAGCTTTTCAATGACATATAGTGGATTGACTATTTTTCAGTCATGATGGGTTGTTAATATGAAATAATTCGGAATTTCGCATTACTTGATTTGATTGTGGAGACTAAGTTCATAGTAAAAAACAAATCATGAAAACTTGTTATTTTTTCTTTTTAGATTTCATGATTTCACAAAAAAAGACTAAATTTTGAATTCTGAAATGAATGTGATGTCTTTTTCATGATAATGATCAAAATATGTGTTATTAGCATATTTATTTTAATTTTGTTGGAAATTTGATTTAATTAATATGATTTAAATAAATTATGGGTGAAGAAATTAATCTCAAAGAACCATTGGTTTTTCTAGATTTAATTCTTGATTTATGGTGGCTAATTAAATATTGATAATAGTGAGAATTGATTGTTATTAATTTTTCAACCTTTTAACTACCAAAATTCACTATAAAAAAAATGGTGAAAGAAGAGTTTCTAACTTGAGTTTTTTAGATTTTTACATACTTTTCCTTACCTTATATTTTAGTATTTTCTTATCATTTTAAGTTGTGCTCTTCCTTCCAAATCTAGAACTTAGATTCATCTTTGATACAAACCAAGTTAGGTCTGAGTTTTGTATTAAAATGCCTATTGACTAGTTTTGCGAGACCAGACATATCTCTTAAACTATAAATTGGATAAAGGTGAAATTTTACAGGGTGATAAGATGCATATGGAAATATATTATGGTAGAATTTCAGGTCAACAAGAGTTAAAGAATATATTATGTAAATTGGTCAAAGTTATTGTTACTATTTTAGCATATTCGTCAACAAAGTATTCTTTCTTGGCTATTTTCGTCGCAATCAATCTAGATCTATAATGAGTTAATTTTGGACAACAAAGATAGAATAAATTATACTTGTTTAGGTCCTAAACTTGTGCATAAGCTTGGGCTACAAGGGTTTCTAATGTAGCTTGGATTCATTGAAGAATTAGAGTCTATATTTTACAAAGATTCCAAGTCTCACATAAACTTGATGTAGCAACATCTAAGATGATCTTTCTCTTGGATTTTTTTTTTTTTGCAAGTATTTCCAGAATATGAAGAAGACTAAGAGAAGGCAATATAAGAAAGAAAACTCTAGCAATCAAAACAAAGTTTCTTAGTTGAATTCTTATACTAAGAGTATAGGATAAAACACACTTAGAAGAGCTTGAAGATTTTAGCTACATTGAGGAATTTTAACATGAAGATTTTATTTTTATTATCCTATCTTATTTATTTGATGTTGAAAAATTATTTTTAATTTGGGTTTGTTCTAACACATTAGACATTGTTTAGAGGTTTATTTTATTATTGGACTAATGTTAGTTGATTTTCTAGTTTGGACCCATTGACCTGCAACTCAAAAGGAATCTATTCAGGTTATTTAGAGAGGACTATATAATATTTTTCAAGCTGTAGATTTTGGCAACATGGTGATAATAAACATGAGTTTCTTCCTTTTGATTGTTTGTGGTAAAACATAATTTATTTGCAATGACAAAGATCGTACATTCGACTTATCGAAGATTAACTAACTTCGTGGTGTCATTCGCATACTCCATGTTCTTAAGTACATGATTATCTTTAGGTCCAAGTTTATTTCAATGCCTTTGGTTCTTAGATACAAGGTTATCTTTGGGTCAGAGATCTACTAAAACTCATTTTTTGCTTTCTGAGTTGTATTTGAACTTTGTTGAGTGCTGTTTGACCACGTGATTAAGAGGTTTGTATCAATCTTATTGAGAGATATTTGAGTCTCATGTTCTTTGGTTCAAATACCTTGTTTATAACTACATCTAAACTAAGGTAGTATTGTTGAAACCTTGAGAGATATATTGCAAACAGTGAGGAGTAATAAAGCTTTTAGGATAGAAAATTCATCTTTGACACTAACAAAATATTCATTACTTTAAAGTGTTTCAACAAATAAGTACCCTTCTTGTTTTGATTTAAGCATAATTAATTTTATTATTAACATACATGCTAGGACTTTGATTTTATATTAATTACAAGATTAAATATATGTTTAGTATGAATGCTAGTATTTTTTAAATTATATTTATTTGAAAGCATGTTTCTCATGAGTTATTAGTTTGCTTACTTATAAATTTAAACTTGTATGGATACTGAACTTTTCTTGAAAATATTTTTATATTTAACATGCCTTGTTATGATAAACTAAATATTCTTACTCATTAGTCTAATATTCTAATATATATTTATAAACATTGAATCTACAAATTTTAGTTGATTTTTCCTTTTTAAAATTATGTCATTACGAGCTTTGGTTTTGCCTTTCGCCTTTTTTCTTTCTTTCTTATTTACTAGCTAATTAATGCTATGTCGTTGCATGGGTGATTCTTGTTTTTTCTTTATTATTATTATTTTAGAAAAAAGCATACTTTTTTTTCCTAATATATGATTCTTGTAAAAAATAAAGCAATAATATTTCCTGAAAATTTGGTGATATTTTATTATATTAATCATATGACACACAATTGTTTTGGTAATTATTATGATTTTTTTTTTAATTTTAATTTATTATTTGTGTTTTATATAGTTTTTATGGTATTTTCTTAAGATTTTATTACAATGATCATATATCATTAGTGGTTCATATACATTCTAAACGAACACATATTTTTTCAACAATCAATATACATATTGATTTGTTGAATTTAATTTAGTGTTTTATGTTTCCAAGCACTCTTATTTAATGATTAATGTTCAAAATCTTGTTTTTACTTTCCAATCTCTTGAATGTAACAAGCATTTTTTTAAAAGGCCTTCCTTGTATGGCTCATGGGTCAATGAAAATTCTTTTTTGATAAAGAAAAAAAAAAGATTCAAGTTAATATAGTTGAAGTGCATTGGTATAGAAATTTGTAAAAAATATTTTTTAAAAAATGAAACAGTGTTACTAAGAAATTCTCCTTTTAGCTTTATTTATTCTTGCATTCCAAATAAGGTGTAGAGATTAGAGAGAATGCTTTTGAATCTCATACTTGCTAGGTTAAGCAATAACCTCTTCTATGTTACGTAATTAATAACTACTTTAATTAATGCTTGTGTGACAAAAAAAAAACACCTTATTTTGATATATAAGGTTAGAAATATATATCCTTTTTTAGACAGTAATTTGAGAGGAAAAAAAAAACTCAAATATGAACAGTTATATAGATAAATGAGTTAAAATAATACCCAAAGCCATAAATTAAAAAAATAAATTCATATCACATCATTTTTTGAAATATACCGACGGATTTCAATGAAGTATATATATATACGAGTACTGGTAGACGAACATAATCAGTCATGCTATTCATAGGTAAGACCATATAACAATCAATGAAGTTCTTGGACGATGAAGACTAGTCATTTTTCTTTCTCTTTCTATAATACCCAAAAAAAAAAGTTTTCCGCTTGAAATATACCGACAGATTTATCCCGTCGGTGATTGTGACATACCGACGGATTCATACTGTTGGTAAAATTGTCGGTGACTATTTGGAATACCAACCGAAGATCTCCATCTATAAATTCATTAGTCGTTGTGGCAGGCACTGTAAAATACCGACCGAATATATCCGTCTGTAAATTCCTAGGTGATTGTGGCAGCTCCTGTCAAATACCGACGGATATATTCCGTCGGTAAAACCCTCTGTGATTATTTTTAAATATGTTTTTCAAAAATTATTTAGAATACATAATATAAAATTATATAAATTAATGGTAATAAAAAACCAATTATGCAAATAAAATTTTTATTAAACATCAAAAACAAAAGAAATAAAATTAAATAATATTCATTACAAACTGAATGTGTTTAAAAAAAATGTTAAATTAACTATTAAAGTTAAATAATATTCATTACAAATTAACATAATGGTGGAGCTGGAGGAGGAGGAGGCTAGTTGTTATACGGCCAAAAAGGAGTAGGCGCACATGTTTCGCATGTGCAGCAAACGGAACGGAGCCGCCGGTGTGCGTTGTCACCGAGCCATGAATTGGCTGATTCCGGTTGCCAGCACCGGACTGTGAGCGTCGTGTGAACCGCTCAGACGTCACGTGCTCAAGATAGTGCGGCCATATATCTTCCGGGATGTATATCGGTTTGAAATCCCTCCAAACCGCCACGTCGTTCCAGCCTTGGAGACCCCTTTCTCTCGCAGTTTTTTTTGCCTTTTTTTGTGATTCATACCAAAAATCACGCAACATACTTCCATAGCGAGAAATTAGAAGTTGAAACATAAATTTTTTTTCTAAAAAAATCTTGTATTGTTTTCGATGTTATCTAGTTGCCTCGTGATTTTCCCACACCCTCCTCACAACTTTGTCATGCGCCCTGTCCCAGGCGAATTTGTGCTGTGTATAAATAATTAGATAAATAAAAATAATAATTTAGTTACAATTATATTAATAAATTATTAGATATAAGCTGGAAATTAGAAATTAACACCAACCTCAAATCTGTTAAACCATGCATCGATTTGAGTTATCCATTCAGGATGTCTGGATACCTGACTCCATTGAAATAATGGAATCTCCATTGACGATTTAAACGCCGATGATATTACTTAGGCGACCTCAATGTTTGTGAACCTGAAAATAAATTAAATTTATGAAATATTCATTTGTTGTTCATAAATTATTTTATAATTTAAAAGAAAAAACTAAAACCTTAACAAACTTACATTGAAAGGCCGTCCTTCTACTGTGCCTCGTACTTGCGGGTGAACTATTCTGCTGCGAAGGTACACCACTTCTACGTTGTGAACCCACGCTAGAAGAGGCAGCATCGGTTGACGGTGCAGGTGGCGTAGGTGCCTCTTCTTGAGAGGCACCTAAGGATACGTCATCCTCGCTACTAAAAGAACTAGCTGCAACCATACGTGAGCGACCAACTCTGGTTTTCGTTCTACGCATCTACACAATTGTATACGAATAATTATATAATTAACTTCGAATGTTAAAAAAAATTCAACAGCACCTCCCCTATACTGGATACTACCCAAATCTACAAACCTGCAAATATTGACAAAAGCCACAACCAATTGACTCCATCTATACTAATATTGTATATAACATAACATCTATACATATAACATTCATACTAATTACAAGGTAAATTCAACATTAACAACAT
>Ga0325411_1000060_pt1 | contig 95052 bp, 40 predicted proteins | sample PopdelMetagenome_13_FD_206181 | JGI IMG/M metagenome (GOLD analysis project Ga0325411, IMG submission 206181) | Populus deltoides microbial communities from Bellville, Georgia, United States - Xylem-PdIQD-R4 | ecosystem: Host-associated > Plants > Phyllosphere > Stem > Wood/Secondary xylem... | reverse complement strand
TTGTTATTCACTGCTCCTGGTTTCCTCTCCGCTCACTTTTTTCTCATGCTACTTTTGTTATTTTCATGCTCTTCTATACACTTTTTTTCTTCCATATTTACTAATTTAAATATAGAAAAAAAATATCATATTTTAATATAGATCCTGTTTTATATAAAAAAAAAACCTTGTGAGTCAAGCCGGGTAAAAAAAATAATAGAACCCTGAACGACATAGTTCAACTGGTCAGATCCTAAGTTTTCTCTTTATAGATCACCAGTTCGAGTTCCACAAACCTCAGGGCCGCTGGAGGCTTATATGATTGTTAATTTTCAGGGTCTGTGTAATTAGTCGATGTACGAGCAAGTCGGACCAGACATCCATATCAATAATAATAATAAATAATAGAAGTTAACCCGATCACAAAACTACAATTAATTAATAATCATAAGAGAGTATTTTCTTTCATAGAGCGTATGAATAAGTTCATCATATATATGACAAGGAATATTGTATCTTTCATATTCGTTCATATTTAAAGACATCTTACCATATCTATGTTCGAATCAAAGTTTAATAAATGCTTATGATAAAACTCCTTAAAAACCAGTAAATGAATCTCCCACCCGCCAGGAACCAACTCCTTCGAAGCCATTAACCCAGTGAATTTCATTTTCCATTGCCAGAAATGGCATGGCAGTGAAAAAGCTTGATAAACGAGGGCATGTTCATGTTTTCTTGCTGATAATAATAATAATAATAATAATAATAATAATAATAATAATTGATGAGTTTTAATGGCCGTGTACAGTACAACGTGCCGGAAATGACAGGGAATGTCTTTTTGTCCTTGGAATATATTGCCATATAGTTATAGTCCTTGGAAAATTTAAATAATTATATGATATTGTGAGTCAATGTCGATTGGATCGTGATCTTCCATGGACAAGAGGGAAGTTTGAATCGTTCGGAAATTGACAGTGCTGCCCCTCAATTATACACTTGGCAGCTGGCCACCTCCTGTCCAGAAAAAATACTTGTGGCTGCCAAAATATTCCTGACGGCTCTGGCAACAAGAGCACGGCAAGATCGAGAGAAGGTGGTGGACGAGATGGTTACAAGCTTCAAGAACACATTGTAGAGGTCAAGGTTTGCTTGGACCTCTCGACTATTTATTTCCATGTAAATCATAATATCTTTTCCCCACACTGTTCCACCACTATAATATTTAAGGTGTTTTTTAAAGGATAAAGTGACATCTTTCCTAAAGAAAAAAAAAGAAAAAAGAGAGAAGGCATCTTGGCAAAGTCAATCCCACCATGGATAATTTTCATAGTGCAACTCCACGTAGCTTTGAATCACATTGGAAGATTCATATTTTGTTACAATTAACTGCTTTATCATGATTTTCTGTGATAATAAGGTAATACTACTGCTTAGAGCTTGTTTGGATATGCGTCTTGCCGCGTGTTTTTAAATATTTTGATTTTTATTATTTTGATGTAAATTTTTTTTAAAATCAAAAGAAATTTCACCTGTTTTTTCCACTAATTTAGTCAATTTCTACCAAATTCAACATGAAAACTTGACCCAAACTATAATTCAAATCAACTAATCATTCATTTGACCTACCAAACCAAACTCCATTTAATATCCCACTGCAGTTTCTAAAAATTATTTATAAATAAAATTACTTAATGAAGTTCTAGATTAATCAGTAAGGGTAAATAAGTAATTTGAATCAACCTTTTAAATTTTCTCCCGGGGGGTCCAGTTTATTATATAATCCAAAACATAACGGTAACGTGCCCCCCGCTAATCAGGTGCAAAAAGGCAACGGCCAGATTAGAAAATGTGAGGGAGAAGTCAACAGCAATTTTGAACAGGCAAAGCATAGCCCACCTAATCCCCAGCAAGTAATACATGTTTCTTTTCCATTTAATCGCCCTGATCCTCTTAATTTCTTCCCTTTAAAGCCATGTAACGTATTGTGGACCCCTTTTGATGGCGCCACGTATTTCACGGCTTTATTGCACCTTTAGACCACCATGCCATATTGTTGGTCTTGTAAACCTGGCTCTGACTCGGGAACTGACTTCGAAAAAAAAAAACTTATAGCATTAAATTATTAAATTGACTTGATAATTATGAGACCAACCGATTTAATTATTTTTTATTAAAAATTAGTTTTGTTTAAAGAAAATTCTTGGAGTTGTCTAGCCTAAATCACGAGTACTTAAGTCAACTTGACTTTATTAAATAATATTTTTTTATTCATCTTAAAACCTAATTCGAGTTAAATTTCAGATCTTGAATTTCTAGAATCAATTTGATAAGTTTGACTAAATTTAACAATAATTGCTACCAACCACGTTAGCAATTTTTCTCTGTTCATCAACTATATGTGCATCACTCGTTTAGTAATTGAAGTTGAGCTCATAACCAAGCTCTCTTTTATGAAATTTAATAATGATAATTTTGTTTTGGTTTAAAATTCTGCTTAGGGTGTGTTTGAGAATGTTTCTACTTTTATTTTTGGATTTTTTTTAAAACGTATTTTAGCTTGAAAAAACATTGAATTGATGTTTTTTTTAGTATCCTGTGATGATTTTGATGTGTTAATAATAAAGATAAAAGAAATATATATAAAAATCTTTTTTTAATATATTTTAAGCATAGTTTTGAAACCCGGTCCGCCACGCCAGGCCGACCCGGGGCTGAAATCGGGTCAGGTAGAAAAAAATAGAGGAATGAAAAACCCGATGTGACTCAATTGACCAAGTTAAAAATCTGGTTACAACCCGTTAACTTTTGTTTTTCTACTAAAACAATATTTTTTTGATTAAAAAAAATTGACCTAGATGATCCGGTCAAAACCCAGAACTCCGGTTTTGGACCAGGCCGACCATCGGGCCAGGTATAAAGACTATAATTGTAAGAGGTTATTTTAAAAAATATCATGCACCCTTACCTTACACTTAATTTGAGTACATAATAGAAAAACAAATATCATTAAGTAATGTGATAATCTTTTAGGGAAAAAAAACACACACAAGCTCATTTTTGTAGTTTGTCTTTCAAGAAAGTTGCTGCCGCCATCAATAAAATTGTCGCTGCCATCATCTGTGAACTTACCGCTACTACACATTCACAACCACCCTCCTACACATTCACAACCACCCTACTCTCACCTCCTCTTCCTCCATGAGTTGCACCACGTCATCAACTTCTTCTTCTTCTTATTGTCGCTATTATCATCAGAGCCGGTTTAAGATAAATGAAAATTTGGATAAAACTATAAATTTAATTTTTAAAAATATTTAACAATTTTTTTTATGTTTAATTTTATAAAGCATAATTAACAAATATATCTTATTTATTTTTAATATTTTTTATTAAGTGAGGGTCTTGAATTATTGCCCAAATAATTCTTAACTTAAACAGGCTTTAATTACTGCAATTATTATTTTTGTTGTAATCACAGTATTATCATTATTTCTATTATCATTGTTATTTTACTATTATCATTTATAAAATATTTCATGTGATTTTTTTATTAATACTCTAATATTATATAAAAAACATAAAAATTTAAATCATCTTATAAAATTCCAGAGATAATTTCATATTACCCTTTAACTTTTTTAAAAGTCTCGACTCCATAAAAAAAAAAAAAAAAAAACCCTTACAACGACCCTCGAAGTTCGAAAAGAGAGGTGAAAGAAATTAGCGGATGGAACTTGGAAGGCATTTCCCCCCCGAACACGATGACCCTTTCTGCAGTGCAAGATCTGATATAGAATAAATATAATATATATAAATAAAAAAAAGGACCTTAAAAGAATCTCTTGTTGCTTGATCGATCGTCAAGAAATTCCAAGACTTTAAATACCTTACCTCGCATGCAGGCCAACCTGGACGGGGAGCTATGATAGTTACGTGGCTGCCACGTGTAGCCTCTGGAGTTGCGATTTATAATTCCCAAGAAAAAAGCTAAGAGTTTCATGAAAATGTTCCCCGATTGTTTCCCATGGCATGCAATTCACCTGGAAGGCTGTCTAATCCCCCGAGTGAATGACATAAAGCCCTCGGAAGAGCAAATCAAATCTTATTTAGCATCGATCCAATAATTACTGCATGTTCACTGTCTTTTTATGTTTCTGGTTTGAACGCTCATCATCGTGTTCTTCATGTACGTCCAATTTCGTAATTCCGTGTATTCTAAAATTGTTTATTGCACTCCGAATTGGATCCATAAGAGGATTCTTCGACATTGTGGATAAATATTTTATATTTAACTTGAATTAATGGATTCAAAAATAGTATCAATTCACATTTATGAATGATTGTTGCATGTGAATAATTATTTTTATTTTAATTATTTGGCTAGCTTTAAAAGAGTATTATATATATATATATATATATATATATGTATATGTATATGTATTTAATGCAAGGGTGATCTTGGACTACGATATTTGAGAATCTAATCTTAAACATAGCTATTAAACACGACACATTATGATACACGACTCATGTATTGAACATGTTAATCTAAGTTAATCAAATTAAAAAAATAAAAAATAATGTTATTTTTTTTATTATTAACTTGAATTTTGACCCAACAACTGACTGGGTCAATCCAAGTCAATTATATATTAATTTTATTTTATACATAGTCCAAGCTAGAAACGAGTTCGTCAAATGCAAATCAACACATTGTTAATATCAAGTTTAACGACAATAATTTTAAAAGTGATAAAAGGATTAAATGTATTTTTTTATCATTAGTTTTTAATGTGTAATCTTACAAGTAACAAGAAAAAAAAACTTCAAGTGACATTAGTCATTACTGGTAATCTTTTAAGGGAGTGTTTGAAAATGGTAACGGTTGCTTTTCAAAATACTTTTTATTCAGAAATATATTAAAATAATATTTTTTTAAAATTTTAAAAAATTATTTTTGATAACATCGTATCAAAATAGTTTGAAAATATAAAAAAATATTAATTTAAAACAACAACAACAATAATAAAATTTAATTTTTTTCAAAAACATTTTAAAACTTAAAAATCAACTGTCAGTAAAACTACTCGTCAATTCAAAGATAAAACTCTCTCCTAAGACCTACCATTAAAGAAAGAGTCTATTCTTGAATTGATTGCCAATGCTACTTATTTTTAAGAACCGTTAACATCATTACAAGATTCATAAAGTGAGTCAATATAGCTAGAGGTTGTTGGGAATGCATGTAAAATAACCGAGTTGATTGAGCAGAGGTAGTTTTTTAATTTTATTCCTTTTGATATTTTTTATATTAAATTTGATTTTTATTTTTTTTGAAATCTATATATTTTTTAATAGTGAAAAAATAGATAGGCCCCCGCCACAAAACACGGACCTATCTAGAGGGCCCAAAATAAGAGCAGCGGTTGAGCTATCTGAGGTGTAAATGCGACTCACTCACTAGATGGCTAGTCTTTTAGCGGGCATGTGCTCAGACACCTTTTTTAATGATTGAACATCATTGTGATGAAATATTACTGACTGCTTGTGCAGGATGTCTTAAAAGAAGCATAGTCATATGTAATGGTCCAAAAGCAGCTGCCAAAGTTGCTCGGACAATCACATTCCTGGCTCCTCCCAAATCCAACACTTTGATGGAGTTGTTAATATGTTTATGGATCTTCTGTTCTGCTACTGGGTACTGATTGTTGTGGCGGTTTGTTTTTGTTTTTTTATTTTTTAAAAAATAAATTTTATTTTTATTTTAAATTAATATTTTTATATTATTTTAATGTAGTAATGTCAAAAAAAATTTTTTAAAAATAAAAATATTATTTTAATATATTTCTAAGTAAAAAAACATTTTAAAAGATAATCACAATTATATTCTCACACACTCTATTAATTTTCTTGTGTTATATATTCATTATTTATTTGTAAAAATGCACTCCTAATGCTTTGTGTCTCATGTGCCTCTTCTTGCTCGTCACTTTTTCTTTTTCTTTGTTTTTTTATATTGTCTCCAATTCTTGCTTTTTTTATCCTTCTTCTCCAAATATTCTGTATCTTGCCTTGTTTATCGTAAATAGTTTATATGAATAGTAAATTTGTATAAAATAAATTATTTTTTTATATCCTGCTGTGTCATAAAAAAAATATATATTACTTTTTAGTAATTAATAACAAATAAGCTAGAAATAATTTTATGATCTTTGTATATATATATATATATATATATATATAAATAAGTAATATAGCCTAACATGGTAGGACCTGTGTATGAAATATATATGGAAAAAGTGCACGCCTGGCTAGTTCATACGGGCCAAGCCTGGGCATGGTTTTTTCTGAACATGGTAGGAGCTGTGTAGGAAATCCCATGATAAACAAGAAACTGATGCCCCATTAGATTTTGTTATAGATCCAGGCTGAGAAAGCCCATTCTTCGGTTACATATATATAAAAGCTAGGGTTCTTAACAAAATTAAATCCACAATGAATCAAGCCAAAAAAAAGCCCTGATTAAAAAAAAACTATAACGAAGCACTAATTTATTTTCTTCAAGAACTTACTTTTTTTTTGGCTTCATGCATTGAAAATATTATTCAATTCTGTTTGAAAACACCAAGGTCGCATAACTTTTTTTTTTTAAATTAAAGTAATTGAATTGTAAAAGTCTGACTCCATAACTCATTGATTTGTAAAAGCATGATAACAATCAATACTAAAAAAAATAGCTTTTCTAATTGCGAAGAAAAAAAATACGTATTTGACGATTCATGAGAACACCACCAATTTTTAATGACATGCAGCTGGACGTATCCAAGAATTTCTCTTAAACCAGCTTCTGTTGCTTCTATTAAGTCAGTGCTGATGTGGCTTTCGGTTTCACTTTATTGCATATAATAATTAATTATGTCTTGAATTTAGCATGTAGAAACTGATTTTGATGTTATTAACGAGGATCTGGGCATGTTTTGGAATGGAATTTCATAAAGAGATATGCTCTACAGTCTGTTTTAGGATTAAACACATGTTTCAGAGGTTTGTCGTGAGAGCATAAGATTTAGTGGAATTTTTGTGATAGCAGAATAGGTATATCTTAGCTTCGAGTTCTTCAAAAATGTTCAAGCCTGTATTCTGTCGATGAAGATTTAGAGTTTGTCACGGCTTCTGCAATGTGGAAACGAAAGATTTGTTCGAAGGATAATGGAAGCAATAGCAAGGGCTATATCTGAAAACGAGAAAGCTGTGGAGAGAGGTTTGAAGAAAGAGAGCAAAACAACGAGAACACAATCAGCAAAAAAGTAGTACGAATGAATATTCATGAAGAAATCCATTTCTTTTAATCAGCAAAAAAGTCTTGGGTCGTTCTCTTCTATACTGATTATCCATCGTTTTGTAGAGCACTGCCAAGAGAGAGGCAATGACTAATGAAGAGACCTTGCCTTCAAACTCGGAAGATCAACCTCATGGCAAGCTGCGCTCTGACGGTGCGGTGCATGAGTGGGACAGGAATCTGTCCCCGTGCACAAGATTTAAGATGTCTATTTTGCTGTTTGCTTTGATTTCTCATTGAACTTGTTAAAAAAGGGAAGAACAATGTGATTAATTTATTCAAGATTTTAAAGCAGTTCTCATTATTATTGAAGATTATAACTTTAACGAATCTCTAGGAGGGGTTATCCAATTTGTGGTCGTGATTACTGTTGTGGTCGTGAACACTGTTGTTGTGATATTGATACTTGGTTTCTAGTAAAAGTTTTGAACAGTTAGTTCTACTCTTTTTTTTTTTTCCTGATTTGATAGTTTGAGGTATTCGCATCTCATTTCAGATTCTGTGTAAATCGAGCCTAAATTCTTGATGATGAAAAAAAATAAAAATCCCAGCTATTTGGTCTGGCGTCTGGCCTTGACAGCTGAAATTCTTTTTTTTTTTTCTAGCTGTTCAGGCATAGCTAAAACTACTTGAAATTTTCTAGTCAAAGTCCAACCTAAATTTGGTGTTGCTCTGGTTTGAACAATCTACCCGACATGATTTCCTATGCATTTTTCCAGGTTTTTTTAGCCGCATGCCCATACAAACTTTTCATACACACTATGCATAAATGGTTTATTCCATGTTTTTATTCTATACTTTTTAAGCAGGTCAAATACATACCTTTTTCTATCCAATATATCACATAATCGTTGCCAACATTTCTCACGTGTAGCCCGCACGACACAACAACTAAGTAACCATTTCTCAGAAGTAACATGCATGACACGATAACTAAGAGCCTTCATGGCTAGCCAAACTCAGTTTTCCATCAATAATATTACAATATCTTATATGTGAAGAAATCCAAGGCCAGGTGTATAAATACACCCAAACAATCAAAGCTAAAAGGAGGCTAAAAAATAACACAATCATACAACAATTTCTAGCAAGAAAAGCTAGCTAAAATGAGAAAAAGTTGATTAAAGACTAAGAAAGCCACGTGAAACCCTTGAAACTCATGCAAGATACACACTCCTTAACACTCATTTTATTTTTTCTTTTATTGTATTTTTTTTTCTATACACACATACTGACTTAAACATCGGATAATTTCATGTTTTTCAGGAGACTTATTTTTATAGGAATCAGGTCTTTTATAATCTCTACGTGAAACTCACCTCTCATTTCAACACTAATATTCTAGCTAAAAAGAGTATAACTAAGTTAATTGCTATTACAAAATGAGAGGATAAAAGTACCCGAATATATCTTTAAAGATTCAATGAGGAAACTTTAGGCGTGGAAAACTTGTTTGAACTTATAGTCAGTAAAGCCTTGATTAATAGAGTTTATAACTAATTGTTATGAGAACACTTATACACTCTTCATGACAAAACTCTTATCAACGTGAAACAAGTAATGAAGAATCATATTCGAGTAGAAGAAACTAGTGACCAGGTAGTGTCATCATCGTTTCTAGAGAGAAGAATCTCCATAATACTATCAATCTTCTACTATAACATCAAAAAAAAAAAAAATCAAGGGGCATATTCATGATCACATAAATTATTCTCAAACCCTCATCTTCTAAAACTAGTTTCTCTTTCTTTTTTTCTAGCAAAGATAAATTTTCAAGATGTGATTTCATTGGCAAAAACTAAAAATACATAGCACTCACTTCCTTGCCACAAAAGCAAGAGCACTACCTCTTTATATTAGAGAGACCTCGCCTAGCCGGCTTGAATTTTTGTTCTGTTATTTTTTATTTGCACACAATTCTCATCTATATTATGAAAGATGTTAAGTGAATGATAATAAATAATATAATGGTAATTTGATACTATTAATTACTAGAATTGTATAAGTAAACATATACTTTCGTGGAAATCCTTCAATCTCAATTGATTACTAAAAATAACACAATTAATATACAACAATTTCTAGCAAGAAAGCTAGCCAAGGTGAGAAAAAGCCGATTAAAGAACATGAAAGCCAGGTGAAACTCATGCAAGATACACACTCCTTAACACTTACTTTATTTTTTCTTTTATTGTAAATTTTTTTTATACACACATACTAACTTAAGCATCAGATAATTTCATGTTCTTCAGGGGACTTATATTTATAGGAATCAGGTCTTTTACAATCTCTCCATGAAACTCACCTCTCATTTCAACACTAATAATATTCTAGCTAAAAAGAGCATAACTAAGCTATTTGTTATCACACAATGAGAGGATGAAGGTACCAGAATATATCTTTAAAGATTCAATAAGAAAACTTTAGGCGTAAAAAACTTGTTTGAACTTATAGTCACTAAAGCCTTGATCAATTAATAGAGTTTATAACTATTTGTTATGATAACATTAATTTATATACTCTTTATGACAAAACTCTTATCAACGTGAAACAAGTAATGAAAAATCATATTCGAATAAAAGAAACTAGTGTGACTAGGCAGTGTCACCATCGTTTCTGAAGGGAAAAATCTTCATAATACTATCAGTCTTCTATTTTAACATAAAAAGACACCAATGAGCATATTCATGATCACATAAATTATTCTTAAACCCTCATCTTTTAAAACCAGTTTCTTTTTCTTTCTTTTTTTAACAAAGATAAATTTTTAAGATGTGATTTCATTGACAAAAACTAAAAATACATGGGATGGTGATGATCTTTTATGGGCCATGACTACCTCTTTATATTAGAGAGACCTCATCTAATGGCTTGAATTTTTATTCTTTATTTTTTATTTGCACACAATTCTCATCTATATTATGAAAGATGTTCAGTGAATGATAATAAATAATATAGTAGTAATTTGCTAATATTAATTATTAGAATTGTATAAGTAAAAGTAAACATATACTTTCGTGGGAATCCTGCAATCTCAATTGAACACTAAAATTTATATTTTCCTAACAATGTGTTTTTTCGCATATATATCACTTTTTCAAACTCTAAGAACAAATATTCCTCTCCGTGAACCATATATATACTAGTACAAAACAAATTTAACATTTTAAGAGATTTTTAATCATTATATTTCTCATAATTAATAATAATATAAAATGATGGTAATTGAAAGAACAACTATTATTTATGATAACAAAAATTAAGTGCAAGCACCCAATTATTCAAGTTATAGTTGGAAATGAGCATGTCTCAAACGAGGCATCCTAACATTAAAATATTTATTTTCAATATCACACTTATTTTTTAAGAAAATAAAATAAAATTTATATTTTCATAGTTTTAAAATGTTAAACATCATGTTTAGTAGAGGTTTTGTGTTGTAGTATATGGTTCAGATACAAATACCTTTATTTTATATTTTGCTGTCAGGGATGATTAATAGATTAAGGGGGTGTACGGACAATAACTCTATAGTACAGTAAAAAAATATTATAAAAAAATATTAATGTTCCTTGGATAATTATGATTTCTTGGGTAACTAAGTTTTCTTAGATGATTTCATGTATATTATAAATATATATTATGTAATTTTATTTGAACATAATAAAAATAATAGCTCATCGCTACAAGTTTTTTACAACAGTTTATATGTTTTTTTTTTAATAAACCTTAGTATTAATCCAGGTAGGCATAAGTATTGTTTGCTTTGGAAACTTAATTTAAGTATGGAATAATGTTTTAAGCACTAATGCTTCAATTAATATAAACTATAATATTCATGGATTTTGTGTGTATTATATAAATTATAAAAATAAAATTATTTTTTATATATTTGATTTGATGAGCAAACTAATATTCTTATAAATTCTCAAAGAAAAGATAGCAATAGAAAGCCAACAACACTACGAGGTAAGAAGCTCTTTTACAAATGGGACCGTATGTATCAGAGACAGCCATGGCTCGACAGAGAGCTCTATCTTCGAGAATATAGACTTGTGGTTCGGTAGCCAAATCGGAGACCTACCTGCCAAATCTAAGTGAAACAAATGACTAGCAAGGGCATGACCGCCATGTTAAACATCCATCACATTTCTGAGGCTTTGTTTTGGCTAAATATGCGTAAACTAAGATATTGTTTGGTTTTGTGTTATAAAAATAAATTAAAATTAATTTTTTTTAGTGTTGTTATATTATTTTGATATGCTGATATAAAAAATAATTTTTTTAAAATAAAAAATTATTATTTTAATGTATTTTCAAGTGAAAAATATTTTGTAAAGCAACGATAACTACACTCCTAAAAACGCTTTAACTGAAAGAATTCTTCGATGTTGGCTAGCTAGTTCGTACGGAGTATCCCGTTTTGATTGATAGCTCTACGCCACTTAATTTTGTTTAAAAACTTAAAAAAAAAACATTTAAATTCTGAAATATCTAAACATTTTGAATGTTTTCTAAGATTATAAAATAAAATCTGAAAGAAAGCACGTATAATGATAAATTTAGGCTCAATGTTTTTCTCTCTAATTCTATGATGATTGCTAATTAATGTTTTTTAAGGATCAAATGCGATTTAGAATTTAATTATTTGTGAAACCCTTGATTTTCATAGAGGGGGTCTCATTCAAACACCTCATTAATTATTCGAATATTGCTGATTAATCTTTCTAGCTATATATATTTGCCGAAATATCAAGATTCAAAACATATATTCAATCAAACAATTACAGAGAACTACTTGTAAAATAGTAACAAATTAATCTCTAAGAGTAATTAAAGAAAAGTAATTTTAAAAATCAATATCTTTGATTTAATCTAAAGGCATTGGAAACGGGGGTGTTTCATAAAGTAGTAAAATGTTTTAGCTAAAATCACACTAAAACAATATTATTCTGCATGTCGAATTGAACATTTTTATTTATAGTATTTGAAAGGTGCACCTTACCGTAATCATGAATAATTTATTCCTCCTCCGACCACAAAAATGAGCACTAAGATCTTGTCATTTCTATCTCTCTCCTTTGTGATCTCTACTCTTTAATACACGATATATATATATATATATATATATATATATAGTAATTAGTGATTATTCCCAAACAAAATCTAATCGAAAATTTAATCCTAATAAGCTCCCCGACCGATCATCTGTTGATGGTACTGGTCCAAAGACCTCTGCCTTTGCAGCCTCATTTCCTCGTTAAACTTGTTTATGAACGCCTCAACTCGCTTGTTCAACTCGTCCTGACTCGGAGAAGGTTCTTTCCTGAGTTTCCCTGATCCATGAGGACTCCGACTAAGCTTCTCTGAGCTGCTGCTGATGCTATCGTTAAAAGTCTCATATTTCTTCATCGTCATCATTTTCGGTGGAGGAGCATTCTCACGGCGCACGTGCGAGTCCCACGCGTCGGATTTCTTAAGGTGTCTGGCTAATGGCATTGGACGACCATCCGTTATAGTCTTCCACGTGGTCTCCAGCGTGTCGTGCCGTTTTGGTTTTGATACTCGCAATGCCGTCGCCTTCCCACCACCTAAATAATTAGCATCAAAAATCAAAATTTAGAAATCACCGAATCATTCTACAGTTCTACTCTGTGGTTTTTGCAGATTTTTTGAATAATCATACATAAAAGGTAAATCGTTAAAAAACATTATAAGAAGATTAGGATGAAAAGTTGTTTTTTTTAAAAAAAAAAAATGATAAGAGAATCTCTCGTTCTTCGTATTTCTAAATAGCTTTATGGTTGAAAAACATATATAAAAAAACCCCAGATAGATACTGGCTTCAAACATTCACAAATGTGTATTAAACCTACGAAGATAAAATATTTATTTGTGTGTAAAAATGAAAAAAAGAAAAGAAGAGGATCTACCTTCAGGACTTGCTTTCAAAGATTTCCTGCGACCTAATCTTGCAGAAACCAATGGTTTCTCTTTGTTTTGATCTTTCTCAATCAAGAACTCTATAGAATCACTCCTGTATGGAGCTGCCTTATTCACTTCCCTTTCATATACGTCACCACTCTCCACCGCACAATCCTCCACAATCACAGTCTTATCCTCCACATCCAAATATTCATAATCACCATATCGATCACAGCTTGCAACAACAGCTTCGTTAACATAAGCAGCACTCCCTACACGAACAGATATATCCTCCTCATCCTCCGTCACCTGCAAAGGAGGGACAATAATATCCGCTGGTGGCAAGGGGACTTGCTGTTCTTGGTTTGGCTTTTGAAGCTGAAGCTTGGAAGAGGCAAGAATAGAGATGATGATGCAGTTGATGACCAAGTAAAGATAAGGTGGCTGAAGCCAAGAAATAACTGAGGAATACATGATAGGTAGTTCAGAGACCGCAAAGTCTGTTACCAGTACTGGAAGCTTTAGTATCACTGCTAAAGATAATACCCCAGTTGATATCAAAGCCACTTTGAGAGAGAGCATTGGATTTCCAGAACTCGATGCAGGAAACACCATTCTTTTTCACACTTAAAATGGAGCTTCAAGAATCAATATTGTTCAAAATCCTCAGGTTCTTAGATCAGAATGGAGAGAGAGAGAGAGAGAGAGGAGGTGAATGTGAGAGTTTGCGGGTAGAGAAATGAGGAAATGGAAGGTTGTTATATAGAGAGTAGAAAGAGTTTGTGGTGAGAAGTGCACTTGTGTGATACACTAGCTAGCTAGTATGGTATTCCTCTTTATTGAAACATTTTTTTTTATTAACTTAAAAAAAGGAAATTTATATAAATATTTAATAAAATAAATTAAGAATTATATGTTTTAATAAATAATAATAAATTAATATGTTAATTTCAATCAAATATTAAGCTAAGATAATGATGTTATTTCTTATAATAAAAATCTAAAATTAATTTGTTTGAGTTTGAAATTTAGATTTTTAAAATTTTAATTGATTTAAATTAATAAAATAAAATTTTATTTTATCTAATTAATCATTAATTCAACATCAAAACTTATTTTTAATATCGTGAAAGCTCTCTTTTTCTATATATATATATATATATATAAAAGCTAACCGAAATAAAATATTAAATTCAATTCTAAATCAATTTATTGTAAAAATATTAAATTTGAAATAAAAAAATTCAAATGACAAATTTTTTTTGAAGTAACTATCAATGAATTATATCATTTTTTATATTGTATTTTCGTAGTTTTTTTAAAATATTTTTTTCATCTTGCATTGATTTACATATTTATATTTTCAAACACTGTTTACTGAATGTGGATTTTACAAATCAAATTATAATTATTAAACAAAAAAAATACTAATAAAAAAAGGATATAATTGAGTCATGAATTAACTTTTCAATTACCCAATCAACTACTTTTAGTTAAAATATATTGTAAGTTACCCAAAGTCAACTTTTCATAAATTAACTTAAGATTGATATGATCCGTCGAATGAGACTGTAAGAACGTGAATCAATAAAAGTTACGTACAGCTGACGAATTAATTATGGAATTAAAGCAAAGGTTAACCTTTTAATCAGATAAGGTCGAGCATAAACATCTTGTTAGGCTGTAATTATCAGATCCAAGTTTGATGCCCACTATGCCTACTTGCCCCTCCTTTACAATATTTTTATTATTTATATATGTTTAGTAAAAATTATAGTTAAAATTAAAATTAAATAAAAAATAATTTAATATATTTGATTAAGAATGTTTTTTAAATTGAAGTTATAAAATAATTTTAAAAATATATATATTAATATTGATAGTTTTTAATTTAAATATTGTAGATGTAATTACTAGTATTATATCATGAAATAAATAATACTTTATATAAAATAATTTTTATTATTCCATTAAACTATCTACAATTACATCACGTATGAAATACATCCGACAAGGACTATAATTTTCTTAATTTTTTAAGTGCGCAATAACATCAGGTAAAATATAATCAGGAATAAAATTGGGATCGAGATCAAATTCTGTAAATGGTACGTCATCAAGCGATCTCCATCTAATTTATGTAGTGATACTTTATAATGCTAAATACTAGTTTTTCGAATGAAAATTTTTTAAACACTAGGTTTTTGAATAAAACACAATTAAAAATAAAAAATAAAATTTATTTTTTTATTTTACTGGGTCGGACTCGGTTCAATGCATTTAGCTCTGGACCAAACCGATAAACACTAGTTTTTTGAATAAAACACAATTAAAAAAATAAAAAATAATTTTTTTATTTTACTGGGTCGGACTCGATTCAATGCATTTAGCTCTAGGCCGAACCCGACCCAGTCCGACCGGAACAGTAAAAAATGACTTCATTGTTTCACGTGAACAGTGGAGTCACTCTCTATGGGAAGAAAAGGAAAGCAGTATTGAGCCGCTTTTAACGACCCTGTATTTTAAACACAATTAATAATGGAGTCCATGAACAATAAATCAAGTTTTTCACTCGTTATCAAATAATAATTTTCCGTGATTTACTTCAAAAATAAAAACAACCATGAAAACAAACTGACACTAAAAAGAGAAAAAAAGAGATGAAGAATTATAGTTTTCGTTTTTGTCACAGAACTATGCAGCGGTAATCATAAATCAAGATAATTATCACCATAATAATAACTAGATTGACCAGCATTACAGAGCTCTAACCCTCCGAGAAAAGCATATTATATATATACAGAGAGACCTCTAACGATTAAATATCACATGCAAGTTACATTAAACAGAAGATTAAAAGGTCATTAGACTATGGACACTTGTTTTTATATTATAATTTTATCATATTCTAAAATCCCAGCTGTTCTAGGCTCTTATAAGAGATGCATGTCCTGACTCGAACTCGAAATCTGCTGTACAGATTTCAAACTCTTTATCATTACGCTATATTTGTGTATTCACACACATAAAAATGATTAAAATTATAATAAAATATAATTCAAGAGTGTTTTGGCGCCTATCTACATGGCGCAGTAAATTAAACAAAAATAACAATTAGCAATGGCTAATTGTACAAATTAATCTGTCGTTTAATTAAAACAAGTTTCTTCAGCTGTCTCTCTCATAAGGCGGCCCACAAGTGCCGGCCACCTAATTGGAAGTGCTTGGCGTGCAATTAGGCAACGATTAAACATTGAAGATCATGGCAGAACCGTCTGAAATCCTTCGACATGCTCATGTCAGACAAAAGGAGCTCTTGGACAGAGGAGACACCATATCACTTCAAATACGCAAAGATCGGGTTGCCTAATTCTAAGGATGCAATTATTTATACTCTCCATTGTCCACTCCTTACCTTGTCAAGTGAGATGACAAGCTAAATATATATGTGGTTTTATTTGTTCCTTCATTGTGTGATCACAACCAATAGCTAGGCAGATTGAGGCTAACACAGTCTTATCATTTTTTTCACCGGTAATTCCTTCAAAGAATTACGGTGGAACTGCATTTTGTTCACTTGGTTACAGCAAGTTCTAGCTACTTGGATGTTGAGAGAAGAGAAGAGAAAGAAAACCTTCGGAGGATCAAATTCCAGCCCTACTAATTAGTGTTTATAGATTTATTTTTAAGAAGGGAATTTAATGAAGGTGATTTCTACCAATGATGCCCAACAATATAAATCATTGTTTATTAATTTGATTTTGAGTATTTAGTTTGATTAAAATGTATTTTGAGATTAGAAATATAGTTTTGAAGGTATATATAATATTTTTTTTCATGTTTTTGGGTTGAAAAAGATTAAAATTTGGGTATTCAGGATCTAAAAACTTGGACCCTACAAAAATTCACTAATAAAAAAGGTATATTTTTGTAAAAAAATAATATATACATTTTATTATTTTCTACAAAGTAATAAGTGGAAGGGTGTGGGACTGAAGTTTGAAAACTACACAGCTCTATCCATCTACCTCACAATGACAAGAACAAATGTTTGACAAGAAAAGTGGTTTATTCAGTGTTCTACCTGTCATGGAGCCGTCGAGCTAACAGACGGTTGACACGTGTCCATCTGGCGTTTCCTGGAAGTGGTTTTCCGGTGCTCCTAGGATCCAAAATGTGCGTGGTTGAGTGTGTTGGGTATTAAAAAAATTATTTTTTAAAGTATTTTTTATTTTAAAATATATTAAAATAATATTTTTTATTTTTTAAAAATTATTTTTGATATTAGCACATTAAAATAATACAAAAATATCAAAAATATATTAATTTAAAATAAAAATAAAACATCAAATTTTTTTAAAATATTTTCCAACTACAATGACATCGAGTGGAAGACCTGCCTAATTTTGGTGTTGAAAATCCTGGAATTTCATGCAAGCCTATAATTTGGACACAACTAAAGAGATTGGTCGGATGATTGGTGAGGAAGTAGGACACGTGGACTGAAGTTCTCGAAGTTTTGGACTTTTGTTTAGGAGGGTATTCACTTGGCAAGACTTCCAATCATTGTCCCCTTTCTACACGTTTCCATTATTTTTTTCTTTTCAAGTACTATATCACCATCAACTTTTATAAACCATGATTCAATTCCCAAGAACGAAGAAAAACCCGCACACAAAGGCATACAGGATCAATCATGCATTCCTATGATTTATTTTTAATTTAGATGCAGAGATATTCTTACTAATTGAATCATGGTTTATAAAAGTTGATCGTGATATAGTACTTGAAAAGATAGGCACGTGACATGTTGTCTGTTTCTTATAATTCAGTTGATGTGTCCTAAAATCAGGGGAAATGATTTTTAGGCCAAAATATTTTTTTTCAAATTTTTTGTATCTAAAATCACCTAGAACCCTCTCTAAACCACATACTAATTTTAAAAATCAAAAACAAAATAATAATAATAAAAATTTAAATTAACCGAACAAAAAAATCTAAACCAAACTCGATTTTCTTTTCATGAATGTTTAAAGATAAAAATCACCATCATTAAACTTCTCTAATTAAATAGAACCTATCGACATAAAAAATGATGATTTTTATCTTTGACTAAACTGATGATTTTCTCTTGTCTCTCTAATTCAATGACTGAAAAGTAAAGAAAATAAACTTTTTAATCAAAATTAAAATTTTAAAAAAAATATAGGGACTATAGAGAAAGAGAAAGGATAGTATGATGACTTAAAAGAACTTTTTTCAAGAATTTTAGATTGGTCATGTTTTTTCTTTTTATTTTACTCCATGGTCCCTTTTTTTTAATATATATCCTCATATATTATGACAAGTTTATCATGAAATTAGATGTATAAGGCTACAATTTAAAAAAAAATGTGGGTCCATATGCTTGGGCCACTAATTTATGTTTTAGGGGGGCATTTTATTTTTTTTAAATAAGTAGACAACAAATCATTTGCTACCCAAAATCCAACCACCAAAAAGGCGGCAGGAAAATCAGGAAAAACAAATTTTATTCTTCAAGCTATTCACTTAAAAAATAAAAACACCATAAAACCCTTTCTAAACCATCTTATAACCTTTTAAAGCCATAAAACACTAAAAAAAAATCAACCAAAGAAGGAAAGAAAAAAAACTAAACTAGAACTCCTCTTTTTATGGATGTTTAGAGCTAAAAATCATCACTATCAAACTTTTTTTATTGAATAGAACCCTAAATACTAAAAGCAGTGATTTTTGTCACCGAAAAGTGACCAAACTAATTACTTTGTCTCTCCTTACCATTTTTAAATGTCTCTCTCCTATCTTTAGCTCAGGAATTGATATGCAAAATATATATATATATATATATATATTTGGATTAAAATTAAAATTTTTTAAAAAAAATGTAGGGATTGTAGAGAGAGAGAGAGAAGGGTATGAGAACTAAAAAAAAACTTTATCCAAAATAAAACCCCCATATACTAAAAGCAACGATTTTTGTCACCAAAAAGTGATAAAACTAATTACTCTCTCTCCTGGCCATTTTTAAATGCCTCTCTTCTATCTCTAGCCCAAGAATTGACATGCAAAGAAAATAAATATTTGGATCACAATTAAAATTTCTTTTAAAAAAATATAGGGATTGTAGAGAGAGAGAGAATGAGAACTAAAAAAAAACTTTATCCAAGAAATTTAGACTAACCATGTTTTTTCTCCTTGATTTGCTCCTTGGTCTCTTTCTTATTATTATTATTATTATTATTATTATTATTATTATGTATATCCTTAACAAATTTTGATAGATTTGCAAGGATACAATTAACAAAAAAGGTTAGAGGGCGGGGGGGCGTCAATTACAAAAAAATTCCTCCATCATCTACGCGTAGAACTATCAATTATACTCTCCTCAGGGCATTCTTTCCTGGGTTTTCTTATTTATCACGGGAAGAATACCCAGTGTGGCACCAGCACTGAAGGTCTCCCCACCTCTACTTTTAGTTGAATAAATGAGAAAATAGAAAGTCCTCTGTTGAAGAAATTATGATCTCTAATCATGTCCAGGGACACATTTTTTTGGCAGAAAAACACTGACGCTTTAGGATAAATTTATCCAAGCATGGCAAAAAGGTGAGAGCATGGGGAAGCTGGCAAACAATCTAGCCCATATTTATTACTCTGAATACATCTACTCGTACAAATGAACCATCAACGAAATATGAAGGAAAAACTGGAACTGCCGCCTCTACACAATAGTTTACAATCGCAAATCCAGGGGGAGGAAACAAAAACTTTTAATGTGCTATTTTCCTGTAACGCAACTACTTCAGTATTGTATGATGAAGCCCACATTAACCCCCTCCCTCAAGGCACTCAATGCTTTGAGAACATGCCTTGAGTTAAAGAGGAGAAATCATAATCCTTCCCGGTTTGCATTTTAGTACCACCAGATGAAACCGGAGCTGCTGATTGAGTTTTACTGGCTCCAGTGCTTGTCCCACCGTTGGCAGGGTTAACTTGCCCCATGTCAAAAAAGCTGCAAACAACAAATGGCAGGAATTTGGGTAGGGAATCTAGAACAAAAACTAGACAGGAGACAGAAAGTTTATAGGTGGAAAAGAAAAGCATGAATGGATCTGAAACTTTCAAATGATTGCATTTCTAATTGTTCTATGATGGACAGTATCTTTTTACTACCACAGGAAACGCACCAACAGTCTGATTTTACATATTATGGAGTGATAAAACAGAAATATTGGTCTCCTCAAACTTAAACTGCCGTGTTTTTAAGTGGCACAGAGCAACCGTCCTGCAAGTAACAAAATGGGGAGAAGAAAGAAATGTGGCTGCAAGCTTATGCTATAGCTTTCTCACTGCCATTTTCTTCACTCTTCGAAACTAAGCGAGCTTCTTCAATTGGAAATAATTGAAGTAATTAGCAAAATTTTATACCCCATGCAAAGCAATTTTAGATGCAATCCAAGACTGAGGACCAAACTTGGGCAGGATGAGGGAAGATAGAGGAACATGAAAAAACTTAGCATCTGAAAAAAAAAAAATACGCACAAGAAAGTGGTTGTAATGTCCATGGTTTCAGTTCCACCAGAGTGCAAAGCACAATCACATGTTTCTCTATTCATCAACACCATAGCAGACTGGAAAAAACAAATATACCTTGATGGTGGATATTGAACAGCGCTTCCCCCTGGATGTTTCAGTCCTATGTTACCAGTCTAACACCAAAATAAAATAAAATAAAAAAACAGCAACATCAGAATATTACCAAAAGAAGCTAATTAAGTATCAGTAAATATGAAAGCAACCCGTAATTCCATGATATGTACCTGCATAAGTTTCTGCAAGTCACCCTGCCCAGCTACTGGCATCATCAAACCGGGAATTTGGTACCCCATGTTTGGCCAATTTTGTGCAGGTATGTTAATACCATTTGGCCCTTGTTGTTGAATACTGCCTGAAAGTTTCAGGTCCCCACCAACTGACTTCGCTGCTGCAGCCATAAGTTGCTGTTGCTGTGTCAGCATAGCAAGTTGCTGTTGATTCATCACTTTTGGGTCCCCACCAGCAGATTTTGCTGCAGCAGCCATAAGAAGTTGCTGTTGTTGCGCTAGCATAGCAAGTTGTTGTTGATGCATCGCAAATGGTGATACCATATTGGACTATAAGATGGTGGAAACAAAATCATCAGCTAATAATTCAACTCCGCATAAACTTCCAAAAGCTAAACTCTTGCGTGAACTCAAACTAAAGTTGGTTTTTACAGAGGTAACAGATGTGATCAAGAATTTGGAAAGCACAGCCAGGATATGATAAATGACCAAACAAATTTCAGAGGAAATGTTCAAAAGATGCATAAAAAATGCCAAAAGTACATACCTTCTCAAAAAGGCTCATTATATCATTTTTCACATCTTTCTGGGGTTTCTCTGAGACTGAAGGGGTAGCTAAAGAAGGCGAATCTTTAAATAAATCCTCAATTCCTGAATTGGACTGAGTATTATTTTCTACAGCTTTTGTTGGAACAGCTTTTCCAGTCGTTGATAATTCTTCAGCAACTGTTGCAGCTGCAAATTTTGGAATGGTCCACATTGATAACAAGAATCACCATACATGTGTGAAAATGAAATATCAACAAAAGACACAGGAGATCATCGCAAGTAAAAATTGTCCAAACACATGACTACATACATTGAAAACCTGCCCAACCATTATCATCATTGGAAGCTACTTCTGAGCCATTTTCACTAGGGCCATCCATGGAGAGCAAGTTGAAAAGGTCAGTAGCAAAATCAACTTTGGGTGCAGAGACAGCTGGAGCAGCATCTGCAACTTTCTTTGCAGCTTCAGTAGCCTCCACCATTGGTTCAGCTTTTTCAACAACCTGTTGAGGCTTTGCAGGAGTAACCTGTTTATGAAAAAAATGTCATGCTCTAATCATTATGGATGGAGGACCTTTCTGGGTAGGGATGATAAAAATAATAATAAAGTGCGAGATGATTACAAAGTGAGGAAGAAATAAGAATTATGCATGTAACTACTCTAACCAATAGTCATTGTATAAGAGACACAGGAAAGCATATGACTAAGGTCTGTCATAATTCAATTGCACATAAACACTGGCTATTGTGAGTGGTTGTGCTTTTGGAGATAGATTTTATTCGTGAGAGGCCAAAGGCTAACATCAAAACCTTTTCTTCCCAACAAAATTTTACATGCTTAGATTGTAGGATTTATTGAAGCTTTCTTTGAGTATACGACTATTTCATTAGAGCTTCTTTGAGTATACGACTGTTCTACTTGGACTACGAAGATAAAACTCAGCATACCTGCTCCGGTCCTCTAGGAGGAACAGGAACACTTATTCTTGTAGCAGTAGCACTGTTCCTTGAGCTTGATACTTGTGAATTCTTTTTTTCCTCGAACAAATTTTCAGAACTGCTGGTGCATCCATGCCCACTTCTTTCACCAGGTCTCTGATGCAGAGATCTTTCATCCAGCCCACTAGGAGGAGATTGTGCTCTTCCATCTTTAGAGACCCATCTCTTCTCTTCATACCTGAAAGAAACTGTAATAGTCAGGTGCACTGCAATCATATCAACACACAAAGAGGATTGAGAAAACTTGCTAATAATAGAGTTCTAAGAATATACATACTTCGCACGAATGAAATTCTCAATTCCAACTCTGTCGTAGTTTGGGGGTAACTCTGCTTCCCAATAACTATTTGCCCTCTCATTCCCCATTGCTAAACAAACAGTACAAAGCAAGCTGTTTATTAAACCCAAAAGTAATTGTAAAACAATCATAATAATCACAAGTTTGCAACAAGCCAATCAGCTTACATTGAATAAATGCAACCTGTTCTGGAAGCCATGTGTCAAGGGTTGCGGATCGAACCTGCAGAAGAGAACCAATCAGGAGACAAAATATCCTTAAGGATAATAGCACTTTGATGCATATTAAGCAGCATCTCCAAGAGAAAAAAACGAATAACCTGATTCATGACATGTAGGCAACAGCAAGATATAAATTCATTGATCAACCAACAGTAGGACCTAGCTACCATGCATATCAGTTACAGTTTTAAAAAGACGAAAAAGAACGGCACATCAATAACCATTGTGCTTGCTTGTGATCAATCAATCCATGAAAAAAAAAGAGCAATATCATTAGGAAATTGGAGAGCACAAATTGAAGCTCAGGAGCAATACAGACAAAAATTTCATTAACCAATGTTGCTGAAAATAGAAACCAAGCTGTAGAAATGAATGGAGGACTATTAAAGGGCAAATCAAGTATAGACATAATCAAAAGAAGCTAGACAAAATATGCTACTTGCCTAGGACTTGGTAACATCAGGAAAGGTAATGATAAGCCTAAAATATTACCCAGTGAGATGAGATAGTTTTGTATCTGAAACAATGCCTTTTAGCCATAAAAGATGGTGAAATAACAGTCATTCATACAGATTCAAAATCACCATACCATCTTTCTTTCAATTTTCTGTTTTGTAATAAAAAAAGGCTAATACAAAACTATTTCCTCATTTATTTTTCACAAAGCAACTCTTCATAGAAGACTTTGAAGGCCTTATCTACAAAACTTCTTTTATGTGCACAAAGAAAAACAACCATTATCTTAGTCTTTTGTTAAAGATTCTAATTCTACATTAAAAGTTAATGATGGTTTAGAAAGCAAATTGTCACCTTTGATATGTGTACCCCAAGACTTCTGTGGATCCCTGAACACTGCATGCATATAAAGATACCCAAATTCACGCTTGCCCATCTTGGACCTCTGCATTTGCATTTACAAACAGGTTAACACCAGCAGCTCAAACTGATAGTAGAGCAACAATAAGAAAACTAACAGCATCAAGCTAGTTACAAAGATCCATGACTGTTAAATAATTTTGCATATTTATTTTTCTAATTATTTACTATTATCCTAATTATATCAGATCCTCATATTCTTCTCCATGCATACTTGGCTTTGCAGTCAGCACATTCCCTATTCTCAGGCAATTTGAGGAGGCCTTCCAAGATCTGTATATGCAAAACAGGAAAAAAGTAATTCAAGACAATACACTGTTTAGAAATAAAGGGGAATGAATAGTACTGCTTCTAGAATCACAAATAAAAAACAATTAGAATACGGAAAACACCACAGCAAAAATTTTATAAACAAAAATCATATAATCCACTTCAATGACAAATGGCACTGTATGTAGCTAGCATCAATGGCAGTCATAAAGTCTAAACTCTGACATGTATCAAATATAGTAACCCATTGCTATAAGGTTCAAATAATCACCATAGGAATGAAATACATTATACAAGGGACAATATGGAAACCAATAAAGACTCCAGAAAATTCCACAGAGTTCAGCCATGAATTAAATATTGGGACAGAGTAGCATTTCCAGCTGCTTATAAAATAACTAAAATTTAATCCCAAAACACTCAATTCAAAATAGCTCCACTGAAAAATGCGACAATCAGACTGCTAATTTGGCAGGTTTTGCATAACATACAGGTAACAGACTTGTCCATAAAAAATGCACACTCCATTCCCTTCAAAGCAAAATAATATAATTAAACATACAAACAGCATATGAGCACAGTAGCTAGCACAAAAAAAACCCAAACAAATTCTAAGGTTGAACTCAATCCTCATTTGAGAATGCCATAGCAGCAATCATCAAAGACAAACTAGAAACACATATATTTATCATTACAGAAGAAACAAAATCACAAGAAAAATAATCATCAGTGACATTAATATAGATGAGCCTATCTTAATATCTACAAACTGCAACAACTTTAAGTACATTTCTTGGCTCTTGGTTTCGAATTAGACCAGATTTTCACCTCAAAGATATAACTCTGAAAAAAATCCAATTCTAACGACAAGAGAAAATCTTCTAAACTTAGATCTCAGCATATTATATAACCAACCAGCAACACAAATGAATAGCATCGTATCAGATATAAATCTCAGCCAATCTAAAACTTGAAATTCGCATAGCTAAAAAATTAAATAAATTCCACAAAATCAACGCAATCACCATTAATTAATCAAGCCACATTTCATCAATTACCAGTAAAATATTAGATCAAATGCATAATCACGCAGAAATAAAAGAATCAATGATCTAATTAATCATCTAGTTAATCTAAAGTCATAGCAGACATCATATCAAATCAATCGCCGTTTAATTCAAAGCGTGATAAAATTATCAAAATAAAAAAGAAATCGAGATTAACACAAAAACAATCAAGAACAGGCAGGGGCAGGATTGAGATTTCGATCAAGGAAGGAAGACTAACCTTTCTGTGTCTAGCATTGAGCTCTTTAGAGACGTTGGCCTTCTGGTTCATGGTGACCGTACACTAACCGCCAAAAGGAAGAAACTGGCTGGTCGAGAGAGAGAGATAGAGTCGTAGAAGCTGCAAAAGGATAGAGAGAGAGGAGTCGAGGTCAATTTGGTCTTTTTACACCAAAATCTCCTCTCTTTCGTTTCCCTCTGATTATTTTGCAACCCAAACAGCAAAATAAGAAGAGGAGGAGCAAAAAAGCGTTTCCTTAATAAAATATATTCTTTTTTTTTTCTCATTTGTTGATTTTCCTTCTTCGCACGTGTAGGATGGTCTTTGGTGCGTGTGGGATGGTGGAATTGAGTCACGAAACGCGGAAGAGAATTATATGGGCCACTACCCCGTGTGATACAGTTTAGCGGTATCATCATCCGGTCCATGTCAAAAACGTTTCGATAAATACAAAAACAGGACAAGTTATTTTCAAATAATAACTTGTTTGGCAGTGTGGTTGCAGGTGTTTTTTAAATAACTTTTCATGTCAAAATATATGTCAATGATATTTTTGCATTTTTTAAAAATTATTTTTGACATCAGCACGTCAAAACGATCCAAAACTTACAAATCATATTAAATTTTAACAAAAAAAATTAAAATTTTTTAAAAACGCAACCGCAACCGCGTTACCAAACCTTGCCTTAAATAGAGGATGCTAAAGTTTCAAGCTCACTATCCGCGTGGTTGATTTGTTGTTCGACAAGCTATTCAAAAAAGATCATATTGTTAGTATTGTTTTTCCTTACTCTACATAAATAACTATTTTTGAGTTATTTTTCGTTATTAATAGATAATAAGTCCTTTTCAACTATTTCAATGATGTATTATACATACTTCAATGTATAAAAATTAGTTTATTTTATTTAAAAGGTTCCCAATACCAATTGCATAGCTTTCAACAACAACTAATTGATTAGGATAAATAATTGTTTCTCTCCACCCATGTCACTGTTTTGTTTTGTTTTTGTTTTAATTTTATCTTTTAATACTTGATTTATTAGGGATGAAGCTTTATAATTTATTTAGATTTTTTTTATTAAATTATTTTAATATCATGACTCAAGTCGCGAGTTTAGTAGGTTAACTCGGCTAAGTGAAGTTTTTTTTTAAATTTCTTATTTCATCCTTTAACGGTTAATTGAAAATCAAATTTCATAATTTGTTTTGATTTGCTTTCTATAAATTTATTCCGGTATCACGACCCGAGTCGCAAGCTTGGGGGTTAACCCGATCGATTCAGGTCATTTTTTAATTATTTTTTTCAATTTCATCTTTCAATATTAGATTTATTGGGAATTGAGTTTTATAATTTGATTTAATTTAATTTCTATAGGACTATCTTTGTCTCATAACCTAGGTTATAAATTTGACAGGTTAAACATGGTTAACCCATATCAATTTGATATGTTGTCATCTTAATATTTTTTTAAAAAAACGATATTGACTTGAATTTGTTTCAGTCCAACTATGTTTTTATCGGTCGTCTATGTTGTTTTTGGATCCTCAAAATCAACCAAATCAAATTGAATCAATCTCCATACAATTTATTTATTTTTAATGAAAATATGTTAGTAATGCCTAAATATTTTTTTATACGTTCAAAAAGAAATATGATTTGACTCACAAGATAGTGCTAGTCAATAATCCAGTTAACAAAAACTAATTAAAGAGGGGAAATAATTGTTCCCCTTCTCACTAAATGTTCATTAAAACAATATTTTTTTATTTAATGTTTTTTGTAATTTTATTTTTTAACATTAGATTTATTGAGGATCGAGTTTCATAATTTATTTTAATTTTTTACCTATAAGATTATCTCAATCTCATAATTTAGATTGCAGCTTTTACATGTTAACCTAGTTGACTGGGATTTTTTTTTTTGTCATTTTTTATAATTGATTTTTTCTTTAATTTTATCTTTCAACATTTGATTTATTAAGAATTAAATTTCATAGTTTGTTTCAGTTTGTTTTATATGAGATTATTTTAGCTTCATGACCCGAGTCACGGGTTTAACATGTTAGCTAAGATTAACTCAAGTCTTCTTTTGTATCATTTTTTAATTATATTTTGTTTTGAATTTCATTTTTTTAATATTGGATTAATTGAGAAATGAGTTTCATAATTTTTTTTATTGAGTTATCCTGGTCTCATAACTCAAGTTTAGTAAATTAACCTAAGTTGACTCAGGATATTTTTTTAATTAATTTTCTTTTAGTTTTATCATTCAACATTGGATTGATTAAGAATTGAGTTTTAAAATATTTTTTTATTTACTTTTTATGAAATTATCACAATCTTACGACTATAATAACAGATTTTACATGTTTGACCTAATATGTTATCATCTAAATATTTGTAATAAAAAAAATATGTTGTCTTGAAATTTTATGAATTAAACTATATTTTTTTCGGTTATCCATATGCCTTTAAATTTGTCAAATTAACCAGATCATATTGAATAAATTCTTACACAATTAATTTTTTTTTAAAAGTACTTTAGCAATAATTTAATATTTTTTTTCAAATAAATAAATTAATCCAAAGAATAATAATATTTATTTTAAATAAAACGACTCGAAAGTTGTAGGATTACCTATTTTATATTGAAGAATTAGGCATATATTTATATTAAGCCATGCTTCAAAGCAGATTAGGATTATTGTGTTAATGCTTAAAAGTTCTATGTTATCAGAAATTGAATTTTATTCACGATCGAAAATAATAGGGGGATAAATTCTCTAATTTATTAGATTTAAAAAAATTGTAACTTTTGTGTATTAATAGATACTTTATCCTAAAATAAACATTGACGAGGTTGTTGTTTGAAGCCTAAAAAGAGTTTTTGGACTTTTCCTTGGTCAATTGTCGGGCCTGGGCCCAAGGAGACATACACTTAGGTTAGACTGTAGAAGGCTAGACTGCCTATGCGGCTGACGGTGATGCAGTTTGATGGCCTAAAAATGGTTACAAACAAGGCTTATTCTATTTGCGAGACTTGCAAAACAAGTATTTTGTCGTGGACAGAGAACTCCTACCAGTTTTTTTTTTTTCCCTGTTTAAAGAGTATTTTTAAAAGAATTTAATTTTTTTAATTTAAATTAATTTTTAACTATTTTTAGATTGTTTTGATGTATTCATATTAAAAATAATTTAAAAAAATAAAAAATATATTTTAATAAATTTCTAAAAATAAATACTTTACAAAAACAATCGTTACAAGTTTTAATTCATTAAATATCACTGTGACCGTAACTAACCGTGTAGAATATATGTTTGTAACTAGAATAAAGAATTTTTCTTTATCCCAAGCCATGTAAAAATAATAGCTAACAATATAAGTTTTTTTTTTTTTAATTTTCGGCCATAAATTTGGATTTGAAGTTTGGTTTGGTAGGTTATCATAGCTATAAGTTAGTTTGGAACGTTGGGAGGGGAGTTTGGTTGGCAACGAGACATGCTGCGAGCTGGTCTTAACATCTCTGCAACCACTGTTTTTCTTGGCATGAGTGGAACCAACCACTAAAGAAAATTAAACTAGCATTTATATCATTATCAATATTGTCTACACTTATTTGTTAAACAAAATTGTCTACATTTTTTAATAGGACTTTTTTTCTTATATTAATTTCAAGAATCTCCCATAAAAACAAAGAAAAGCGAGAAAAAAAACCAACATAAAATATTTTTTTTATCTTCAACGATACAGGAAAAAAAATCCTGAATAATTAATAAAATATAATAACATCACTGTCACAACCACCTCCACCATAACCCACCTTGAATGACCTAATGCGACAACACTTTGATCATGACCATTTTGATGTTGGAGAAATCCCCGTAACCATGGAAAGTGACACCAACGCTAATCTACCCTTATCAACATGCAAAAAATATAAATAATGGTTGTAGCTCGTGGTTGTTAATATAATAATAATTAGGAGTTTATATAGTTGGTAATTTTAAGAGGGGATTCGTCAAGATATGTTCAAGTTGATCCGGACATTCACGTTAATCAATAAAAAGAATATAAAGAATGTGTATTAAGAGCGTATTTGACAGTGTGGTTGCGGTTGCTTTTCAAATAGCTTTTCGTGCTGAAATACATGCCAATGATGTTTTTTTATTTTTTAAAAATCATTTTTGATATAAGCACATCAAAACGATCCAAAAAGTACAAACCGCATTCAATTTTAGCAAAAAAAAAATCAAAATTTGACAAAACGCAGTTAGAAACGCAATGCCAAACGCTGCCTAAAAACATTAAAAAAGAAAATTTATTAACATACAAAAATTATATATAAAAAAAATGTATTGTTAAGATCGTTCAAAAAGGGAATTTAATCTTGTTAATTGAGCGAACGAGAGGTTCTTCTTTATCCCACTACAATTATAATTAAAATCAGGGTGGTTGTGAGCTTGTGTAATTGGATGACGAGAAAGCTAAATTTTCTTTTCTATAATGTCACCGTGAGATATGCATATGCACATCCTTACTTCTAAGGTATATTTTGTTTCTCCCTTTTTCCTTTTTCAAATCAAAGTTTGTAGAAGATTTGTGTTTTTATTCTTTTTCTGATCTTATTTTTTGTGGAAAGATTTTCATTCTCTACGGTGAACATTTTAAAGGTATAGTTTAGAATTTGTAAAATTGTATGTTATGTTTTCTATTAAATTGATAGTACTCTTACATATGTTTTTAAAAATTAATGTTTTGTGCACGTGAGGGTCTAGCTCAGTGGTCAATCGTGTGACTTGTTCCGCCCCCGTCCCGAGTTCGATCCTCTATGTGCACGTCTGTCACCCCTGCGGTGCCTTACCTGCTCACTGGGCTTGCAGGATGCTCAGTGGACCGTGAGGAATAGTCGTGGTGCGCGCAAGCTGGCCCGGACACCCCACAATAAAAAAAAATTAATGTTTGGTGGAAAAACAAGTACGACACAAAAAAATTTACATGTCTGGTTTGCAAAGATAGAAACAAAATTGTTATGCTTTTTTTTTTAAAAAATGCGTTTTTTAAACTGTTTTATTTTTTATTTATTAAATGTAGTTGACACTTTACTTTGCTTTTTTTTTTTAATTAATAATTTAAAGTATCATAACTTTGATTTGAAATTAAAACAAATATTAATTGGACATTGCTTTTAAACCTAAAGTTGGTAAAAGTAACTTTGTTTTAAAGTACAACAATATTATAAAGACACTATGACCTAAATAGTCTAGGGAGTGATACCTTTAGCATAATCAAATAAGATGATATGCATCAATTATTAGTTGGATTAGTTAGATAACATATGTTGATTCCATTGGATTTGCTAAAACATTATTACGCAATTACAAAATATTTTGACCTTAAAGTGTCATGCCCAACCCTTGGTCAAAATAATCGCATTAGTTGGTTCAGTGGATTTTTTTTTTATTGTTGTTTTATTTTTTTAATAAAAATAATGAACTTTCTTTGTTTTAGTTTGCTTGCAAAAATTATTCTTGTCACGGTTTGTAATTTTAATGTTTTTTTTTTTTATCTAATGTGTGGTCTTAAAAAACATGTTAAAAAGCTAGAAATTAAAAAAAAAAATGTAATACGGGGAGAGAATTTGTTAGTACACCAACCCTGATTAAATACAATTACAAAAAAATCATCATAAATGGCGGTCTATTAAAATTACTTTAATTTTATTTTTTGTTCAATAATAATAATAATAATAATAAACTCTTCAATAGAAAACTAGGAGAAAATAACAATAGTATTACCTTAATTTTAAAAGACTTGAATGTTTAAAAGCCTCTATTTTTTTTATTGATTTTAAAAATAAAAATAACCCAATTTTATTTTTATTTTTATGTCAAGCGCATGTTAGGAAATCTAAAAACAAATCTTTCATTTACTCATAAAAATGCCACTTTGACATATTATATTATACTTTAAAAGGCATGAGAAAAACACTGCATGTATTATGGACATGGACTCATTGCATTATGGACCATATAGTAGACATAGAGTGTTTGTATCGCGGAAGACACTGTAGCACCATAAGGCATTGTCTTTTGTGTTTTTTAGTCAAAAAGTGTTGTTAGATCTGACATTGTAAAACCAAAGAACGTTGTCTTTTTTGTTTTTTAGTAAAAAAATATTGCTGGGTTTGGTGGCGCTGTTGGATCCGACTCCGCAACCAAACCCAAGGCTATAGGGTCAGGCTGGTCAGCAGGACCCAATAACATTGGGTCCTACTTCATCCTTTATAAAGTTATCGAACTATAATGTTATGAGGGCTTCATTTGCGTGTTAAAGACAATTTCTGTTATAGCACTAGGAATCGATGCCCTTAGTCTAAGCTAAAAAAAAGCGGCCTCCTCCAATCTCTTCGATACATTTCTACTATGTTTGGTGCCTCCTTCTTCACCCCGGGAGCTCCATTTGTCAACCGCTTACTCGACGAAATGCCTAATGCTCCAGCCTCTGATTATACCTATTAAAAATCTTTGGATGATCATTACTACTTTGCTTCTATCCTAGGACGCAGGGACGCGATTCATTTTCTTACTCTCTAATGAAGAAAGTTAGAGAGTCGAGTGAGATTTTGCTAAAGAAAGGATTGTAAAGGGTGTTGGTGATATAAGAGAAGGAAAGAAGCGTTGGGTTCTTCTGCTAGCAGAACCCAATAGTTATCTATGATTTATTTTTTTATAGTTATATTTATTTTTATATTTACAAATATGATAAAAAAGAATGGTATAATGATCAAACCAAAATCGAAACCATAGAAAATAATATAACCAAAACCTAAAATCATAGTGGTAAATATGATGAAAAGTTAAAATTACAGGGTCAAATATAAGTAAGAATTTAAGTACTAGATGGGTGGCTTGCTCTACACCGCAGGCCGACCTAATTTTTTTTCCATCGTAAAAAAGGGAAGCCAAGACAACGCAAGTGTTCTCAAACAAAAAAAACCAAGATCTAGGTTATTGACTTGAGCTAAGTCAATAAGTCCATATAATTTTGATAATATGAAAAAAAAAGTGGCAAATAAAAAATGGTTAAAAAAATAACCCGAATCCATTTAAGTTAACATGCAAAATCTACAACCTAGCTATGGCTTCAGGGTAACCCTGTCATAAGAAAATTGAAAGCTCAATTATTAAACAATCCAATATTAAGTAAGGTAACCATAGAAGAAATACTAACCTGTTTGGGTTGGTATTCATCGAGTTCATATTAAATTTTCATTCCTACTATCAAGAGATAAAATTATTTATCCACCTTGATATCTATTATCTAAAAAAAGTTTAATATTAAATAAAAAATAAATTAATTAATATATAAATTTGAAGTGTGTGTATGTGTGTATCAAATTATTAAACTATAAAATAATAAATATTATACATATATATGTGTTTTATGTCAATATCAAGATGTGTATGTATCACATTGTTTTAAGAAAAATCAAAATGTTCTACATATATTTTAGCTTAGGTTTGGGTGAGTTTAAGGTATGTTTTGATAAATATTTATACCCTATTTATTACTCGTTGGGTAAGGTAACCATAAAAAAACCCAACCCATTCGAGGCAAGTCAAGGCGACATCTATTAGGTTTGGATTAAATTGTAATATCTAATGTTGATGGATGAAATTGAAAAAAAAATAGAATTCGAAAAAGGCTAAAAATGAAATAAATAGCAATTATAAGAATGATGACTAAATTTGAAATAAAAACTAATTGAAATTAAATGATGATGGATGAAATTAAAAAAAAAGTAACTAAAAAAGATATAAAAAATAAAATAGATAAAAATTAAAAAAACAAGGATCAAATTTGAAATGAAAACTAAATGAAATCAAATGATAGGGCCAAAATTGAAAACAATAATTAACCTACAAAAGATAAAAATAAATTAAAATAAATGAAAATCAAAAGAATAAGAACTACATTGTATGAATAAAACAAATGAAATGAAGCTTGTGCACTTTGCCTAAGAGAGGAGAGAGAAAATGGAGAGGAGGAGAAAAAAATCCACCGGAGCCACACCAAATGTCCTCCATTATCATGCGCGCCATCATTAGAAAGCTCTCAATAAACCATTTCAAACACTGCTGTAGAAGGTGGTGTTTGACGATGGGAGGAGCATGAATGTGTTATTCAAAGGGCACAAGCTCCTCCCACTCGTTGGCGCGTGCAGTGCACACCTAGTAACCTTTTATTTTTAAATATATTTTATAGATATCAAAAGACCTAATCGCCCATAACTCTAATTGACAATTATAGAAAAACCAAAAGGAAATAACAAAAACATCGGACCTAAGTAAAAGAAAAACAAAATTGCAAGAGTATTTAATTAATTATATTGATCTAAGTAATTAAAAAGCCAAAAATGCCCTTGCCTCAAAGTTATTTTTTTTTTGTTTTTAAAGGGTAAATTAATAATTTAAATGTTCAATAAAAATATAAAGAGACCAACTCACCCTCAAACAAATTGATAATTCTAATTGAATCGCGTGAAAAAGAACTATCTCCTCCTCTTTAAAAAAAAAAACTCATCCCTTTCCTTACAAATATGGAGGGAAAAATTATCATTGTACTATAACAATCCATAATGCATTGAATCTTGCTCCACAGTGAAAGGTCGGTGGGGTTTAGGTTTTTTTTTTTTAATTATGAGATAAGGACAACAATGGCCCATGGTTAAGAAACCTAACTTAGGGCTGACTTGGCCTAAGTCATGAGTCAACATAGAGTTTTTTTCTTTAAAAACCCCCCTGAAACAACATTTTTTTTAAAGCAAAAGGGTTGAATTGAAGATTTTTTTTTAATTTCAAGTTTTCTCGCTAATTTAGCCTGATCGAGATCTCACAGAGATGAGTTAGTGAATCGACTTGCCATGCTCGATTTTAGATCTATGCAAAGTTCGTACGAAATCATAAAAGAAAATTGATATAAATTGATCATTAGAGTACAATAGTTCTAAATAGTCAATTGTAAATCGTATAGAAATCATATCATATTCATTTATGGACCAGTACAATAAAGCTAAACCTAATAAGAGGTTTGTTTATGTTATATAAATAACTTGACAAGAAAAGATCATTACAATCTTATTCTTGGATCAAACTTAAATTTTTCTAGATGATTTTATAGGTTCAGTTTATATAAAAAATAATCACTTTAATTAGCTAAGCTATGAAAGACCTCGAATATATTGTCTATAGTCAATTTCATTATTTTCCTTTTTTATTTTTATATTTTGAACTTAATTTTAGATTTTATGTTATTTCCTTTTTATTTAGAATTTTAATTTTCTTATCTTGTAAAAGTGGGCTATTTAAAGGCTTACAAACCTTTTAAAAACATGTATAAAATCAGATATAATTATTCAGAAACAAAACATAAATTAGGATTATTGTGTAATTTTTTTTATGTCAATTGTATTTTTCTTTGCTTGCTATTTTCTTGTGTTTTATTTTTCAGCCTCGTGGATCGGCTTCCCCTTTCGATATCAACAGTTGTTCATTTAGATGGAACCAAATGGGTAATGAAGAGAAGACAGCGGCAGTTCATCAAGAAATTAAGAGGATGAATCAACTTCCTGCAACCAGCAGTTGTGTTTCTCATCGTTTGCGGGTTCTTAATAAAATTCTTCAACTTGTGTCCATCTAGGTATCAAAATATAGCAATTTTGATTAAAAAAAGATGATAATTTATCTGTAAAGATTAACCTTTATCTTGGATTTTGTTAGAGGACCGGCTCACTAGATAAGGAATTGGAGTTGCTTTTTGCTGGGTTGCATCTGTGATTGATTTGCCAGTGCTATGGTGAGTTGGCTTGAAATTTGTTTCTTGGAATTTGGTTTTGTGTGTATTTGCCTCTTCTTTTTCTTGAGTTGATGAAATGGGTATGATGGAAGGTTTAGCTATCTTGAAGATTTGACATGTGATGTAAATTCGGTTTTGGTTATCGTTGAACTCAACTAGCTTCTTTGCAACAATGTTTTGGAGTGAGCTAAAAAATTTCCTGTCTTCCCCTCTGTGGTCTGATTTTGAGTCATTTTTCTTTTTGCATCATCTCATGCATTTCTGTGTAACTTTTTTCATCATTGTAGAGGTTGCCGTTAGCAGTCCGGGTCCTCGCCACAGTGATTGAAGTTTTTCTGGTTCTATTGTCATGTGGGATATTGGTTGGTGTCATATAAGTGTCATCTTTGCATATCATATTTTAGTTATAAAGAAAAATTCATTTATGATATATAGCCCTTTTGTAATGCTTATTATCTCATAGCCCAGGGCTTAAGAGATGAAGATCCCCTCTTTCTGTGTTTGAAGACTACATTACCATATCACTTGTTAGGGCTTAGGAGAGCCTGTAAACTTCAGTAAGCGTTCTAGATTACAAGAGGCATTACCCTTTTCTGCTCAATTTTTATCTTCAATTTTTGTTCTTTTCTTCTTGCATGTCATAAATGTGTACGAAGTGAATGTTTCTAATTGCCAATGGATGCTTTGCTTGCTCATTTGTGATCATTTCATAAGTAATTCATTTGTGTACCTTTCCTTAATGATTACGGGCTATCACCAGGGCCTAAACAAACACAAAAGACCAAGGGCCAAATATTGCATGTATGCTGAGCTCCTCCTCTCTTCCATTTGTTGATCAGATTTCTACTCTACATATGTTCCCATGCTCATAAACTGTGTTGTTTGGAAGTTTTTGTATTCTCCTTAATTTTGCAGACTTGTCAAAATAAAGAGAAAAAACCATTGGTTTACCAAGATTATTGCGTGTAAAGTTGTTAGAAATGGTGCCCCTGCATAGTATCCTCTTTCCCTCTCCAGATTCTTACCCCGTGACACTCTGACTTTGTTTACTGTTCTCCATTTATCATTCAAATTGTGTATGCTTATTATTCTTCCTGCGAGTTCATGCTGCTTCTTCTTAGACTTGATTCATGTAAATTCAATCAACATTCCAATTTTATTTCCTTTACCTGACCATATAGTTATAGCACTTCCTTCCCACCATTTTTTTTTTTGCATTGAATTTTCCTTGCAAAAGCCCATCTTCAGGAACTGGAAGCAAAAAGAATGTTAATCCTCAACCCTCACCGTCTTTGATAAATTTGATCTTGCAGGATTGGCATCATCGCAGAAAGTTAAATCCTCAGATTGTATCTCCAAGGCATGATGGACATGGTTTGCCCTAATGATCTATCAGCATATATGTTTGATTAACGCCCTCGTCAGGTGTTGTTAATGCTAGCTTTTATGAGCTGGTTATATAATATATAGGTTATTTTGATCGACACCCCTGAATCAATTTCTTTTTGATCTCAACACTCAAATCATCAAGTGTTTTGACTGATACTCCTGCTATATTTCATCAGATTTAACTGCTATATAGCTCACATGCTTTTCACAGAAATATAGCAAAAAGTTACAAAAGGTCATGAAACTATTTTGATGATAATTTAATCATAAACATAAGGGGGATGTTATTTTTTATATGTTTTTTTTACCAATATTTGATGTTTTCCAAGGAAGTATGTGCAATTCACATGTTATTCAATAGAAAAACAGATGAAATATAACTGAAGGGGTGTCTGTCTAGCTCAGTGATTGAATAAAGAAAAAGAGAGAGAATTTCAGTAGGAGGTTGCAATCAAAATGAACCAGAGCACAAACGCCTTCGTTTGAGCCTAGAATCCCTCGTCTTAGGGCAGGTCTTCGGCGTTCATTCGGTGGTATCTGTGCTTAGACATGTCTGCGTGTAAAGGAGGTGCACTGAGATGGCGTAAGGCGGAAGGACAGAACTACTTAACTTGCCCAACGGTTCACGTTTCGTTTTATATTTCTCTTTGTTCCGTCCTCGTCAATCCTTTTCTTTCTTTCTTTTTTTAATCTTTGAACATACCTACAACATAATCGTAAAAAGGGCAATTCTATCCATGGATGACTTTTGAATTGGATTTTTTTTTTCTATTTGGATGACTTGTGAATTGGATTTGTTTTTGAAAAGTTGACATGGTTTAATAAAAGTTTTGGGAAATAACAAATATAAGAAAAATATTTAAAAAATAACAAAATTCAAATACAATTGCTGTATTGCTTTTGTGATCGTTATTAGGAATAATGCTTTTTAGATATCTAGTACTGTTAGAAAATATCAACGAAGTGATTCTAACTACACCACAAAAGATCATCAAATAAGATTGTAATTAGTTAGTGATTTTATTTAAAATTAATTTTAGGTTAAGATATTTTAGGGTTTAATTAATCACAAACAAAATCACTAACTAATTATGATTTTGTTTGATGATCTTTTATGATATGGTTAGAATCATCTCGTCAATATGTTTTAATAGAGACACATTCTTTCTTTTCTTTCTTTTTCCTTCACATTTTTTTTATACTATAAGCCTGTTTAGCTGTGCGTTTAAACCTGCGTTTCGCTAAATTTTGATTTTTTTTGCTAAAATTGAGTGCGGTTTGTACTTTTTGAATCGTTTTGATGTGCTGATGTTAAAAATGATTTTTAAAAAATAAAAAAATATCATTGACATGTATTTCGGCATGAAAAAAATATCTGCTTATTTCCCTTTTTATTTCTTAATTAAATTTTGTACATGTTAATTAATTTTATTTTTGATTTAAAAGTAAACAAATGTTATTCTAGTTATAAAACTAGTATTTGGAAAACTGTGTTATTTTCTAAATACATTTATAACCTATTTTATTTTTATAAATTTTTTATTAAAGTGTTAGGATGGTAAAATACCCTTCTGAATGTGAAATGGGGCAGGTTTTTCGTAACATAAGAAATTCGAGGACAAAAGTTGTAGCCACTTTTTTAAATGAAATTAAATATGAAGCTGAGCTGGTGTGAGTTACTCGGAAGAAACTTGCCATTTCCACGCTCCAATGCGAACTACAAAAGCAGGTCTCCATAAAAGAAATGTGCTCATTTCTTATCAACTTCCCTTCAATTGCAAGTATCTTCCCAAGGCAAATCGCGTTGACGCTCTTGAGGTTAAGAATCCTACAATTGTCTTTGCTGCTTGTGTTCTTGCATTAGCTCTAATCTAAACTAAACTAAACTGATCAACATCTTTTCAGACAACAGCCACATAAACCAAGCCGACCGGCCAGGTAAGCTGTGTTGTTTTCCGTTCATTCAATGCTCCTATTTATTTGTTTTGTTTTTTACTGTATCTTGAAGTTAATGTAAATTCACAAATGTTTTTGTTTCTCTTCCCTGTGTATGCTTATTTCTAGAGTTTCTGTTTGGTCTGTAATTGCTACTTGTTATCATCGCCTACTTCTTTATAACTTCGTTGTTCCCTTTTTTTAATCTTTTTGGATATTCTTATTTGAATTAAATAATAAATTATAACTTCCATTCCTCTAAAATTAATTTAGTTTGTGCATTTAAGGATTCAACAATAGAAATGGTTAGACCGAACGATCCCTTTTGGGATTATGTGGAGAAGATGGCCGGTACTGGTCTTTTGAGGTGCATGTTTTGCGAGTATATATTTGCTGTTGCTACTTCAATATCGAGGATCAAATCACATTTCGCGGGAGTCAAACGGCGCGGAGTTAATATCTGTACAAAAGTGCCTAAAGAGATTCAAGAAGCATCCTATTTAGCTATTCATGGCTCAAGAAAGAAACTTAAAACCATGCCAAGTGAGGTAGCTAATAAGTTTTCTACTTGTTCACTAGAAGAAAAGAATGAAGTTGAAATTCTTGTAAGGGATATAGAAGAGGTGCTGATGGAAGCTGAAAGCTCGGATGAAGTAGAGAGCAAGAGTCCTGCAGAATTGATCCAGTTTGTTGAAACTGGTAGCTCTGTTGAAGGGAATGTTGCTGATGTACACGAGACTGGAGGAACTGCGTTGCCAAGAATGGATCTCGTTGGTCAATTAATTGAAAAAGACTGGCAAGAGATATATGATTCGTCAAAGGAGAACGATGATTTGAATTGTAGCAGAGAGGACATGGCTGGAGATCTGATTCAGGAAGGGTTACATGAGACTAGAGGAGATGCATTGCTGACAACGGAGCCAGTGGGTCAAGCGTTTCAAAGAAATACGGATGAGATTTGGTCTTTGTTAAAGAAGGAGAAGGTTTTAACTATTGGTGTTTGTGGAGGTGGGGGGATGGGCAAAACAACACTGGTGATGCATATCCGTAATCTGCTTCTGAAAATACCAAACTCTTTTCATCATATTTATTGGATTACTGTAACACAAGATTTTAGCATTTATAAGTTGCAGAATCTGATTGCCAAAAACATTGATTTAGATCTTTCAAATGAAAAAGATGAGAAGAGTAGAGCTGTAAAACTTTCAAAAGCATTTTTAACAAAACAAAAATCTGTGCTGATATTAGATGATTTGAGGAATCATTTTGATGCGGAGAAGGTGGGAATTCCTATCAGAGGGAATACATGCAAGTTGATTTTTACAACTCGATCACTAGATGTTTGTAAATGGATGGGCTGCCCGGAGTACATGGTCATTGTGGAGCCTCTTTCTGAGGAAGAGGCTTGGAGCTTGTTTGCCAAGGAACTTGGGAATTATGATGTCAAAGTGGGACATTTGGCAAAATTTCTTGCGAGTGAATGTGCTGGCTTTCCACTTGGGATTAAAACAACGGCGAGAAGCATGAGGGGAGTCGAAGATGTTTATGCGTGGAGGAAAACATTACAGGAATTGGAAGAATTGAAAAGTAGAAAAGGTAGCATGGAACTCGATGTGTTTCCGATATTGGAATTTAGTTATTTACATTTGAATGATTTATCATTGCAACGATGTCTGTTATATTGTGCGTTGTTTCCAGAGGATTGCAAGATCAACAAAAATGACTTGATAGAGTATTTGATTGCTGAGGGAATAATAGAAGCTAGAGGGAGCAGGCAATCCCAATTTGATAAGGGCCACTTCATGCTTGATAAACTTGAAAATGCCTGCTTATTGGAGAGCTTTATAACTGAAGATTATGGATATGTCAGGATGCATGACTTGATTAGGGATATGGCCCTCCAAATTATGAATTCAAGAGCAATGGTTAAAGCTGGTGTTCACTTAAAAGAATTCCCAGATGAGGAGAAATGGACCGAGGGCCTTGTGCACGTTTCATTAATGAGAAATGACATCGAGGAAGTTCCACCAAACCTTTCGCCAAGGTGTAGCAATCTGGCAACCTTGTTGTTATGTGGAAATCACAAACTGGAATTGATCACAGATTCTTTTGTCAAACGATTCTGCCTGCTCCAGTTTCTTGACCTCTCTTTTACTGCTATTAAGGAATTGCCAGGTTCCATCTCTGGTCTTGTGCATCTAGATGGATTATGGCTGAGGGGCTGTTACAAGCTGAGACATGTACCATCATTAGCAAAGCTCAAGAAACTGAAGATGCTGAATTTCAGTAATGCTCCACTTGAAGAGGTGCCTCATGGTATTGATTTGCTTTTCAAATTGAGGTATCTTAATCTCGACGGGACTACAATCAAGGAATTTTCTGCCACTATGTTATTTAATCTCTCTAATTTACAATTCCTCCACCTGAACCAGTCTTTAGGAGGTCTCAGAGCAGTTGAAGTAGAGGGAGTAGCAGGCTTGAGAAAGTTGGAATCTTTGAAATGCCATTTCTATGATCTTGTTGATTTCAACAAGTATCTTAAATCTCAAGAAGAGAGGCAACCGTTATGCACTTACGATATCAAAATAGGACAGCTAGGTGACAATGTCTTTACAGATTTTATGCTTCCTCCAATCTCAAATAAAGACACAAATAAAGAAGTTCGGTTATATAACTGCAATATTGGCGAAAGAGGAGATTTTCTAGCACTTCCTGAAGGCATACAGAAACTGGTGATTGCTAAATGCCATGATGCCAGAAACTTATGCAACGTACAAGCAACTGGACTGAAGTCTTTTGTAATTTCTGAGTGCCATGGTGTGGAGTTCCTGTTCACGTTGTCCAGCTTTTCCACTGATATAGTTAAAAGCGTCGAAACTCTTCATCTTTACTGGTTGAAGAACTTAATTGCCCTCTTCGGCAGAGAGGGAACTGCTTTACAACCATTCCCATCTATTGGTACCTTTTCTTGTCTCAGAGTATTTGATGTGTTTAATTGTCCAAGTATAAAAACGCTGTTTCCTTCTGGCTTGCTACCGAACCTCAAACACCTCGAAGTAATTGAAGTAGAATTTTGTGACAAAATGGAGGAGATAATAGCGGCCGAAGAAGAAGACGAAGGCGGGATTGTGCGTGAAGAAAGAAACAGCAGCAGCCGTTCCATTGATGCCAGTGTGGAATTCAGGCTGCCCAATTTGCGGCTACTAAAATTGAGAAATTTATCGGAGCTAAAAAGCATTTGCAGTGGGGTAATGATTTGTGATTCTCTCCAAGAACTTGATGTTGTTTACTGTTTGAAGCTGAAGAGGTTACCATTCTCTCGTGCCCTGCCAAAATCAATTCGAAAAATCCAGTCGTATCCAAAAGAATGGTGGGAGTTAGTGGAAGGGGACAAGCGCAGTGCAAAGAACATCCATCAACCCCCTCCCTGACGCTGTTGAGCGAGAGGTTACATAAACTGCCTGGCCATTGGTTAGCCCCTCTTTTTCTCCATCTCTTAAGAATCTTTAATGCTCCTGTTGTTGATTTACATGTTTCAGACATGAGTTGATTTTCTTGTTTTTTACCTCCTATTCCTTTGATTTTATACTGATATTCACGTCTCTTTGTGCCCCTTTTGGACCATGATTCATGCTTCTTCAAATACGTTGAGGAATTGCGAAGAAAGCTTTTGGAATGCCAGGTGCCAAGTTGATTGCGAACGCTATGTGCTCAGCATCTTTATGTATTTTTTTTTTCTCATTTAATGATAGTTTCTGCACGTGAACTACTGATGTTGAGACTCGCACATTGCGATTATATTAAGATTGTGATGGTGATAATAGTTTAAAATAATTTTTAATTAGAAATGTATTAAAATAATTTTTTTTTTAATTTTTAAAAAATTATTTTTAAAATCAATATCAAAACAATATAAAAATATAGAAAAATTATTTTAAATTAAAAAAATCAAAATATGAGAAAATTGAAAGACCATGTTCTTGGGCCATCATCTTTTGGATAAATGTTGCCCCTTCGTACCATTGACCAAAACTGTCCATTAAAATCTTCATTTTTTATTTTGGTATTTTGTGTTGAAATTATTTATTTATGTTATGAAACACCTATTTACTTCCAAAATAATTTCAAATTTTTTTAGGTTAGTAATATAGGAACTATATTAAACCTATAAGGATAAATTAATGTTGTTTTTTAGGGTCTCTAACAACATTCTAACAACATTGAAAGCATCACAACATATTTTCTATTTTTTTACAATTTTGTGAATATTTGATATTAAAAAATTAATAAAAATACTTTCTAATCTAAAGAACCTTGAAATTGTTTTTTAAAGTAAAACAATGATAATGTTGGACTCATTTACCTAATAATAATGACATCAACTAACAAATATACTAAAATGCATGAAAAAAACAACTTACTTCATTATTCACTACAATAATTGAGTGACGCTACAGTCTTGGCTAAAAAAATTGCTTCCTTTTGATTAAGGGTGATTTTGGTATTTTTACACGGGTCATTCATCATTATTGATTTATATGAGGATGTTTTTATCTATATAATATTTTATAAATAATAAAATAACAAAAATACCCTCAAGAGTAAATAAATCAATTGTTTTGGGTAAGGGTGTATAGATATTTTCAGGTTTTTATATATAGTTGAATTACAAATATACTACTGCGTCAAGGATATTAGAGTCTTTTGACTCTGATTATTTTTGTTAATTGTTGGTTTGTATGGGGTGGTGTTGTAATTTATTATTAAAATAATATTTTTCATTAGAAAAAAGTTGTGCTAACGAGTGGGAGATGTCACATTTTTTGGGCAACGCATGTAACGTCTTTCAGTGGTAAAAAATAGATTTCCACCATATAGTCTGATTCCCCGTCGTCTCATCTTCTATCATAGGGGGACGTGTTTAGTCCAAAGAGTTTATCATCAGTGATCTTTTTTTTCCTTTTATTTCTCTTTCTTACCCCGTGAAGTACACTATGGTCCTTAGTGTTATTGGTATTTCAGATTTGGTCCCTATAGTCTTAATTTGTATATTTTTATCATTTTATCTTATGCTAAAGTTTTATATATTTTCAATTTAACCCTTGGTTTCTAATTTGTATATATAATGATTTTTTATTCGGTCATTCTGCTTTTAATTTCGTATTTTTTCCCCTTTGCCCTTTTGATAAGTTTTTATGGCTTTTAATTTTATCCTTCAAATCAAGTTTATGATTTTGGTTTTCTCAATGATAATAATAGTAATTTCAGTTTGGTCCCTCTTCTTTTGATTTCTTATCGTTTTTCTTGGTCTTCTTGTCAAAATTTTATAGTTTTCAATTTTGTTCTTCAAATCAAATTCATGGTTTTTATTTTTTTAATAATAATAATAATAATTAAACATTTGTTATCCTACGTTAACTTAACCATAATTAGCGTTGTTACACATTTGTTATGAGAAGTTTTTTATGTTATTTTTTAACCCTATTTCAATGTCTAAATATGATTTTTTGTACAAAAACATAATCTAACCTCGGAGCAAAGCGTGGGAACCAAGGCTAGTGGATATTAAAGGATAAGCAATGTTTGTCTGAAAAAATGATAGTTTGAGGGCATAATTGACTAAATTGGTAGAACAATCCTTAATGTGTTGCAACTTCAATAGTTCTCAAGCAACAAGTCATTAAGTTATATTGAAATTGCTAGTTTTTCTAAGATGATGAGGCAATGAATTAAATTATGACGAACAAGCATAATGACTTGCTGTGATAAAATAGAAAAAGTTTCCTATAATCTGATCCTTTAGTTAACGTCCTTTTCTTCTGGCGTATTGAATAGCCTCCATGAAAATGCTGCTGGTTTCTTTGTGCTCCATTGCAACTGCAATTCAAGCTTTGAAAATTCTGTGAGCTATTGAGAATTAGATCAGTATCTCGAGGTTTAATGCTGTGGCTGTCAAGAACGGGAGAAATGGTGATACTTTAAGAGTGTGGATGAGGCCAGCAAATCAGCATGTAGCGGAGAATAGTTTTGCTGTAAATGGGGATCAACAGAAGCCAGAGAAGAGTGAAGGAGACGGGGAAACCATAAAATTTCGTTTCTCAACTTATTTTGTCATCTTGGATGGAAGCATTAAATACGTGCAAATTGGATAAAATTAATCTACAAAATGAAAATAACTATATTGTTTATGGTGTTTAAATGTTTATATAAATAATAAAAAATATATATATATATTTTTTTAAATTTAGTTATAATAATTTAGTGTTATGGCTGCCAACCAATACACGTTTAAAGTCACGAAGTCATGAGGTCGAATCTTGTTGGTAGATGACATATTCTTTAGGTCCTCGCGCATTTAGCCTGATATTATGGGCCAAACCTTTTTTTTTTTTTTTTTTTACTTTTAAAAAAATCACAAAATTCAAATACTATTATAAATTGATATTTAAATTTTAATAATTATTTTCCGGGTATTATGTATATGATATACAAATACTAATGATAAATTGTTCATAATATTTCTGCACACAAAGCAACAGAATTAAAAAAAAATTAGTAGTGGTTATTTTTTAAAATATTTTTTATTTAAAAATATATTAAAATAATATTTTTTTTATATTAATTTAAAATAAAAAATTAAAAAAATTTTAATTTACCACCATTATACCTGCTTTTGATTTTTTCTTCTCAAACAAAAATAAATTTTTGCACATCGTAACCTAATTTCCTCACTCTTTCAAATTTTTTTTATAATATTGAGTACTTTTGATTTTTTTTATAAAATAAAATAAAATAAAATAAATTATGGATAAAATTTCCTTACTCTTTCAATTTTTTATACATTTTTTCTTAAATGAATTTTCTATTAAAATCAATATATATTTTAAAATGAATCATGTGAATGTTGTTTTTTCAAGAGTTAATTAAAAAACATCGATATTATAAGGGGAAGTTGACCTTCATAAAATATAAAATATAAAGGGAGACTTAAAAATCTTATTGATAAAAGATAAATTTTGGGTTTTTTTTTTAATTTATTGTTGGGTGCGTTTTAGGTTTTGTAAAGGGCACCTTCTTATAAAGTGATTAAAAAAAATTAAATTAAATGGACTATATGGGCACAATTTCCTTATCTTTTAAAAAAAAATTCATAATATTTTTTATTTTATTTTTTATTTTATTTTTAAGTGTATGTTTAGTAATAGAATGTAAGGTTTATTTTAATTAAAAATATATTTTTTAGATTTATTTTAATTTTTTATATCCACGTATCAAAACTGTAAAAAAATTTAAAAATTTTAATTTAATATTTTTTAAATAAAAAATAATTTAAAATTATTTTAAAAACATGTTTAACAGAAAGAACAAACATTAGTTTGGCTCTATATGTTTCTATATTATAATTTAAAAATATCTTTTTTATATTTTAAATTTAGTCTTTTTCCAAGGCGGCAGCTTCTAGGAAGGTGAATAGTAATAATAATAATAATAATAATAATAATAATAATAATCCGCTTGAAATTAGAATTGCCTTTAGCTCGTGTTGCCTGCCAGGGCTACATCCTTTTCACATCAGCCTACATCTGTCTTTTCCAATTCGCGCTTTCCCTTCATTTGCAGTGCTTGCTTCCTTGCTTTTTTTCAGATTTTATAATCAGATCGCTCTGGAAATCATCCTCTTAAGTTTGGACAACATCTGTATCAGTACAGGTAAACAATAACCTAATTTGTTTCATATTTTTTTATTTATTTATTGTCTTTCAACTATAATTAGTACTGCCTGCTTTGTAGATTTTGTTTGGAGTTGAAGATCCGATCAGATTATGATTATTTCAGAGACCTATTTGATTCCATGTTCTAACCCGCCTTATTTCTCTCACACAGAAGAGAAGATAAGAGAGGAAGTTTGCTGCTAGTTAACCTGTCTATGCTCCTCTGTTTCTGTTCTAATTAACGTCTTCCAAGTTACACCACCTTATCGGCCGGCACGGTACGAAGTCTTTTTCCTTTGCCTAGTCCTATTTTGAAATTATCTTGTATGTAATCATGCTTATTTTTTTTTTCTATTTTTATAAACAGAAGAATTTATGCAAGTTTTTTATTTGGTGCAATTAATTAAACTTTCATTTTATTGAATGTTTTGACATTTTTTATGTTATAGGGACACTAAAGTATAAGGAGAAAATGGTTTTATCAGATGATCAATTCCAGGCTTACGTTGAGGAGAATGATGTTGGTAAGAAGAAGTGTAAGTTCTGCGGGCATCTATTTGCGTTTCATACTTCGATTTCAAGGATCAAATGGCACTGGTCAGGTACTAAAGGGCATGGTGCTGCGATTTGTAGAGAAGTGCCTAAGGATGTTCAAGAAGCAGCCTTTCTAGCTACGGAGGGTGTCAACAAAAAATGTAGAATTAGAGCTGACTGGTTAATTAATGTAGATAACAAGACAGATAGATTAGTGAAGACTGTTGCAGAAGCTAGCTCTTCTGGTGGCCATACTCCCAACAAAAGTGATGCTAGAGAAAATGCGTTACCCACTAGCCCTTCAGAGTTAGCGGGTAAAGCATTTGAAGAGAATAAGAATGCCATCTTGTCTTGGTTAATGAATGATGAAGTCTTACGCATTGGCATTTATGGGATGGGAGGTGTGGGTAAAACTTCACTGGTGAAACATGTTTACAATCAACTTAGAAAAACATCAGGCACTTTTCATCATGTTTACTGGATCACTATACCTCAAGATTTTAGCATTTATAAATTGCAGAATCTTATTGCTAGATGTCTAGGTATACATCTTTCAAATGAGGACGACGAGATCCTAAGAGCCCAGGAACTTTCAGAAGCATTTGTAATGAAATGGCAGCCTTTCCTCATTTTGGACAATCTGTGGGACACTTTTGATCCAGAGAAGGTGGGAATTCCTGTCCAAGAGAAGGGATGCAAGTTGATTCTTACAACTAGATCATTAAAAGTTTGTCGAGGGATGGGCTGCCTGCAAAAAATCAAAGTGGAGCCTCTACCTTGGGAAGAGGCTTGGACTTTGTTTAGAGAGAGATTTACACATGATGTAGTAATTTCTCCAGAAGTTGAGCAAATTGCAAAATCTGTTACAAGGAAATGTGCTGGTTTACCTTTGGGAATTATTACAATGGCAGAAAGCATGAGGGGTGTGAGTGACCTGCATGAGTGGAGGAATACATTGGAGAAATTGAAAAAATCTATAGTTAGGGACATGAAAGATAAAGTATTTCTGTCATTGAGGTTTAGCTATGACCAGTTAGATGATTTAGCACAACAACAATGTTTCTTATACTGTGCGTTATTTCCAGAAGATTATGGGATTAGTAGGGAGGACTTGATAGGTTATTTGATTGATGAGGGAATAATTGAAGGGATTGATAGCAGGCAAGCAGAATTTGATGAGGGCCATACGATGCTCAATGAACTTGAAAATGTCTGTTTGTTGGAAAGTTGTGATGATTATAATGGTTATAGAGCTGTTAGGATGCATGGCTTGATTAGGGACATGGCCTGCCAAATCCTGCGAATGAGCTCTCCAATCATGGTTGGTGAAGAATTACAAGATGTGGATAAGTGGAAAGAGGTTCTTACAAGAGTGTCCTGGATAAATGGTAAATTTAAAGAAATTCCTTCTAGCCATTCACCAAGGTGTTCCAATCTTTCAACCTTATTGTTACCCTATAATTACACTTTGAGATTTATTGCGTATTCTTTTTTCAAGCATTTGAACAAGCTCAAGGTTCTTGATCTGTCCGAGACAAATATTGAATTATTGCCAGATTCTGTGTCTGATTTGGAGAATCTTAGTGCATTATTGCTCAAAGGTTGTGAGCAGCTAAGGCATGTGCCATCATTAAAAAAGCTTAGGCTACTGAAGAGGTTGGATCTCAGTGATACCGTACTCGTAGATGTGCCTCAAGACATGGAATGTCTATCCAACCTCAGGTATCTTAAACTCAATGGATGTAGTCAAAAGGAGTTTCCTCCTGGAATATTACCTCAACTTTATCGCCTGCAAGTCTTTGCACTAGATGATTGGGTGCAGGGACAGTATGCTCCAGTAACAGTTGAAGGAAAGGAAGTAGCATGCTTGAGGAAGTTGGAAACTTTGGAATGCCATTTTAAATGTTTCTCTGACTTCATAGGGTATCTCAAATCTTGGGACGGGACCCTTTCACTAAGTACATACAAATTTTTAGTAGGACAATGGAATGATAACAAAGACTATTTACGTGTATTGGAATTTTCTGGAAGAAGTAGAAAAGTATGTTTATGTAACTTCAATATCAACTGGAATCGAAGTTCTCCATTTTTCCCATGTGATATTCAAGAACTGGTGATTTTGAGATGCACTGATGCAGGAAGTTTATGCGATGTCTTATCCTTACAGTATGCAATTGAACTAGAGTGCATTGAAATTCAGCTGTGTGATAGAATGGAGAGCTTGCTTTCATCTTCTTGGTTCTGCTCTACTCCATTACCGCTGCCATCTGATGGTATATTTTCTCATCTCAAAGACTTCCATTGTTATGGGTGTTCAAGTATGAAAAAGTTGTTCCCTCTTGCCTTGCTGCGAAACCTAGCAAACCTGGAATTGATTTCAGTCGAGGAATGTCACAAAATGGAGGAGATAATAGCAACAAGTGTAGACTGGGTTGTGGGTGAAGAAAGCAGCAGTAGCTGCAGTTCCAGCGAATTCGATCTCCCAAACTTAAGACGTCTCAACTTTGTTTATTTGCCAGAACTGAAAAGTATATGTAGTGCCAAACTGATTTGCGGTTCTCTCCAAAAGATCAGAGTAAGACATTGTCCGAAGCTAAAGAGGATACCAATCTACCTTCCCGTGCTTGACAATGGCCAGCCATGTCCCCCCCCATCTCTTGAAGAAATCGATGTAGATCCAAAAGAATGGTGGGAGTCGGTGGAGTGGGACCATCCTAACACTAAGGATGTACTTCTTCCTTTTGTAGTTTTAGGTGATCGTTCCAGAGTCTCAGACTGCTTGAAGAAGATGAAGACCAAGGAAGAAACATAAGAAAAACGTTTTTGAAGAGAAGTTTTACTGGCAAGCTTTTTTTAGCCTTTACTTGTCCTCTTCATATATTTTTCATACCACCCTTTATGGCTTTAACCTCTCTCTCTCTCAACGTAAATCACTCACCCACTTTTTAAGTATAAAAGTCCTTCGATTCACATATTTCAACTGGTACCTAGTTGGATTCTCAACTAATTTTCTAAATCCTCTCTGTTCCCCTTTTGTACATGCAGGATCCAATACCCTGTGAATGCTGATGCTGGATCAATTTTCACGGAGCACCTACTATTTCAGAAACCGGTATATTGTAGCGTGCATTTTCCTGTATTTCATACGTTTCTACTCTCTTTTTTTCCCATGAAATACTGTGATGAACCTTCACCGGAAATTATATAATTACTTTGACTTATGAAGTTGTAATTTCAGTTGCTGCACTCATAGAGGCTTTCCTAGATTTCATTTCTTTTGTTTTTTTCTTTAATATATTTCATCTAATTTCATGCTTCCATTTCCGCGATGAGCATCCCACAGTCTTCTTTCTCTACAATTGTGCATTAATTTAGACAACAAATTGGAAAAAGTTAACAGCAAGAAGAACATTCCCAGCTGCATATATTTTATGAAACAGAAATAAGAAAATTACACCTCATCTGTGTAGATTGTTAAAGGAAAAGCTAATCCAAGAAAATCGAGCCAGTTCATGGAACCAAGAAAATCAAGGAGAGGAATCTTTGCTGCCACTGTCAATTAATGTAAATTGATTTGTTTCCTTGCTTGTAAACAAATCAAGCTTAATTATAGGAAGTATAATAGGATTGGACTCATAGATGGTTCAATCAAAGAACCAGATGCGACCAATCCAGAAGAGTGTCAAGTTGCCCTTTTATTATTTATTTCAATTTCAGATTTTCAGGGGACTATTTTTTAATTATTTTTGGATCTCTCATATGCTTTTATCCTCTCATATCGAGGTGTTTTCCAGTATTAAATAAGTTATTTTTCTTAAAAAAATATAAAAATAATAAAAATCTTTCTTTCAAAAATATATTTATATATTTTAAATTACATATGGCCATGTTTGTCTAAAAAATAGCATGTTTGTATTATAATACAAATAGTGTAAAAAAAAAAACAAAAAAAAAAAAATAAAATGAATTGCATAACTTAGCTTTCGTTGAAAATAGTAATAATAATAAATAATTTATATATTCTGGATACATCATGGATAGCAAATTTATTAAATCTATAAGGACTTGGTTTAAATACCAAAAACTATTAATTTGTTTATTTTAATATCAAAGATTATAAACTTATATGTAAGATATATTTTTCATATTAAAAAAAAAAGAAGCAAAAACACGTTTGGGCTCTAAAATAGCTTAGACTTAACCATAAAAGTTATAGTTGTGGACTAGCTTTTAATCAATAGACAGACTAATAGTTAGAAAAACATAATAGTACCTTAGTAATAATCAGAGTAATAATCAAAAAAATAAACAATATAGTTTGTACTAAGACTAATATAATTCTTCTTATACACAACCAAACTTTTTATCTAGATTCTGAAGATCAGTTAAGGTTTCTAATGATTAAAATATAAGTTCATGAATTCAAACTTTTTTAATCGATAAAGAACAAGAATTTTTTACTCTTTTCACCTATACACAAAAATCCTGATTTACGAGGATGATCGTTGCATTGCTGTACATGTATAAAAATAGATAAAACAATAAAAAAAGAGTAATTATAAAATAAAAAGTTTAAATGGAGATATGTTTAATCATTTTAAATTTTGGTGGTCCTGCATTTTAATTTTATTATCTCTTTGTTTAAAGTAAACCTAGAGTAATACTTAGGCACTATAGAATTTCTCAAGAGAAAATCCTTTCATGTCCCGGCAGTCAACTAAAAAGTTGTTTGGCATTGTGTTTCTATATATTTTAATAGTATATTTAGTATAAAAAAACATAAAATTAATTTTATTTTGTTTTTTCAATGGTTTTGATGTATTATATCATAAATAAAAAATCTAAAAAATTTTATTTTTATTTATTTTCAAGCAAATAATACTTTTTTAAAAGGATTATACATCACAGTATCAGCAAAAAAACGGTAGAAGAGACGAAAATAGGTAGTTGGCAGCTTACAGGGTTTCTTTTCTATGCTTTACCCATGAATTCTATTCCAACAGAACATGGAATAGTTTTGTTTTGTTGTTGACGATTGTCGGGGTGGTCTGTATATTATGGTTCGTTTGGTTGATGGATACTAGGAAGGAAGAGAAGTTTAAAATTCTGGTATTTGATTTTCTGTGTCCGAATGCAAGGTATTATTAATATAGTCAGTAGTAAGCAATAGCCATCATGCATGATAGCGGAAATGTAATTCGGACGGTCAAGATGATGGATATGGACACCTTCGGTTGATTCTACGACTAGTTGACGGTTGTAGTTTTAAAATATTATATATTTCATCAGAAGAAGAAAACAAGAGGCGGGGATAGCTCAGTTGGGAGAGCGTCAGACTGAAGATCTGAAGGTCGCGTGTTCGATCCACGCTCACCGCATTATTTTTTACTCTCTTTTCTTCTGTTCGTGATTTATCATGGCTTGTTTCTTAATGGAGGAGTGCGGTTTGTCTTCCTAAATGATATCGATAATTTTGGGAGTTGTTTTACAATCACAGAGTTTGGGCAGACAGGCATCTTGTTTCCAGACAACAGGTGGTTTCGATTCAATTTCTATGGTCTATCAAGGTGAACCATTTTGTTAAAATGAAGCAGCGGCAAGGATCTGCAGACAGAAATCACATGAGAATCTCAAATCTATGATAACGAGGAAGTCAAGCTACATCACATCAATGTCTCTTGGAGTCCTCTCCAATATTTGGCAGTTGATGAGCAAAATTGAAGTGCTTCTGCTAAATTACAGCAGTATGAGAATACAAGCAATTCTGACGATGATGATTGATAGACCATTCAACTATACAGTTTAACCGAAACTACTTTGTGATCTCTTGTTGGGACAAAAATCAAAATGGGATCAGATGTGCTTCAAAACTTCTCCTAGAACAAGGCCCCATTGAGTCCAGTGGGTTCCCCCCTGCATCAATGGAAAAACTGGATTCAGAAATCTACTAACAATAAAATATGGGCGTTAAGATTGTAGTGCATTTCTCGTTTCCTTAATGCATCAATACTCGAGGAATGGAGATGCGAGAACCGAGTATGTACCTGGCAATATACGGCAAAAGGCTCTCTTAGGGGTCCATCACATGATAATTCACTTGTACTCCCATCAATGAAGGTTCCATCAGCGAAGATCACCTGATACATTATATTTGAGATGCTCTCATGTCAGAAAAACTACTAAAGTTCTAGTTACAAGAGAGAGAAAATAATCACAAAATTATAAAGAAATTATCAATATACAAAAAGTTTTCCTTGTCTTGAGCTAATCCATAAGACAATTTATTTGTGCAACACCAGTATAGTCACTGCCACGAGAATTTCACTCGACATTAAAAACACAAAGATGTGTATCCTTTTTATTAATCTAGTAAAGTGACCATGATAGCGAAAATGAGAACTTGAATTGATGGAACCCATGCAGCTGGCCATAGGACTAGAGCATACTGCCCTAGAGGCAGCACTCACATTGAGCTTCAAAAAACTTTTTAACTGCATTTTAGTATAAAATTCAATGTGAATACAGCCAGGCGGTACCTCTGATGCATATCCAGGAGTTGAGCCTGCAACTGGTTTAGTATATGAAGCTACAGGGGAGCTTCTTTGAACAGCCTCACAGAAAGCGAGGAGAAGCTCACGGCTACCAAGCTGCACTGCCTGAAAATCATCATGAAATCAGCGAGAATTTCAGCTGCCAAAGTATCTCAGAAGAGCTTAGACCAAAACAATAAAACAAACCTGGACTGTATCATGACGGGTGACACGAGGTAGGGGCTGCACCTTATATCCTTTAGATGCCATGACTTCAGCGATTAGAAAAGCCCCCTTCATTACAGAAGAAACGATTAACCCACCACCAAACACAACAGAGTATTATGGCAACTAAGGACATGCATAATTGAATACCTTGATTGCCTCGCCAACCATTTGAGGCGAAAGGAACAATCCCTGGAAATAAGCTCGCATTACATCACCAGGAGTTGAGCCACAATCTATCCCAAGCCCTGGTGCAGAGAGACGAGCAGCTGCTGCTTCTACCCATTTTTTCTTCCCTGCAATATATCCACCACATGGTGCAATGGTTCCGCCAGGATTTTTAATCAAACTACCTGCAATCAGATCTGCACCCTGCCCCACCATTAACCAAGAAAAAAAATAAAAATACTACCCTTCTTCAGCAAAAGGATGAAAGCTACATCACATACCACAGCTGGAGGTTCAATGCTTTCAACGAATTCACCATAGCAATTATCCACCATGACCAAGCAATTAGGATTCTGCATCTTCAAGTATGCATTTGAAGGGACATTGATGAAAATGAAAAATGTTAAACAGTAGATGACAAAGCAGTGTAAAAAGGAGCAACAGAGCACATTGATTTATTAACTACATGAACTATAAACAAGCACTGATCTTGAAAGGAATAAAGGAGGGAGAGGCAACTAATTCCACGATTTTACAATTTTACCACTCAAACCAACATAAAACCACAGCAAGCATACAGATCACATATGCATAATACAAAGCATTTTGAAATGAGCCAACTTCACTGACAATTTCAGATCATGATCCTTAGCAATTACTGCATATTTCTGTGTTCATACCTTGATCATCTTTATAGCCCTCCCTATCTCATTTACACTTAAACTTTGACGCCAAGAATAACCACATGACCTTTGAATGAGGGCACATTTTGTATGAGGCTTTAAAGCACGTGTAAGACAATCCCAGTCAAGTCCACCATCTTCAGCAAGCTGCAATAATGTAAGAAAACTTTTGCAAATGAAATTTGAAAAATAAAATAAAAGAAAAACTTGCTTAGTTCTGTTTTTAGTAACATACAGGAACTTCTCGGTATTCCACGCCAAAATCTTTCAGGGAACCCAGTCCATTGGAGTCCCTCTTTCCAATAACTTCCTCTAAGGTGTCATAAGGAGCACCCGCAACTGCCAAGAGCTGGCAATCAAATTAATCTAACTCCGCCTTATGGAAGCCAATTAAAGCAGAGAACAGTATAAAACTACTGACATGGCTTCCCAACAGAAATTGAAGAGAAGAAAACCTCAAAATAACAGCTCACCTCATCTCCTGGCCTCAAAAATGCAAACAACGCACAGGTAATAGCATGGGTTCCTGAGAAAAACTAATGAATGACCAAAGGGGCAGAGAATTAACAAAGCATACTGGATTACAAAAGAATAACATTAAGAATCAAGGATACAGATAGAAAATAGGGCAAACCTGTGAGCGAACTAGTGCAGATTCAGCCCCAACAATCTCTGCAAAAGCTTGGTCCAGTGCTTCACGTCCACCAGCTTCATCATGACCATAGCCAGTGGACCCGCTGAAGTGCTGGTTATAACCATAAGTATGGAAATATAAACACCACCATATGTGAATATATTTATTCATTCTTGGAGAGGAAAACAGGTAAGCACACATCCAAAGGTACTTATGCTATGGAAAGCAGCTATTTGTTTTTTACACTTCATGACACATATGAGAAACCTTAAAGGTAACCTGAAACTTTATTGATATCCATTGAATATCATCTTGCAAGTTTCATATAAATAGTTTTTGTACTTACATGAGATCCAAGCCGCGCATTCTGGAAAGCTTTAAGAACACGAGAAGTATTGCATGCCACCAAATTATCCACAGCTCTGAACTCTGAATGCAAGGAGTCTACTGCTTTCACAACCTGCATATTAGTCATATGGGTCAAGATTCAGTGGTCAACACATACAGTAAGCAGTACATTGAAAGCAAACAGAATGTCTAAAACTACAATGAAAGTATTCTAGTTCATGGATGGTGTAATAAGTATACCAAATCAGAAAGTGTAGTAGAGGATTTTAGTATGAATGCTTGACTACTGAGTAAATTGTGGGAATCACATGAGAAAAATAAACGTAGCCCATCCCAAGTCTCAACTAAGCCAATATCTTATGCATCTAATGGGAAGTTTTTCTCATCTTTTGAAAGCCAGAACACAATCCGCAGCTTGGACCTACCCACCGTTTTACCTCTTGATGATAAGCCCGCAGGCAGACAACCTTTCCCTCCATATCCAAAATACCATGAAATTGATTGAAGATATTAATTTCTAGTCATTTCCTACATATCCCAGCAACAAAAATCGTTGTCCTCAGAAAAGACCAATAACCAATCATTATATTGAAAATAGGAAACCAATAAATTTATTTGTATTGATCTTTCTTCCTTTTTTCCAATCTCTCATACACCAAAGACACAGCCTTTGTCTCATCAAACATAACATTTTAAAACAATGAGATAACTACAACCACAACATAATTTAATCCAAGTCTTGCATTTCCCAGCACTTTCTATGCAACCAAACAGAGCAACAACCAGATTAAACTACTGGGTTATTGAAAACTAACATTTTGAGTCAAAGAAAGTAAAGGTTCTCTAGTCCTATCAGAAAAGGGCTAAACTTTCAGTTTTACTGTACTACTTTGCCGCATTTTCTATTGAGCTAAACAGAGAAGAGAGCAAATTGGAGTAATGGGTTTTTGGGTTCATTACCTCTGGAACAAAAGGACTTTCATTGTGCTGAATTGAAATTTGAGAGCTTGAAGGAACTTTAACTGATGGCATGGAGACTCTCACGGAGTTTGCAGGATAAGCAACAGGAGTGGCGCAGGATAAGGTCCACATCTTCATTCCAGTCTCTCAGAGCTGCTGCAGGTTAGTGTAGCAGCAGTCTCTCATAACAATAAAGCTTTTTTATTTTTTATTTTTTTTATTTTTTTTCCATCGAAAAAGATGTTTTATTCGTTAATTATAATTTAGATAGTGTATCAAAATAATTTAATTTATTTTTGTGATATAAAAAATAATTAAATAATACTTTGATCATTATTGACTATATTTAATTTAATAACATTTTGTTTCAAAAAAAAATATTTTCTTTTCTTATGAATTTTCATCCTATCTACTTCTTTGTTTTCTTTTTCTATTTAATAAAATGGAAAAAAAAAACATAAAATACACTAAATGGATTAAATAATAAGTAGATTTAAGAATATAGGGATTAAATAAATATTTTCTCAGACAATAAGGACTAATTTAACCGGTTAGTTTTGCTAAACTAAGGGTCTAATTTATAATTAACTCTCATTACTATTATTAATTTTGGAAAACAAGTCTTTGAAGCTGTTTGTAATTATATTCTAAATGATATTTTATAAAAAAAATTAAAATTTTATTTAAAATTATTATTTTTTATATTTTTAAATTATTTTAATATATTTATATTAAAAATAATTTTCTAAAAATAAAAAATTTATATTAATATATTTTTAAATAAAATATATTTTTAAAAAAACTTAATCGCATATAAAACTCGTAACTACGCAAAAGATTTTTAACGTTTTATGCTTTTGTCTGAGAAGTCACTATTTAATTTATATCATAAAAAAAAACCTTATATTTTCTTTAGAAATTATAAGGGCCTTAGTTATCGCTAATCCTTATGTATGACTCGCACTCTTGTACTTGCTTTCATAATTTTTATTCAGATTTACTCTGAAGTATTCATATATTTAATTTTTAAAAACAATTAAAGGGTATGACTAATTCACTTTGCATTCATAAAACACTATTAATTGAAATAATATTTTGTGGTTTTTTTATTTAATTTTATTTAATTTTATTATTTAACAATAAATCTTTTTTTTCTATTTAATTTTTTTAAAAAATTTATTATTCAATATTAAATTATTTTAGAAATTATGCTTTATAATTTTATCTGATTTTTTTGTTGGGTTATATACTAATCTTATTGATTTAGTTTTTTTTTTTTTAATTTCAACCTTCAACATTAGATGTGTTTAAAGTTAGACTTTATATTTTTTTTTATTTGCTTTTTATGAGTTTTTTTTGATCTCATAATCTAAATCGCATGTTTAACATATTAACTCAGATTGATTTGAGTCCTTTTTTTTAGTTGTTTTTTTCTCATTGATTTTTTTTTTAGATTTCATCCTCAAAATTGGCTTGTTGGAGATTATATTTCGTAATTTTTTTCAATTAGTTTTCTATAGGATTATTTCAATCGTATGATTTAAGTCGCAAGTTTTTCAATTAATCTTATCGATTAATTTTTTTTATCATTTTTAATTGATTTTTTTCTTCATTTCACCCTCCAACAACTTAATTTTTTTAATTTTTAATTTTATCCTTCAATATTATATTTTTTTTAGGATTTATGCTTCATCTATTTTGTTTTCTTTCTGTTAAACAATATATCAATCCCAGATTTAGTTTTTTTTTCTCTATTTCAACCTTTAACATTAAATTTGTTGGAAATTAAGCTATTTGCTCTTTATAAGGTTATCATGATCTCAATTTCATTATTAAATATTGGATTGATTAGGAACTAACATTCATGATTTATTTTAATTTACTTTATATAGGGTTATACCTATCTCATAACTCTGTCTTTTCTTTTTCCTTCTCCTCTCTCTTTTTCTCTTACCTCTATTTGGTTTTCATGTCATTCTCTCCAAAATAGTAAGAACTCTTAACATTTGATTTTTATATAAAATTTAATCTTTATCTTTTGATTGTTACTTACTTTATTTTAGATATTTTTTTAATTGATATTTTCTCAATTTCATCCCTCGTCATCAGGTTGATTGAGAACTTTGATTCATGATTTTTTTATGTTTGTCTTCTATATGGTAATTCAGACCTTATGACCTGAGTCATGGGTTTGAAATGTTAGCCTAGATTTACTTTGGTCTATTTTTTTTTCCTTTCTTAAAATTTATTTTTTTTGTTTCAACTTTATCCTTTAAAGGTTGGGGATTGAGATTCATCAATTTTTCTTTCTTTCTTTTATATGGAGTTATCTTAGTATCATGACTTATGCGACGAGTTTGACGATTATTTTGGGTTTACTTAGGGATTTTTTTGTTGTTTTTTTTAGAATTCGATTTTCTTTTAGTTTTGTCATACAACATTAGGTAAGTTTGGGAATAGAGCTTCGTAATTCTTTTGAATTTTTATTTAAAAAAGTTATCTCTATCTCATGACCACATACACGGGTCTTGAGAGTTAGCTCGGGTTGACTCATGGCTTTTTTGAGTCTTTTATTAATTGGCTTTCAACATTTAGTTGGTTAGAGATTAGGTTTTATGATTTTTTTTATCTATAATTTTTTATTAAGTTATCCTAGTTTTATGACCTGAATAGTAGGTTTATTGGGTTAACTTAGGTTGACTCAGATATTTTCAGAAGTTTATTTTTTGATTTTATCCTTCAAAATGAGTTGTTTTAGAACTGAGCTTCATAACTTTTTGTATTTTGTTTTTCTATAAGGTAATTTTATTCTCACCACTCGAGTCACAAGTTTAGTTAGTTGGGAATTGAGCTTTATGATATTTTTTTATTTTCTCTGTATTAAGTTATCTTGATCTCATGACCCGGGTCACGAGTTTGCCGAGTTAACCTAAGATGACTTAGATTATTTTTCTCTCTCTCTTTTTAATTTTTTTTCCTTTTTAATTTTGTCTTTCAACAATTGGTTGATTTAGAGTTGGGTTTCATAATTTTTTTTATTTGCTTTCTATGAAATAATCTCATTCTCACGACTCAATTCACAAATTTAATGGGTTTACACAGGTTGACTCACACCATTTGTTTTTGTTTTTTTTTTTTAAATTTTTGTCCTTCAATATTTTCGCTTATTAGAAATTAAGCTTCCTGATATTTTTAAATTGTTTTTTCTTTCTATATGATTACCATGCTGTCATGACGTAGGATGCAAGTTTTTTATAAGTTAATAGGATTAGTTTGGGTCGATCTAATATATTACCGTCTTAATATTAAAAAAAAAGCAGTTTCGTCTGATATGTCACCATCTTAGTATTTAAAAAATATATCAGATTTTTAATTAATTATTGATTTATTCTTTTATGTTAAAATACATGTTAGCAACACCTTTATATTTGTTTTATATTTAAAAAAAAAAAAGATTATCCGACTTGTAGTGTAGGGTGGACTAAAAATCTAGTAATATTCTACATGTAGAAAAAAATGAGTGAGTTGGGTAGATTTTTTTTTTTTTTGTGATTGAATTTTCAAGTTTTGCCTCCTTATCCATGATCTTTTGATAACGTGAAACATTTTGCAGGTATGTTTATAAATTAAAGTAACATATCTAAACTCAAAAAGAAATTTGGACGAGTCAAATCAGATTGTTAGTGAAAAATAACACACCTTTTAGTTTTATTTTTAGATCGGGTTAAAATTTTATGAACATGTTCTACAAACCCAGTTTTATAGATGGTTAGCCGGTCAGTTAAGTTGTTTTGATGATCAAATAAAGTTTGATCGTTGTTGTTTTGAACTCTTGCGTTGCTATATTTTGAATGAAATTTATTTCAAGATGGCATAAAAACAAGCCCGATAGCATTGTAATTAGAGCAGACACCATACCTTGACGGGATTCGACATTGATTTTATCTATATTTATGCCTTCCTTTTGCGGAAGCACTTGTTTTAACAAATCTGATTCACCCACGAATGAAGAACTGTTTTTATGCTATGCACTCAAGCAAAGGTATTTTTATGCCCATTAATTAATCTTCTTCAACACTTGGAAACAATGCCAGGAAAGAAAGTAATGAGAATATATCCTGGCTGGTGCAAAGCAGATTGTTCAAGCCTGTAAAAATTTATGTTAATGGTGAGAACTTAATTGTAGCTCTATTGAAGTAATAAAGCCTAATTCTTCTCGTTCACTCATGAAAATGGACGTCTGCAGACCCCAGTATCAAGCCTGGCAGTAAGGTTTTTGTTTTCCCTTCTCAAGAAGTTACATTCAGAGAATGATAAGAGTAATATGAAGCTCCAAACCTAACTAAAGAATAATCAGCAACCAGCCCTTTTTCGGTGAGAATGGCCCCAGGTAAAATCTCTTGTTAGTTGCTTGTGTTAGTTGTTTAAACCTAAGACATATTTCTTTTTATTTTGATTGTGATTCTCTTAGTCATATCAATAATATATTTTTATTGGTGTTTACCAATGATAAAATTCAGTCAATAAATAAAAATTGATTGGTGTTTTTGTCTGTATTCAATAATTTTCTAGTATTGTTTAGAATTTATCAAATTGATGAAGATCCATTTATCATAAATATAAATATGTTTCAAATAAATAACAATATAGTTTGTAGTATGATCGTTTTGCTTGCTGAATTTTTTTTTTTTTGGATTCGAGGAAACCTCACCTCCTCGAAAAGCGCACTTTGTGGGCCCAGGTAAGGGAGTAAAACCCCGGCTGTCCCAGGCTCTTACAAGAGGTGCACGCCCTGACTCGAACTCAAGACCTGCTGTGCAGATCTCAAACCCTTTGCCATCACGCTACGCCCCTAGGGTTTCACTTGCTGAATCTAGTATGATCGTTTCGCTTGCTGAATCTTGAAGCGTAGGCTAGGGTTTTTTTTTTTCAAAGAAAAAATTTCCAATCACCATTAATTTCCAAACTTTGGTGATAAACTAATTTTAAGTGTCTCATTGTTTGTGGATGTCTGCATAGAATTAAGTTTTCTAGTATCTCTAACTTAAACTTTGCTTCTGAACTCATAAATTTTATACCTATTTATAGAAGAAAACACTTCATTAAAAACATTTGACTGTATATTTATATATATATGAACCATTTAAGAACATGGAAAAAAAAGATGTTTAATCTGTGACAATCATGTACTATTTAATTTCTATAGTTACATGAAATATTTTGGGCTTATGGAAATAAATGGCTTCAATTGATATAATTGCTTGTGGGCATAAATTTTGTTGGGAAAAGAAATCAATACATAGATCTCTATTGATTAATGCTCCTCAGGCTAAGATTTTCGTTGTGGGGAACAGAATCATCTCATCAATTCCAGACCTTAACTGCATGCTAAATATGTTCTTTGTGTTGGGTATAGAGGATAGCATGCAACGATGAAGAAGAGAGAACGAGCAGTAAAAGCAGCAGAGGTTGTCCTCGCTCACCCACTTGTGATGGTTGCACTCCATGTGTCTGTTTTGGGTGCCTCAAGTGCAGGTTAGTTGACTGTAATTGTCGAATCTGCGTGGACTACATGCAGACAGACATGGATGGATATCGATCGAGTCCAGATTAAATTTTTATCGCTACATACAGAATGCAGAGCCGTAGGTTCCCTAAGCTTTCCGTTTTTTTTTTTTGCAATGCTTTCTTGCCAAGGTCAGGTAAGAAGAGGATGAAAATTTGAGTCCTACAAGCCTTACAATTTGGAGTTGTGAAGTAGATTTCACTCTGTTTCCTTGCCATTTAACCAGTTAATGTTGATGCTTGCATGTTGCTTTGCAATTTACCATTCACAACGCATGAAGCTTGTTACATTAAAATTAGACAATAGTGAACTGTTAAACATGTTGACATTCACAATACTGGCCAAGTTGGAATGACTGTTGGGAGTTCAACAATAATTGTCCCAAATGCTCCAGAGTTTCCTGTTGGGAAGAGCCATTGTTAAGAAAAGATGTCTATTGTAAGTTCGAGCAAATTCTGAATCCGTGGAGGTAGAGGTGAGAGAGACCTGTATCATAACTCTAAAAGAAATGTTTCAGGCAAATCTAGTGTACAAATACAAGATGAATTGGCAGAGCCAAATGGGCCAAGAAAAAGAGTACATGAATTTCCACAACATTTCATCCTCTAGTAAGATGAGTAGCATGTAGATTTAGTTTTACCTGCACTAAACATTAGCAGTTACATGCACTAATGCCAAATCGGTCAGCTCAGTAGTCAACAAACAAATGGTGCTTCACAAACTCCAGATAACTGTCTACTCTTGGAGGGGGAAACTACATCAAGATTATATACAGATCTGAGGACTAAAAGGTTCATCAAATTCACATATGCCATTTCACATAGGAAGCATATGCATCAAAAGACTCCATGCTGAATCAAAAGGAGCCCGAGTGTTGTACAATCATATTATACCTCCGAACAGTACTATATTTTTCCTGCAGTTACCCGGTTCCTACCCCTTCCTTTTCGTGAGTTGGCAATAGTAGAAATTAAGGAACTACCAAAATTTACTAGAGCACTAGGTCCCATTAGCTTCAAACCAAGATTTCTACTCAAATGTGACAACTTACAGTCATCCCCTCCAGTAACCAGTTGAAGACTCTGTGCCTGTTCACGAGATAACACCGTGTAAAGTTGTAAAGGTAAGTTCAGGGGACGCTGGAAGCTATTCTCTAATTCCTCCTTCAAATCATCTCCACGACTGTCAAAAGTAACCCTCATAATCCCCATTGAATTTGGGTCTTCTGTCAAAGGATTAGATATAAATGAGAAGTTTCCAAATGTGAGATCAGGCCACTTGAATAGACCAATCAAGGTATCATTACTTATCCCAAGATTCTTCGGCAAAGACTTCCTTGGATTGTTTTGTTGACTTCTATTGGCACTTAAAATGCGAGAAGCTTCCCTTAAGCCACTCAAGAAGGCACCATGCATGGTGGCTGGATATTGCCTAGTTGTGGCCTCACCAGCAAAAAAAAGACGTCCCCCCACATTTTCTGCAAGTATATCATAGTCATTGCCTGATGATTGTACCCTGACATGGGAATAAGAACCATAACTGAAGGGATCACCACCCCATCTTGTACATATTGTTTGTATGGGATCAGGAACATCAATGCCTTTTGGATTGTATATACCTGTCAAAAGAACCATAACTTGACTAATGTGGACTCCACGAAGCTTTCAGAAGAATAGGAAAAAGTAAGAATGGAAAATCATCACAAGTCTTACCTCTGAGGACGCTTAGGACACGATGAAGCAACATAGATGGATCTGAATTTTCAAACATTTGTGCAGCTTCTCCAGCCACCAATGCAATGAGCGCTGCACCTCCGGAAACAGTATGGTTACCATAGAACAAAAAGAACTCCCCACGCTTATTGCTATGCTCACTGAGACATCCAAATGTATCCAGGTCCTCCCCCCAAAAAACATGAGGGAAAACCATGGCCACTTTATTGAGCAGCCCAAAACCCATTCTCTCAATTGCTGCAAGCTTCCTTCCAGGTAATTCTGGTTCAAATCTGATGGTTCTTTTCTTCAAGACTCCAAGAGGAACGGTGCATAGGACCATATCCGCTTCAAACACTTGTTCACCAACAATTACTGCAACCCCATCGTGTCCATATCTAATAGTATCCACAGTCTTCCCATAGAATATGGGAACCCCTTCACATAATGCTTTTATCAATCTCCAATTCCCTCCTGCAAGAAAGCAGTGATCCCCACCCATTTCATACGGATCATCTTGATCCCAATATGTGGCTGATAGATCTGAAAGACATCCAGCATTTGCATATTCCAAGTTAGCGAGATGCCAATCGAGCAATTGCCTCTCCTCAGTGGATCTGGCCACACCATACAGTTGCCTGAGTCTCTCCAAAACAGAACCAAGCGAAATATCATTTGCAAAGCCACCCATTATTTTTCTTAGTTCCATCACTTTGTCAAGCATCTTATTATGAATGAGTTCGATATTGGAGTCAATACCCTTGTCAACGGGTGCACCATCTGGCTTGTACAAAGGGCAGTTATCTCGGACCTTATGAAGTGGAATAGAAAGTTGTCTAGCCAGAACTCCAAGAGGATTGGCATGGATACCAGTTATAACACTGCCACCAAGATCTACAGCAGCAAATTGACCCTTCCTACCCATCTTTTGAGTATAAACTCTTCCCCCGGGACGATTCCTACCTTCTAGAACAATGACCTTGAAACCAAAGGACATGAGCTGCTTTGCTGCAGATAAACCAGCAAGTCCGGCACCAACAATTATCACAGACCCTTCATTTGTCAATTCTGGCATGGGAGATGTCAGTGGTAATAAAACTCCAAAATTAATGTATCCATTATACAAAAGAAATTCATACGCAGCGGCTATCAAATGCTCATATTCATTACTCACAGTTTCTTTAATCTGCCCTTTTGATAGCCACACCTGCACATTACTCCTCCATCTAGCAAGAATATGGTTCCTGACAACAATATAATCATTCTGCTCTTTACCACCCAACTGCCTTACCACCCCAGCCTGAATCTCCTCCTCAAGCAATGCATCAATTGGGAACCCCAGTGAAAACGCTATCATCGCCTCAGTTTCAGTCTCTTTCTCCAAATCCTCCTTCGTTTGTTTCTTTTTCTTAAAAGCACCGCCTAAATGCTTCTCTATCAGTTCATCCATCAAATTCTCATCATAATTCCGTGAACCCGCTTTCTTCCTCATTGACCTCTTTCTAGGCAAACTGTCCCGTTCCGGGGTGTCCATCTCTTATTACGCACTAAAAACCAACTTTCCAACTCAAATTGAGCTTCAAAACACCATCACAAACATAACATGCTATTCTACTTTAAGCACTCTCTCATAAAACACTGGCACTTCTCATTTATCAATCAAAATCATAAATTTCATTTTTTAAAACTAATATACCATCTCAGAAGCAAGCAAAATATTACCAAATGGGCCTGTCTCGTTCATCAATTCCATTTAAAACCCACTAATAATTCACCAAAATATCACTAAACCCATTTCATATTAATATTAAAATAATACAAAAACCACAATTTCAAGCACTTTAAGCTTAGGAACTTAACTCCAAACCCATCCCTCTTTTAACTCAGATCGAGGATTCATAGTTATAACAGACAACATAAATTGAAAGTTCAAATTGGTAGTGGCTGACTTTGGATACAACAGATTCAATATATTTTGTATATAATGTGTCGCATATTATGCTATACAGTAAACAAAAATGAACCCAAGAATTTGTGCATGAAATTACTAAAGAAATGGGAAAAAAGGGGGTCACTGACCTTTGGAATCCTCTCCACACAAGTTGGGTTTGGGGTACGGGGCAGTGTGTTCTGCTCCGGAGAAATTGAACGGGAGTTTCTGTTAGGGTTTGGTAGGACCTGGAAAAGTGGAGGAGAGAGCGAGTTAACTCGGTTTGACTTAGAAATGAATTGGAGGGAACTGAAAGGGCATGATGGGTAGGGCTGAAATGGGCTTAGGGCACTGCGAAAACAGAAGATTGATCGGTTTGGAAAGTGGGATTTTGGAGGACCGATGATGGATTGTTTGCGTCATTCAAAAGGGTTAAAACTGATTAAAAGCTTCCTTGATTTTGCATTAGTCTAATCGCTCAGGTAACATCCCCATATTACACATATCTAATAAAAATAGATTTGGGACATATAAGCTCGATGTAATATGATAATTTAAGAACACTCCAAGCTTTTCATCAATTAAGAAGATGATCTTGAAAATTAAGAGTTCACATTAACGCAAATAAATGTAAAGAAGGTAAACTGTTATAAAATCAAATCAATAATAGAAAAACTAATGGAAGATTTGAACTTAAATTGGATAAACTTCCCAAATTAAGCCAAATTTATTAAATCTAAATTTAGATTATAAAATGACGATCAATAAAAATTCACGAAAATTTCTACGGATAAAAACACTATTTTTCTTTTCAAAATGTATAAAACTCTTAAAACATTAAAAAATAATATTTCTCAAAAAACTTGAAATCTCAAGAACATATGGGAAATAAAAAAAAAATGATCTTTTTAGACAAAACAATATGAGATTCTAACCTATTAAGATTTTTTAAAATATATAGGACATAGAAATATTTAAAGATTTATTAACAAATATTTTTTTATTTTTTTATTTCTTAAACATTTACAAAAATCTGAATGACTTAATACTTATCAGAATTTATTTTATTTAGAAGAATTTAGTTTTTTATTTATTTATTTCTTTAACATTTTCTCAAGCCCTCCTACAACTATTTCTTATCCATCCAATTATTGGTAGAGTTAACTCTAAGGTGCTCAAGGACATATATATATATATATATATATATATATATATATATATATATATATATATTTGAGTGATATGGATTTCTGAGTTAGTTTACGCGTATCTCGACTAATCTTGTGGGCCCTGAAGTTAACGACCATGTAAGCCTCCAGTGGTATTGAGGTTTGAGATACTCGAACTGGTAATCTTTAGAGAATAAATTTAGAGTCTAACCAGTTGAACTACACCCCTTATGATTCATATGTTTTTTCTTTAATCTTATAGGTTCAAATCTTGGAGACAACATCTAGGAGAATTATTAAAATTTCTAAATATACTATGTTGATATGAAGGTTGTTCTTTTAGACATGACATAACTTGAACCTAATTAGATTACGTTAACAAAAATAGAAATACATAAAAATCACGAAAAGAAAAGAAAAAAAAAAAAGGAGCTTGCAAATAACCATAAAAAAAAGGACTTACAACAGCTTAAATAGATCCCTCGCCGACCTCCTGTAGAAAAGAAAAGGAAAATCGAAAGCAAACAGGAGAAATGAAAAACCAAAAACCAAAATTAAATCGGTCAAATATTAAAACTATAAAATTTGGAAACTAACCCACTCTAAAATATATCTTGGAAAATTTTATAATAAAATTTAAATATAATCCAACAATCAAATTAAAAATTATAATAATCTTTATAAATAAAATTATTTGGAATATCCAGGTGTCATTTGAAATTGTGTTTCAAATAACATTTTATGAGAATTTAATTTGTTTTAGAATTAATTTTTTATATCTTAACATCGGCTAATATTAAAATTAATTTTTTAAAAAATAAAAAATATCATTTAAATATATTTTTTTAAAAAAAAAACTTTTAAAAACACCTCAGTAAGCTTCTTCTTAGGCTATTGCTATTCATTTCACAGGTTGTAATTGCAACAAACCCACTCTAACACCCTAGTTTCTCTAGAATCTCATGCATCAAGATCGTTAAGAAAGAAGACTTAATCTTCAATAATATTAAGCTGATTCAAAGATGCTCACTATCATTAAATAAATAAATAAAATCATTGGCGGAGTAGGGATTAGACTCTAATCAGTACTGCAAATTGTTGCACGAAAGGCAGAACAAAGTAACAACACAAAAATATTTAGCTTAGTATCCATCGAAAGAACTGAACATGAACCAGCTTTCAGGTTGGCTGACTGGTGCTGTTAACCAAGATCTAAGCATTAAACAAACAAATTAAAGGCCTTATCTGGTGCCTATACCTTCTCACTGAACAGCACCATCCTTGATGCTGAAGTCTAACTTTAAAAGTCTCAAGTTACCGATTCCTGTCATTGCGTGCGGTGCCTCCTCCGGTGAGGCAACAGTTTGCGCATGGAAGGCATTAGTTACTGGTTAATCGCCTTCGCGTCAACTAAGCCCGAGGCAACTGCAGTTTGCGCATGGAAGGTGTTAGTTAATCGCCTTCGAGCCAACTAAGCCATTGTTCATCCTTCAAACACGAGCCTAGTGTAGATTAATTGATTTACAAGCTGAAAAGGAGTTTTAAAGATCAAAAGAGAAACTTAATTACCAATCGTAACAGTTGATCACCTGCAGCTTGTTAAATTCTATATATAGCAACAAGAGAAGTTGAGTTCTTGCACCGCTTGGCCTATTTTGGTTTTCTTTCCTATATCATTAACTGAAGTAGCAGGTACACGGGTAGTTGGTTTGGAGGTGGTTTTGGTTTTTTTTAATGTGGTCATATAAAAAGTATATATTTTTAACTTTTGAAGATTCGGTTTGTATTTAAAAGAAGTGTACTTTTTTTATTAAAAAAAAAACTATCACCCCTCCAAATCAAACACACACGAATCATTCTGTTAACCGTAGTTACAAGGTACATACAAGCAAAAGCAGCAGAACCATATTTTAACTGCAGCACCCCTGGGAACCCGGTGCTATAATGTGGCTTGTCCTAACGTTTAGTGTTGGGTATGCTTAACAATATTGATTAGATTAAATAGAACAAAATAAATAAATATTTTGTTTTATGTTTGGTGTGTTTTAGATTGGACTGGATAATTGGTAAACACTAGATGGGACTCAGCCGATCCAAGATCTAGACCTGGTTGACCCGAGATAAACATAGGTAAAACAATCTATTGACTTTTTATAAAAAAAAAACAATTTTGTCAAAACAAGGTTGCTTTGTTTTAAAAATAAAAAATAAAATTGGGTTAACCTGGGTTGATTCTCCCGATCCGTAACTCGAGTCTTATCCCGAGCCGAACCCCTGAGTCAAGTTTTAAAACTATGATAATAACTATTTTTATTCTTACATCACTTTGGATCAACACGGATTGACCATCTCGACCCGTGACTTAGGCCTTGCCATAAGTCAACCCTTTAATTGAGTTTTAAAACTATGATAATAACTATTTTTATTTTGACTCGAGTCAATGGTCAACCCGGGATCAGGAACCCGACCTATGACTAGAGTCTGGCCCCGGGTCAACCCCTGAGTAAAGTTTTAAAATTATGATAATAACTATATTTATTTTAAGGTTGACCCGGGTCAGTGGTCAACCCGGCCGTAACCTGGTTCTGGTCTCAGGTTGACTCCCGAGTCAAATTTTAAAATTAGGATAATAATTATTTTTATCATTATGTTGACTCGAGTCAATGGTCAACCCGATCCGTGACCCGGACATGGTCTTGGGTCGACTCTCAAGTCGAGTTTTAAAACTATGATAATAATCACTTTTATCCTTAAATTGAATCAGGTCAATGGTCAACACAATCTGAGACCTGGACCTAGCCTCGGGTCAATCCCCGAGTTGAGTTTTAAAGCTATAATAATAACCATTTTTTATCCTTATATTGACCCGAGTCAATGGTCAACTCATACTAGTGACCCAGACCTGACCTCAGATCAACACCGCTGAGTCGAATATTAAAACTATGATAATAATAATTTTTATCTTTATATTGACTCGAGTCAATGGTCTACCTGACATGTGACTCGGGCCTTATCTTTGGTCAGCCCTTAGTTGAGTTTTAAATCTATGATAATAATTATTTTTATCCTTGTATTTATCAAGATCAACTAGATTAATCTTTATGCAGAAAATTAGACAAGCTTATTCTACTCTTTTTAGTAGCACATATGTGTTTGGGAGTGTGGTTGCGACTGCTTTTCAAAGTGTTTTTCACTCAGAAATGTATTAAAATAATATTTTTTTATTTTTTAAAAATATTTTTAATATTAACACATCAAAATGATTTAAAAACATTCAAAAAATATTAATTTGAAGCAAGGAAAAAAATTAAAAAATTTTAATTTTTTTCAAAAGCATTTTTAAAATACAAAAACAAACAATAAATATCACCCAAAAAAAATAAAAAACAATTATCCACAATCCATCATTCTCCGGCATATCAAACGCCACCTTATTCACAGGACTACAACAAAAAAGTTTGCTATGTTGACTGCAACTCTCCTCATTGCGCGGCCCAGTGCAGGCGTAAGATATAACCATCTTTTTTTCGTTCAATTCTCATTATCAATGCTAAATATGTTCATCAGGTTGATAATTAAAATAGCATTGGCAATGATGTTGTTAATTAAAATGATGTTGTTCAAGATTAAAAAACATTTAGATGTTTTTTTATTGGCTGTCGATTTGTAAAATTTGGTTGTGGAAACTACAGTTGCTGAAGCATGTTTCTGATATATATATATATATATATATATATATATATATATATATATATATATATATACACTTCTTTCTTTTCCAGATCGCAAAGAAAACTGTGAAGCCCCAGGATCAGCGTGCTATGATCCTCGCTTCATTGGTGGTGACGGCATCGTCTTCTTTTTCCATGGAAAGAGCAATGAGCACTTCAGCTTAGTATCAGATTTTGATCTTCAAATCAATAGCCGCTTCATTGGTCACAGGCCAGCAAGCAGAGACTGGGATTTCACTTGGATTCAAGCCCGGGAATCCTTTTCAACTCTCAAACCTTTTCTCTTTAGGCCACTAAGGCAGCAAGTTGGGACAGTGAAGTTGACCATCTAAAATTCTCTTACGATGAACAAGATCTAGTCATACCTGAAGGCTCTCTCTTTCCACCTGGTACTCACCAGAGAGAGATGTGAAAGTAGAGAGGGTATCAGGAAAGAACAGTGCCATAATCACCTTGAAGGATAGAGCAGATGGTCAATGAAGTTCCAGTGACTATACAAGATGATAAAATCCACAATTATCGAGTGCTTGCTAATGACTGCTTTGTCCACTTGGAGGTGCAGTTTAAGTTCTTTCACCTATCCTCAAAAGTTGGAGTACTTGGCAGGACTTACAGGCCTGATTTTCAGAACCCTGCAAAGCCTGGTGTGGCAATGCCAATGAAAACAATTACAGAACCACATCCCTTTTCTCTACTGATTTCAACTCCTGCATATTCTCTCCAGAAAGTGGTTCAAACCAACAGACCTCCTCAGTCATGAACTATGGCACTCTAGACTGAACCAAGGGGGCTTCTGCAGGATATGGCATCGTTTGCAGGAAATAAATGCTGCAATTTGTGGCTCTCCTAATGAAAAACAATAGAAGCTTACCTGGCTTCAGACTTAATTAAGTAATGTCGACTGTCAGGAGCTGTTTGCCAGTATTTGTATTGCAAGGGCCTTTCTTGCTATTCACTGTTATGTTTTTTTTTATGTTTGGTGTGTCATGATTTGGGTTGTTTACCATCGTTGACAAACTATGGCACTCTACTACTTTAAAACGACAATGATATTGACTTACAGTAAAATCATTTGTCTTTTGTCGTACATGTGCTAGTAATATTTCGTAAGATGTTATTGAAGTGGAAAGATGTTCTGTGCGTGTCTTTGTACTTGTTATTGTTAATTCAATGACATGGAAACTTTATTACTTAAAAAATTACTGAAGATCAATGCATCAAAATGAAATTCTCTGTCCTTCATTACAGTAACAGGGAAGGACTCAAAAGAGAAGAAACCCAGGTAATAAAAATGATCTAAGGTGCACCATGCACCAAATAATTTTCCAGGTTCTTGATGAAAAGTAATGTTGACGATGGTGTATTTGGTGGCATGATATCTTCTTCTGTTGCAGACTCATACGAGATCGTGACATCAATTAGAGTCTCCTGCTCTCCGGTTGAAGTAAGCTGGAAAGTTGCCTTGTGATGAGAAAACCCATGATCCAGATGGCCTCCTTCTATTACTTCCAGGCCGATTCGATGAACAGACTCATCAAACTCTGAAACCCTTTCTTTCTGGTATGTCACTGTTTTTATACCTGACATTATATTTCGAATGCAAAAAAAAATTCGGTTACTGCCATCACAGTTACATCGAGACGAGACAAACATGTGATTTCCACTTGCTGATTTAATTCATTCAGAAAATTAAATGATCCAACTAAGAAATTAAGTTCAGTCATTTGATTAGTATAAGCCAAAGAAATGGACTCACCGGGACCAAAGTTGAAGAGATAGATTGTACCAAGGCCACCATCTCCTTCTAGCATATCAGCACGCTTCACTAAATTTGGCATCATTTTTGGAAGAATATCCTTCAAATCCTTAGCTAAAGCTTTCCATAAGAAATCCACTCCAACCCCAACATTGGCTTGGGTTTTCACTTCCTTAATCATGACTCTCAAACGCAAAATTCTTGGGAAAGGGGGTGTGTATATGTTAGAAGCTAGGGAGATTATATCAATCATGAGCGATAAGAGAATCTTATAGGGCAGGATGCACATATCATGTATGGCATCTTTTCTTGTGCAGGAGGAAAAAATAATGTGTCTGCAGATGCTTGTCGTGTCCTAAGAATCTTGGTGAAAAAGGATAAAGAATAATGAATAATCGATGTATGATTGATGGATAACTTCACCAACCGGGCTCCAAGATAATATATCCAAGGGGAATGTACCACTGGATTGGACAATGTCGCATATAGACTGTTGTGCTTCTGATTGTTAAAGCTGGAATTCCTAAAAATGTTGCTTTAAGATGACATTTCCATTTAACATGGGACAGCAACTTGGAGTATCTGTCGGTTTTGCATGCCGAAACAAACAAATGAGAATAGTGCCCATTAACAATAAACTAAAACTGTTGTTTCGCTGTGCAAGTTCATAGTGTTAAATGCTAAACAGTCTATTTTTTTCTTTTCTTTCTTGTTTATTTTTTTTTCCTATGCCTTTATAGTTTTTTTTACCTTTTTCTTTATGTTTTTTTTTTTAATGAAATTTTTTTTGTTTAATTTAGTTTGTTAATGTTAATTTTTTATTTAGTTATCAGATTTTCATGACACGGATCCCGAATTTGATGGGTTAACCTGGTTTGACGAGTTAACTCGAATTTTTTTTTTTGTTTTTTAGTTAATAACATATACTAAAATTGTTCAACGTTTCACTGTGCAATCCACGTGAAACCCTAAGCTGTTTTTTTTTAATTTTTTTTTTTGCTTTTAATGCCTTTATGGGTTTTTTTTTTTGCTTTTTTTCTTTGTGTTTTTTTAGTGAATTTTTTTTTAATTTAGTTTGTTAATGTTAATTTTTTTTTTAGTTATCAAACTTTCATGACACGGATCCCGGGTTTGACGGGTTAACCTGGTTTGACGAGTTAACCCGAAATTATTTTTTTTGCTTTTTTTAAAGTTTGACGAGTTAACCCGGAAGTTGTTTTTTGGTTTTTTTTTAATTAATTTTTTTTCATTTAGTTTAGTTTTTTAATCTTAAATTTCTTTCTATTTAATTATCAGACTTTAATGACACGTATCCCGGGCTTAACGGGTTAACCCGTCAATTTGTTTTTATATTTAGTTATCAAACTTTCATGACGCGAATCCTAGATTTGACGGGTTAACCTGGTTTGAAAGGTTAACCCAGTTAATTCAGATTCTTTTCTTTTTCTTCATTAGTTTTTTTTCTTTGTTTTTTTTAATTAATCTATTTAATTATCACACTTTTATGACACGACCTTGCAGCCAGACTCATATTCAAGACTCTTGGGTCCGGTGTTGCAATCAGACTCACTTAAACTTGAGTCATGTAGGTTTAATATTATTATTAATATTATAAATATTATTCTTGGGTGAAGCGTTGCAACTAAACTAAAGACTTTTGGGCATATCTTTGCAAAAAGACCTAACACTCTTAGATCTTTGCATTTTTTGATATTTTTTACGTAAGAAAAAAAATTTAACCCGTGGCGCATGCCTTTGTTGTTTTTTTTTCTCTCTTTTCCTTTTTAAGTCTTTTACTGTGAATTGCACACTACTGTCCATAGTGAAAAAGCTGATGCCTTTAGTTTTTTTTGTCTTTTTTTTAATTATTTTTTTAATTTAGTTTCTTAATATTAAATTTTTTTCTATTTAACTATCAGATTTTCATGACATGGATCACAGGTTTGACGGGTTAACCCAGTTTATTCAGATTTTTTTTCTTTTTCTTGATTAGTCTTTTTTCTTCCTTTAGGTTTTTTTTTCTCTTTGCTTTTTCCTTTTTAATTAATTTTTTTAATTTATTTCATTAATAATAAATCTTTTTTCTATTTAGTTATTACACTTTCATGACACGAATTCCAGGTTTGACAGGTTAACCTAATTTGGCGGGTTAACCTGATTGATTCAGATTTTTTTTCTTTTTCCTCATTAGTTTTGTTCTTTCGATTTCATCTTTTAATATTATATGCAGTCTACAGTGAAAAGGCTGAAGCCTTTAGTTTTTTTTTTTTGCTTTTTTTATGCCTTTTACTGTGGACTGCACAGTGCAGTCCACGGTGAAAAAGCTGATGCCTTCTTCTTTTTTTTTTATTGATATTAAATTTTTTTTCTATTTAGTTATCAGACTTTCATGACACGGATCTCAGGTTTGACGGGTTAACCCAGTTAATTTTGATTTTTTTTCTTTTTCTTCATTAGTTTTTTTCTTCTTATAAGTTTTTTTTCTTTTATTGTTTCTTTTTATTTAATATTTTTTATTTAATTTAGTTCATTAATGTTAAATTTTTTTCTATTTAGTTATCGACTGATGCTTTTAGTTTTTTTTTCTTTTTGATTTTTTGCTGTTTTTATGTCTTTAACTGTAGACTGCATACTGAGTCCACAGTGAAAAGGTTGATGCCTTTTTGTTTTTTTTCTTTTTAATTAATTTTTTTCATTTAATTTAGTTATCAAACTTTCATGACACGGATCCCGGGTTTGACGGGTTAGCCCAGTTAATTTTGTGTTAACCTATCAATTCTTTTTTCTATTTAGTTATCAAACTTTCACGACACGAATCCAAGGTTTGACGGGTTAACCTGGTTTGAAGGGTTAACCCAGTTAATTCAGATTTTTTTCTTTTTCTTTATTAATTTTTTTCTTCCTTTTGGTTTTTTTCTTTTTAATTAATCTATTTAATTAACACATTTTTATGACACGACCTATATTTTTCCTTTTGGTTTTTCTTAATTTTTTTTTAATATTTTTTATACAAAAATTATTGATCTACGGCATCGCACGGGGTCATGTAACTAATTTAGCCTATTATCAATAAAGTTATAGTACTAATCCTTAGTTTGTACTTGTACCACTTGATAGGGATTTCATTGTACTTTTACTCTCTTTCCAGAGTCACTGTCAGAAGCTTACATGCTCACTTCACAAGTGATAAAAAAAAAAAAAAACAATCCCCATTTTCACTGTCTAGACTCCAATGGTTACTGGTTATGGGCCAGATATTGCTCCTGGGATGAGACTGCTCTATTTTTCAAAGGCGATTGTGAGGACTTCAATTCTTGAGGAGGAGAAAGAGTTTGATAGTCAAGGATGTCTGGAGTGAAAACCTGCAATGCCGCAAGTGGGAATAAAAAAAATGATGTTGAAATTGAACAGATAGTATGTGCTCTGTGATTAGCCAGGGAACGCTATCAAGGAACATGCAGCAGCACAAAAACAGGAATTCATAGCGGTTTACCAGGCTAAAAGGGTGTGGCTATCACATGGACTGAATATGCTGATTCCCTTTAATGAACGCCCAAACCAGTAGGTCTCCTACGCCACCCTTGGAAAGGCTTTGAATTACCTTGGAGTACAATTTTAAATCATGATTTAAGCTCTAAAGCATTGACCAGAAATTAACTATCCATAAATGTACTTGAAGGACAGCCCCACATGTAAGTTCAGCTAAACAAGAAATCCAATTTGCAAGTTGGTTTTTTTATTTTTATTTTTATTTTTTACCTTTCTTAAAAAAAGGAGAAGAAATCCCACTTGTCAAAATCTATATAGAGAGCAGAATTTTAGAGGCAAGTATCAGCACAGGTCTGTTACCAACAATCTATTATATCTTTAGGTCATTGAAGGGAAATAGCTATGAAGGTTTCAGGTAGCAATTATGGCTTGTTGATGATTCTGCTACTTGCCTGTGGTGCAGCACAAATCTATGCTGATTATCGGACCTGTATCAGCGGGCCATGTGCTCGCAAGAAAATGGCATGTCCAGCTGAATGCCCTAAAGCAAATCCAACCGACCCCAAAGTGAGAAAAGTTTGCCGTTTGAACTGTAACTCGCCCATATGCAAGACCGAATGCAAACGTAAGTGTTTATTTACAACGGTTATATAATTTCATAAATCCGAACAGCTTTCCTCATTTGATGGGTTATACTAGTAATTATACGACTCAAAATGATTCTCTTGGTGATTATAGGTATCAAGCCGAATTGCGATGCACCAGGAGCAGCATGCTTGGACCCCCGGTTCATTGGTGGAGATGGCATTGTCTTTTACTTTCATGGCAAAAGCAATGAACATTTCAGCTTAGTATCTGATCTCAACCTACAAATCAATGCCCGTTTTATTGGCCTTCGGCCAGCAGGCAGAACCAGGGACTATACTTGGATTCAAGCCCTTGGCATCCTCTTCGACTCGCACAGTTTCTCTCTTGAGGCAACCAAAGCATCAACCTGGAATGGTGAGGTTGACCATCTAAAATTCTCCCACAATGGGGAAGATCTACTCATACCGGAAGGCCAGTTATCTTCATGGCAATCCCCAGATAGTGATATTAAAGTACAGAGAACATCGAGCAAGAACAGTGTTCTAGTCACTCTCCCGGAGGTTGCAGAGATCTCAATCAATGTTGTGCCAGTAACCAAAGAAGATGACAGGATTCATAACTATCAGATACCCTCCGATGACTGTTTTGCTCACTTAGAGGTTCAATTCCAGTTCTTTGGTCTATCGTCGAAAGTTGAAGGGGTAATTGGGAGGACTTACCAGCCTGATTTCAAGAACCCGGCGAAGCCAGGAGTTGCAATGCCAGTTGTGGGAGGAGAGGAAATGTTTAGGACAACATCTCTTCTCTCTGCCGATTGTGGCGCTTGTCTGTTCTCTCCAGCTGGTGTTTTGGACCAAAAGGACACTCTTCTGATGGATTTTGGCAAGCTTGATTGCACCGGAGGTTCCAGCAGTGGACATGGAATAGTTTGCAGGAAGTGAGTGAGAATAGCTGTCATGTGCAAAAATAACACCGGAAGTTTCAACTTCTTCCGGAATAATTGAAACTTATTTGGTAAGAGTTTCAGGAGGATTATGGTCTGCTACAAAACAATGATTTCCAATTTTATTATGAAATTTGTTCGTCATTTTTGCTAGTTCTTTTCAAATCTTTATTCTCAAAGTTCAGTATTAAGTTATTTGCTTTATGGTTCGATCTTGACAGTCGTCTTTATTTCTTTCATTTCTCTCCCATGTTAATTAGAGGATCCATCCCACGGTTGCCTCCTCGATTATGTCCTAGTTAGTGTTTCTTCTTTCTTTTTCTTTTTTTTTTTTATTAATATAAATATGCAGGTCAGCTTGCACGCATTTTGACTAATCCTATAAGCCCTGAAGTTAATGACCATATAAGCCTCCAGTGGCCATCATATAAGCAATCACAGGGCTCGAACCTGAGAATACAGAGAGAGCAAACCCTTTAATTCCAAGCTCTTACCATTGAGTCACCACCTAGATGATTAGTTAACGTTTCTTTTGATTCTCCTTTATGTATTATTAATATAAACCATACATTTACATCATAATTAATAATATAAGTTTTTATAGTTGAATCAATCTATAAGAATTTTACTTGAAGTTATATATTAAAAAAATAATATAAATCAAAAGATAGGAATCGGATAGGCATTTAATGTCTTCTTTAACACAGTTAAGATTAATGAGCATAAGAGTATCGAAGATATCAAAAACTTGGAGAAGATCCATAGTTTGGAAATTAGGGAATAGTCATGTGAGCTGCCTTGATTCGCAAACTACGATGTCCAAAGAAAAATCTTAATTGCCAACAATTCGGACTCCATTTCCAAGGCGCACAAAAAAAAGAAAAAACTATGAGCTGATAAAGGGTTTCTGTATAACAAAATACTTTGCTAATAATAGCCTAATTCTTTTTGTTTTCCTCTTTCGAGTAGTGGGAGCTAATTCATTTCAATAAAAAAAAAATTAAATTGTGTATAAATATCTGAATCCTATTCTATCTGACCGATTCTTATGATCCAGAATCAGGTCATTTGTAAAACTTTCTCCTTCAAAGAATATCAGGATTGAAAGCATTCAACCTTGGGCCAGCAAATGCCGAAAATCTCCACGGGATAAGATTTGGAGTCAGATTAGAAATGCGTATAAATCGTATTTTTTAAAATTTTAATTTTTTTATTTAAAATAATCTTTTTATATTTTTAGATAGTTTTGATGTTTTGATATTAAAAAAAATTTAAAAAAAAATAAAAAAATCTTTATTTTAATATAATTTTAAATAAAAAATATTTTAAACCATACCACTGCTACAATTCTAAATATACTTTTAATCACAATTCTAAATAGGACCCATTTGCAACCCATCCCATCTGACCATTTCTTCTAGAATCACGTTCGCTCGAGCCCAGTTCGATCCAAAGTCTTTGTTTTTTCTTAATTACAAAAAAAAAATATTCGAAGACCAGAAGAGTGTTCAGTGATTGTGCAGCAATTGCTTTACCAGAGGTTATTCACAAAGACAGAGCTCTTCTTTTTTTTCTTTTTTTTTGTCCTGAACAGAAGGTGGCCTGTCTCTAAGTTGCTGTGAGTCAATCATGGCTCCTGTTTGTTCTCCATAATGACCACGGTAAGGAAGTGGATAAACTGCTGAAATAGCTAGACATTGTGGTGATCAAATCGAATGCTGTGTAAAACGCACAATTTATTACATAAGAAGATTTATATAGTACTTTCCAGATCACAAGAACTAGAAAATGAAAGCTTTGGAGTATAGGCTGAATCTCATTGTTGGGAATGAGCTCCCACAAATCATGTTTTACACCTGGAGAGAAATTTGTTTTGTTCTATGTAACGTAGTAGCATATCAGAAATACAAGACATCACAAATTCAAGCTAGCATAGCAAGTATATCAGAATACTGAGACAGTGAGCTGTGCCTTGTTTCTATAATCAATCTGTGAATATAAAAAAAAATTGTAAAACCCAACACATTGAATATCCTGTAATTGTGTGAAAAATAAATAGCACGGCAGCTGGAAGCCAGAAGAATTTTAGATCAAGACAATAATAGAACCCTTATGGTACCGTGCAGTTTCTGATGGATTGATTCGCACGCATCACTCAACTATATTACAAGCTATGGAAGAAAATTTGAGGTAAAAAATTTGAATAACGTAACAAGAGATGGTTCATATCTTCACATTTATCCGGGAACATTCCCGAGAATCTTCACCAGAATGTCCTTTGTCCAAGAATGGATGGAAAGCCTTCGCTTCTCATCTTCCACGAGGATTTACTAGCTGAGAAAATACAGCACTAGTGGCCACATCTTCGGCATCATCTTCTGTTCCAGAATTCCCTCCATCAATTATACTTGTGCTGTTATCGAATGGTTCGAGTGGCGTCAATGGAATGCCTGGGATATGGTTTGTACTGTTATCTTCAGGTTCCATGAGGGCAGATGAGGTCTCCTCAAGCTGAAGAGCATACTCAAGATTCCACAAGACATCTCCCATCGATGGCCTATCAACTCCATGCTCTGCAAGGCATTTCTCAGCTGTCTCCCCAAATTTTTTGAGAGACGCTGGATTCACCTTTCCTGCTAGATTAGAGTCCATGATTTGATCCAGCATGCCCTTCTTCTGCCAGGTCATTGCCCACTCTGCTATATTGACTTGCTCCCTCGGGAGAACAGGGTTAAGAGCTGGTCTAGTGCAGAGAACTTCCATTAAAACCACTCCAAATGAATACACATCTGACTTCTCTGTGAGTTGTTGCCTTCTGAAGTACTCAGGATCGAGGTAACCGAAGCTACCCTTAACAGCTGTACTCACATGCGTCTGATCAAGAGCTGGGCCTGTTTTTGAGAGGCCAAAATCAGCAACTTTGGCCACAAAACTCTCGTCCAAAAGAATGTTCGTTGTCTTAACATCTCGGTGAATAATGCTTTGAGCAGCACCTGTGTGGAGATAATGCAGGCCCCTGCCAGCCCCAATGCATATTTCAAGTCGTTGCTTCCATGATAGAGGCGGTAGTTCGGTGCCATATAGATGGCTCCTGAGTGGTCCATTAGCCATGAATTCGTAGACAAGAATCATTTCAGACCGCTCATCACAATAGCCAATAAGAGAGACAAGATGACGGTGGCGAAGCTTTGATAACATTTCAATCTCTGTTCGGAATTCAGCAAGACCTTGTTCAGATCTGGGATTTCCTCTTTTGACAGCAACTTTAGTTCCATCTTCAAGGGTTCCTTTGTACACCCTGCCAAAGCCGCCAATCCCAAGAAGCAGGCTCTCATCAAACTTGTTCGTTGCATTAAGGATTTCTTGGAATGTGAAGAGCCGACCAAGATTAGAGGAAGCCAACGAGATGCAGCTTGCTGTTCCACTCTTTTGAGAAGTTGTGGACATCTTGGTCATGGTCTGAGAGTTTCCATATAATGGCAATGGCAGCCATGGATGTGCCTGGTGAGTAGTAGTCTTCGTCCTGCGGGCTGCCAAGCAACAGTAACAGAGACCAATCAAACCAAATGCACCCAGGGCTCCAACAATTGAACCAATAATAATTCCAGTCTTCTTTTTCTTCGAGGGTGATTGAGGAAGGACGCTCTCAACAGAAGAAAGCCCATCCAAGCTTTTAACTTCATTGCTGATTTTGAAAATCTCCAGCCCATTCATAATTGCATTTATCATATCCGATGTTGTATCTGGACCAATACTTACAGTGAAAGTATCTGACTCTACTGATGCGTTGGAGACAAAGTCTTTGTAATAGGGTACATTCAAGCCACCAGTAAAGGTTGAGAGGTCAAGACTCTCAACGGCAATATCATCATTTATGTACAGATTGAATACAAGATTGTTCAGAGCCTTGCTCACGATATCACAGAAATGTGCCCGCACAAAATAGCTGAAGTTTTGGTTGACAGAGAACACCCAAGTGATGTTGAAGTTCATGTTGGCTACTTTTGCATCTCCCATTACTTCGGCGGAGGCATAAACCCAATTTGGTGCTATTTCAGTAGTGAGAGCAGGTGGATATCTTATGGATGCAGGGTTAACTGAAACATTCAATGCAGAGCTGTTCACATGGAGATATTTGGCATCATTCTCCCAAATCCTCCCAAGAGTATCATTTTCAGCAGTGATCAACGGACCTCCCGTGTTTAACCGGAAAACAGTTTCGAAGGCAAGTTCAGAAAGACCACTAACAGAAGAAGACGGATTTATAGCTAACGCCTGGTCTGGAAGTACTCCATCAGGAACAGAAACAACTTCGATTGCATTAACAAATGTGACAGAATTGTTTGAATGAATGAAGTAAAGGGTCAAAGTATCAGAAGTCACATTGACTGCATACTCCTTAAACATATAAGAACCATTATAGTTCTTGAATGTAAAATTGTTCAGGAGTACAAAATCATCTGTGGCTACTGTAATCAACGAAGACATCAAGTTATGGCCTGAGTTTGGAATAGGGTAAAAATAAAGGCGGACCCAATGCCTGCCTTCTTGCTTAATATCAAATTTGTAAGATGATATGCCGGAGAAAATTCGAGCAGATTGATAAATTGGAGATGGGAAACTAGAATTGGACTTAGCAACAACAGAAGCCCCACTTTTTATAGTGGGAGAATAATGCCCTGAATCAGGAACATAAGTTTTACCTTGAAAGGTGACACTTTGTGAAGAACCACAAGCAATCAAGTAGTTATCAGGAGGAGTGAAAGCAGCAAATGATATGTTATGACCAATGAACTCAAATAAAACGAAAGCAACAACTACAGGTAACCACCTCTCTCCTTTCATCCTCACCATTTGCAGTATCCCAAATCCTCAAGCTCCTAGCAACCTAAAAATGCCCAATTCCCAACTCCAAAGAAAAAAAAAAACCAAACCCCACTTCACAAAGATATCTAGGAACCAGAAGAATTTCCCCTAGCAAGCCTGAGGCCTTATGAACCTAGCTCCCCAATCACTAAATGCCTCCAAAACAATATCCTCAAGAACCTCAGATCTATGCAGACCAACTTCAGCCTACCTTGGCTCTATTAAAAGACGGTGATAAAATATGAAAGAACGCAATCTGAAGATTAGCAAAGACAAAAGCTTTTGCTGAAATATACACTCTTACCTCAAGAAGGAAGAAAGAAAAGTAGAGAAGCTCGGGGGGGGGGGAATTGGGTTGGAGTTAATGATCACAGACCAGTAGACATTGAATGAGCGTAGCCATGAAAACCCATTCGAGATTTTCAGGAGGCGTTTGGGAGGTGTTTTAACTGGATTTTTATATTAAAAAAAATTAATTTTTATTTTTATTTTAAATTAATTTTTTATATATTTTTAAATTATTTTAATATATTTGTATAAAAATAAATTTTAAAAAACAAAATAAAAATATTTAAATATATTTTTAAATAAAAATACTTCAAAAAAAACAATTCATCTTCCCAAACACACCGCAGCGAATGTTACTCATACAAACCCTTTGCTTTCCAGGCTGGTGATTAGGCTGTCATTTACCAGTGAAAGAGGAGGACCCACAAGAAGAAGAAAAAGCATGGAAACTTCTTGCTTCATTCAACCAAAAAACTCAACTGTTATTATTATTATATATATTTTGATAATTATCGCTGATGATTTGATCAAAAAAAAAAAAAGAATTTAAAGCTTACACTAACAAAGTTATATATAAGAAAATCGTACTTATTCCCAAAAAAATGATAAAAATTTTATTTTCTATCAAAAAAATACTTTACTGTATAATAAAATATGGAGTTGCCGACAATATAATCACACCATAAAATTTCTCATGTGTCTTTGTAAAGAATGGAATTTATGCACAGGAATAGCCAAGTCACGTATGAGGTCTCTTTGTGTGGTTATTTATGTTTCACATTTTTTTTTATATTAATGGTTTTTTAAAATATTTTTTTATTTAAAAATATATTATTTTTTTAAGATTTTTATTTTTATTTTTATTTTAATATTATCACGTAAAAAACATTAAAAAATATTAAAAAAAATATTAATTTGATATTTTTTAAAAATTAATAATATCTTTTAAAATATATATATATATATATAAAAACAGAAGTAAATGTAAGCCCGGAAAGTAATTATTTGTGAAGTTAATAATTATTTGTGTGGAAGCTAATCCTCAATTTCTTAATCTTTGGGGGGGATTTGAGGATGCACACTTCTAGTTTCGTAAATTTTTTTCTTGTTGTTGATGATATTAATTCTTGCATTGAGATTAATTTTCTTTTATGATATCCATTTTGAGTTTTAAATTATTAGACCAAATGTTTTATTGGTGAAGCACAAATAATTTAATAGGCTACAAGCTAAAACAATTTGAGAATAATTTATATACAAGACCATTACATTTATATATATATAATTTTGTTTTTTTAAGAGAAATGATTTAGTGTGTATTTAGTAATATGTTATTTGAAAATGTTCAAAATTATTTTTTAATAAAAAATATATTTAAAAAATATTTTTTATAGAAAAATTATATTAATATATCAATAACTATTAAAAAATCTTTAAAATATGTTTAAAAACTTTAATATGTTTTTAGATAAAAAATAGTTTTTAAAAAAAAAACAATCGATTAACATTGAATTTTTTTTAAGAAGGGAAATGGTTGATGGGACGATCTTTGGGACCCGCTTTACGCGGCTTTAAGATTGAGAAGGGACAGACTAGGCGGCGTCAGATAACCGTGTCTTATCACCGTTTGGTACACCTGGCATACACTAATTAATTAATAACATTCACGTCGTTAATGTCTAGGTAGTTTAGGCGCCCTGCCGTTAAATCGGTTTTTTTATTAAATCTTGATTACTTTTTTACTTTAAATTAAAAATATATTTTTATTATTATTATTTTAATATGATAGTATAATATTAAAATAAAATTTAAAAAATAAAAAAAAATTATTTTAGTGTTTTTTAAAATAAAAAATACTTTAAAAAATAACATTCATCACACTCTATTGATAATTTTTATCATTAAACATTAACCTACCAATAAAAAACTCTTTATAAAAACTTTAAAATTATAATTTTCTCTTCAAATCTATAATTAATTGACATAATTTTTAGACATTCATAGTCATTTATAAATGACTTTGAAAAAATTTAAAGAAAATAAGTTTTAGTTTTGATAGATTATCTTATAATTAAAGAAGTTAATTTTTTTTCTTTTTATTTTAGGTTTCAATATTCAAACCAATATCTAAGATAAATTTATTAAATTTTATTTAAATGCACAAATTCGATATGAGAATATACTTTAAAAATTATCTAATTAAAAAACTTAGTCTTAATAGATATACAAATTAATTCTAAAATATCCCTTTTAAAAAAAAAAAAAATAAGGTGTCATTATCTCAACGTCGTTAACAATACCTCCCCAACGGAAGAAACGACAGCTAGTGACGGAATCATGCATAATAGTGGACGTCTTGACGTCAAAACAGTCGTATGCGTTTTTTTTTTCTTTTTTTCTTTTTTTTTTTTATAAACCGCCGCCCCAAAGCACATGGCCACCGCCACTATAAGCTTCTTTCTCTCTCCACCTTTTAGTATTTTTTAATGTCTCTTGATAAATTTTATTCTCGGGAAAATTATTAATGACTCCAAGCTGGAGATTTCTAGCCAGTCACTCGAGAAACATGCAGAAGGGGCATGTTTTTTTTCTTTCAATGTAACGTATATTTAAGGATTAATAAATGAAGAGGCTTCGTGTGTGGGCCAATCCAGCCTAACGTGCATTACTTGCGTGGTTAATTGCATGAAAAACAAGATCAAATTGTGTTAAAAATGGCCTAATAAGGTCGGAAATCACTCAATAAAGATGTTTAAAAGCTTAGTCCCACACGTTTAACTAAGTTGGTGTAAGATTCGGAGTTTCCGAGGCTGAGGTTAGAGATTAGATCCTTCGTCTTGCCATTCTGTGATTGTACAATGGGTTATTAGATTTGATCATCATCGGTTAATTCATAAGAATTTCATTTTCAATTTAGATTCTCCACGAACACATCTTTTACAAAAACAAATTTTCTATCAAACTAAAAATCCCTCTGATTCTAAGTTAGTAAATTATAGAAAAAAAAAAGAAAATCATAGCTTAGAAAACTAAATATTATGTGTGGTTTTTAGTGGTATTATTATTGTGTGTTTACTTAGTGACTTGAAGTGTTTAATTATTTTGATTATATGAATTTATCTTTAGAAACTTGAGTTGCAATCACCGTATTTAGTAATGATGGAGAACAATTATATAAGTGTTGTACTAAAAGAATGGTTAGGTGTCATGATCGTTGATGAAAAATATTGATGTTTATGATAAAAACAAGTTGATGAAAGATAATTATTAACGAGAAAGATTGGACTACTGTAGCATGATTTTATGAAAGATTGTGCATTTAATGTTTCATTTATTAATAGAATGGTTAGGTGTCATAACCGTTGATGAAAAATATTGGTGTCTATTATAAAAACAAGTTGATGAAAAATAGTTATTGACGAGAAAGATTGAACTACTGTAGCATGATTTTATAAAAGATTGTGCACTTAATGTTTCATTTCTTAATTTTTTGACTATCTTGCTCTTAACTTAAAATTATTGAAATGTTTTTATGTAGTTATTTTAAATAAATATTAAAATTAAAATTAAAATTAGGAGTGTATAATTCCTCACTCTTCTTGTTGATAACACAAAAAAATCATATTTATAAACTTATTGAATTCAAATTAATGTCTATGATTTTCATCATATATAAAACTCACCCTTGCCCACTTCCCTTTCAAACGATCTTAGCTAACACCATATGAGATTTGACATACAAAATTTTTCATTTTAGGGGTGAGGGGAATCAAAGATACCTAGACCATTTTTGTTTCTTGAAAAATAGTTTTTGATAAATTATTTTTCAAACTTTCTTGTGTTTGTTTGCTATTAGAAAAATTAGTTAATGAAAAACACTTTCCAGTCAAAAAACATTTAGCATGGTTTTCAGTCAAAGTCCATAGAGTAATTAATAGGATGTTATTAATTATTTATTGAACACCATAAAATTTATTGATAAGAAAACTTTGAAGTGATTTTTTTTTCCCAGGCAATTTCAAATGTTAGAACACTATTAGGGAGATTATAGTATCTAAGATATGAGATTTTTCATTGAATATAAATTATTTTTATTTTTCTTTTGCTATTATACATGCGAGAGGAAATTGTGTATATATATCATGTAATGTATGTGTAAGCTACTAAACCTAGGGTTCATCGACTGGGCCATTGGTCTTCAAAATCAAGACTCAGACCTGGAAGTGGAAAGAGATAGAAACCTAACCTGTCCAGCTAACCAGGAAGACTGGGTTGGATTCGCATCCACTTCTAAATCAAGAATCAGCCCGGCTCGATGACAAGAACACCAATTAACCTTATTTTAGCGATTAAAAAATACTTCACAGAACTTCAATTATTTAAATCTTAAAGTAAAAAATGTGTTTTTTTGTTAAGTCAAAATCCTCTCTTTTTATTTATGTATTTTTTATTTATTTAACAAAGCTGTTTTTTTGTTTTTAACAATGGTATGGTCGTTTGAATAAAAATTCAAACCAATTAAAATAAAACATCATAAGAATTGATATGTTTTAAATTTTGGAGAAAAATGTATTTTTTTAGCGAAAAATCCCTTTTTATTTATTTATTTTCTGTTTTGATAAAAATAATGTCTTTTTTATCACAAGCAAACTTATCATGATTTATAAACTAGTTTTCAAAAAAACAATATCTACATTATTTTATAACTATAAAAATATCTAATTTTTTTTAAAAATAAAATAATTAAATTATTTTTGAAACATGATTGTAATTATTTATTTAAATTGAATTTCATTTTGAAATGTATATATATATATATATTATAAATAAATTGAATTATTTTTCCTGATTGTTTAGACTTTTTATTTAATAAAACATATTGCTAAGAGAAAAACCATTTTGCCATCAAAATAAAAAAAATCAGAAAAGATAATTTGAAAAAAAGAATTTATGTTTTTCTTACTTATATCTATTTTTATTATCAAAGCATCATATAAAAAATAGATTTTAAAACATTATAAGAAACTATAAAGTGTTTGGTTTTTTTACCGTAGCTATTTTATTCATTCTCTTAGTTTTATTATGGATTTCAATAGTGAGATTTTTTAAAAATTTCAATTTAATTCTCAAACTTTTGTTTTATACAATTGAGGTCTTTTGAGCCCAAATTATATTTCAATTGCATTTTTTTTTTGAAGGTGAGGGTTGAATTGATAGAAAGAGGGCATAAATGAAAAACATGGGTAACATAAGTGGCGACCCTTCAATTTATTTGAAAATTTCATTTTAGTTCTTCATCTTTTTAAATTATTGAGTAATGGGTCCCTATAATTTTAAAACATTATGTTTTGGTACCATATTTTATTTTTTTTAATTTTTTTTTAGTGGAGAAGAGGGAGGTGGTCGCCGAATTCTTCTTAGAGAGAGAAAATTATTGTAGACGATAATTTTGAATGCTAAAATGGTTAATTTTTATGTCAGGTAATTTCATATGATAAGGGAAATTAAAATTAAGTATTTTCTTATCTTGAAAACACCTAAAAAATAGATTTGAGCCTGAAAGATTTTTTATTTTGAATTGATTATGGTGTTTTAAGTTAAAAATAGGTTTTTGAATTGAAAAAACAAAAACCTTGTTTTTTCCAACCACCACAATGGCCAAATTCTAGACAATTATAGATAACACCTCTTGTATCGTCTACCCTATTTACTTCATGAAAAATAAAATAAAAGCTTACCCGCGAGCCTTTTCTTTGAGGGCCAGACGTTAGGCCTGGCTTACCAAACTCATCACACATGATCTTGTTCTTTTCTTTTTTCTTTTATATATTTTTTTAAATTACCAATTTTTTATATGTATTTTATCAATAATTTTTGCATGTTTTGATTGATACCCATTCTTTGTGATTTTGTTTTCTTATTTAGTTTTTTTGAAACAACAATTATTTTTTTTATGATATTGAGTGTGTTTAATTTTTTGTGTGATTCATCTATAATTTCTTTTTATATTTTATATAGATAAAACTTATTTTTAAAAATAAAAAAAAATTTACAATATTTTTAATATGTGCAGCCTTGTATATAATTTTTTTCTTTTAAATTTATTCAATAAATTTTATGTGTATGTGGATTTATGTTACAAATTGATTTTTATAAATAAATTCATTAAACACAAATAGATAAATGACTTATATTGTGATATCAAATATCTTGACTTACATTTATCTCTTAATTTTTTTAGTTATTCTTTTGATTATTGTTAATGTTATTTATTTATTTATTTATTTATATAATGATTATTATTTTATTTGATTAAATACTTGGATGAACCTTTTGATTTATATTTGAATTTTTTAAAAAATAATTTTTATATTCATAATTTTTTTTAAAAAAAAATATAGACCCGCAGCAATGGATGAAATAGCTCGTTTTTTTTTAAAGCGCGTGGAAGCCCAACTAATTTTTACCAACCGTCAAGGGGAAAAAATATAGAGAGAGAGTAACTTAAAGTTCAACACGGTGTAAAAATCCGGAAGCACACATTAATGCCAATCAGCGTGGCGTGATAGCGTTCCAGTCAAAAGTCAAAACTAAGGATTGTAATGTTCAACGTGTTTGGGCTTTGACTAGTCTTAGCTAATAAATGTATTTTTAACATATTCGGAGAAAACTTTAAATTCAATCACCGCTAACAATCAACCAAAAAATAAAATAAAAAATCACAATCACAATTATAGCCACAGCATCTTTATTTCATTTTTTTTTACATTTTAAAAATATTTTTTTATATTTTTATCTTACTTCGAATTATTTTTTTAGATCATATTAAAAATAATTTTTTAAAAATAAAAAAATATTATTTTAATATATTAAATGGAGATAAAATTCCATTAGAATTTAAGCCTCTAACATTTGGGATTTAATTTTTTTTTTTTTTACCAGTGATGCATCCTGTCAATCCACTCAATTATTTGCACCTGTCATGTTCTGGATATGCAAATAATTATCATTAATCGAAAAATAACATTTCTACAAAATCGGATATTTTAAGCATAATATTCTCATCTATGCAGAAATTAATGATTCCTTCGACAGCAAGATAAACATTAACAGTGTTTTTTTTTCCTCTTCTGAATTTTCTTGCAGTCTCTTTCGCTGCTTTTCAAGGGCCAATTAGCTTGGAGGGCAAGCTCCCCCATCGCCTAGGTTACAGGGACGTTTTTATTAAAAATCTTAGGCAGTGCTCTTGATCTGGACTTCTTATACTGACTACTGAGCATTAAAAGCTTGGATTAATGGCATTGCAAGCTTTCCCTTTTCTCCTTCATTCAAATAATTCAGATAGTCGCTATCACATTTCTATGTGAACATTTGAAAAAAAAAAAATTATTTGTGCTCAAAACTTTGACATCCAATGTGTGGTTTTAATCAATTTTAGGTATCAGGATAACATGCACGCACTTGTGCCTGGAAACGCAAATCTCAATTTCAGACTAACGAAAACACATCCAAGCAATGTGCTTTGAGCTAGCTTAGTCTAATGAAATTGCTGTTTCCATTAGATGAAAACACATGCACTTCTCTCTTGTTTAGTTACCTACGCCTCAAAATATTAAGCCGCGACAATGATTTCACTCGAGCACAATGAGAAGGGTCTGTGTCAAGCAAGACCTGTTCAAATTCGGAAAAACAATCCAGAGAAGATAGAAATTAAGCTGGCAAGAATTTAAAACTGTTTGCATGATTCATGATGTCAATATCCTTATGATAGTTAGAGTATATATTCATTTAATTACATGGGTTCTCTCTACGTGTTCTAATACTTGATGAACTGTGTACAATTCATTCGCTGACTTATGAACTAGCTGCTTGATCCCCAAGCATTCCTAGACCTAGCATTGTTTTCCAGCAGAAGAAATTAAACATACAGGAGCAATATTAATTAGCTGCAGCACCAAAGTGGCAGAGTATCCTCCATCCGTTACCCAGAAAATGAGAAAATAACATACCCTTAAACCAAAGTCAATCCCTCAGAAGGCATATTATTATACGAAGATTCATACATAACATGGAGTGAAAAACAGAAGAAGGTGGAGAAAGAGAGAGCCAATAAAGTCAAGTGATCATAGATTTATGTGCGTACATAGCTCCAAAACTTTTATCAATATATATATATGTATATATAGCTCGAAAATTCATCTGTAAGATTTGAGAATAGATCCACAGAAGGTACAAATAATAGCTCTCCAAGAATCCCAGTAAAATGGAACATAACAAAATCTTGTTGAAGTTCTCATATCAGCCACGCTTGCACCACGACCGCACCTTGAACATGATCCGGCTACCGGCTTGAATCTTCTAACCTTCCTTGTTTGGTCCACCAAGAAACAGAAACAAACCATTGCAATGAAATATTTAAGAGATTTTTGAGGTTATTCGTGTGTGTTTTGCAGTGTGCTAATGGCAAGTGTGCTTGTCATGGTATTTATACGCATACATGGCAACTGTTAGGTATATATGGTACTGATCGTTAGATAACTGACACGTGGCAAGGAAACCGACGAAGTACTTCGATGTATATGTTTCATCTAATCATGAGGGGATTGTTTGGTGTTGATTATAAATAAATAAATAAAAAAAGATATATTGAATTTTTTAAGTGTTTATAATAATGAGTTTTAATTTAGCAGTAAATTAAATGAAAATTATGGTGGATGAATTTTTATAATAAGTTTCTTAATGCTATTATGTGGACTTTTTTATAATATTAAAAGATGATATTTGATATTTGAAAACTTGAAACTTAATATGTGAATGAGATTAATTTTTTTTTGAATTTTTTTGAATTTCTGTAATTAATTTTAATATTTGTAACTGTTGAAATAAAACTAAATAATAACTATTGAGTTTAATTTAAAATATTATTTCATTAATAGTCATATATTTTTATTTATAGTCATAATATTAAAAGACATAACACTTCGTTATAATATTTTCAATATACAAAAACTACATACAATTAAACTTTTATTTCTTTTTTTATTGTTTTTTTAAAAAAATTAAAAAATTTTAATTATATCCTGAAAATATAACTTCTATATAAAATAAATAAACATTTTAAAAATAATATTTTTATATATTTAAACCAATTTGTTATTCGTTTTTATCTTAAACTATTTATCTAACAAAAGCTGCCTCGGCCATCATGATGATGGTGTTAGTGGTTGACAAGTGTACAATATAAGCCAGGATTTCTTGGTTAAGTTGAGATGAGTTTGTCGCTGTGCAGCCCCATCATGATCAGTAACTTTCAGGTGGGTGCCCATATCATAAAAGCTAGAAAAGAAAAAGAAACTCTGATGTGGAATTTGTTTACTAGTTTAATTTAATCAAATGAGTTGATGATGTAGTAATTTAGTTAATGTATTGATATTAAAAATAAAAAATATTTTAATATATTTTTAAATAAAAAATATTTTAAAAAACAGAATCCATCACAATATCCAATAATCATTAAGTGTGCTACCATCATCCCATGTATACTCAAAATTTTAATGAAATTTTTATTATCAAGAAAGAAATGAGAAGAAAAAAATTAATCCCTTCTCTACTTGTGAAAGCATCTCAAATATAGATTCAGTATAACAAGCTAAACACAAAGTTTTTTTTTTATTAAAATCATATATTAAATTTTCTCATAGGCATGCAGGATCATTTATTATCATGGACTAAAAACCTTGACATTTTATTATAGCAATTAGTGGTAAAATACCTTCGCCTTTTATAATTTGGTTTTTTTTTATGACTCGGGTTATATTTTATTGTTTTTTTAATTGATTTTTTTATCAATTTCATCCTTTAACGTTAGATTGAATGATAATTTAAATTTATATTTGTTATATTTTATTTCTATAATGTTATTACATCTTATGACTCAGATCACGAGTTTTGCGAGTTAGCCAAGTTGGCTCAAGTTTTTTGGATCTTTTTTTAATTTAATATGTTTTTTTAATTTTATTTTTTAATATTGAGTTGATTGAAATTTGATTTAATAATTGTTTTTTTTTCCTATAGAGTTATCCTAGCTTCATAATCTAGGTTTAATAGGTTAATTTGAGTTAACTTGAAATATTTTTTTAATTGATTTTTTTTCTTCAATTTAATCCTTTAATATTGGGTTGATAGTAAGTTGTGTTTCATAATATTTTTTATTTTTTTATGGAGTTATATAGTCTCACTGTCCAGGTTATATGTTAACTTGACTGCCTCCATTTTTTTGTTGTTTTTTAATTTAGTTTTTTTTTCAATATTATCATTTAATATTGAGTTGATTAAGAATTATCTTCATAATTTGTTTTGATTTATTTTTTATAAAATTATTTTGGACTCATAAATTGAGTCATAAATTTAACCAGTTAACTCAGGTTTATTCAAGTGGTTTATATATATATTTTTTAAATGATTTACTAGTATAAACATGAACCTTGCGTGAGCTAAAGCCATCTAATGTGATAATTGATTAGTAGGAGGGGTAGATGGGAGACTCTGAAAAGATGGGTCATGGCAATAAATGCTTGTAAAATAGTTCAAATTGGACTTTTCTTAGAATCTGGAAAATATAGCATGTGCTCAGCTGTCAAGATTAACCAGCTCAAATGAATCAGTTATATATATATATATATATAACTGAAAAGTGACAAATATAGCTTTCACACGACAACTAATATTATTTTGTCTAAACAACAAACTATGAGGAGATCCGGAATTTGTAAGAAATGGTGCCGAAATTGCTTCGTCATTTATGATTATTTGAAGATTTTGTTTTATATTTATGGTAAAATAAGATAAGATTTATAATATATTAAGTGCAAATATTTATTAACTCTTAATTGTTTAAAGTGATTTTTGACGAAATAAATGGAATTTTTTTGAGATGAAAAAAAATTAATTTTCTTGTGAAATTCTACTTCATCATTTACAATTCTCATAGTTATTGTGAAATTATTTAAATTATGAAACAATAACGATACATTTTTATAACACAATAAGTAACAACCGTTTGCGGTTTTATGAATTGAAAAATATTATTTTTCTTCTTAAGATAATAATAATAATAATAATAATAATTGCCGATTATTAATAGAATAAATAAAGATTCTTAATAATTTTAAATTTAAAGACGTTGTAACTATTATGTCTTCACATAACAATTAAGAAGTTTTAACAGATGCAAAAATTAGAATGGTGAAAATGAAGAATTGAAGGAGAGGAAGAACAAAAAAAAATCAAAATCATGTTTTTTTTTCCCTTCGCAAACCATTGACTTTATTAAATGGGTGTTGAGGATAATGTTAACAGTTATTTTTTAAAATATTTTTTATTTGAAAATATATTAAAATAATATTATTTTTTAAAATTTATTTTAATATCAGCACATCAAAACGATCTAAAACTATAAAAAAATTTAAATTTTTTAAAAACTCCGTTCAAACACTATCTTAAATGAACTCTAAGAGGAAGCAAGACCAATTTTCATTTATTTATGATAATGCCACTAGTTGTTAAGTCCCATTTGTTATTTCTTTTAAATTTTTAACCACGTTTGTTCGCTGTAAAGTAATTTTTTTTTGAAAAGTGGTTTCCTTGTAAAGTAAATTCCTGAAAAATAAATTATTTTCTAATGTTTAGTAATGTTATGGAAAATAAGTTAGAAAATAATTTCTAGTGTTTGATTATGTTATGGAAAATGAACTGAAAAATAGTTTATTAATGTTTTTTTTCAAGTTTATTAAAATAATAAGGAACAAATCTTACAAATTAAAAAGTTGAACAATAAGAGAAAAAAAATAACAATAATAAAAACAAAAACCAAAGTTAATATAAGAATCAATTAAATCAAATTTTAAGGGATGAAATTAAAAAAAAGATTCAAACAAAATATATATATATATCAATCAAAAGTTTGAAAATCAAATTTGATATAATCAACAAATAATATAATATTTCTAATTTTTTCATAATTTCTGGAAAATATTTTCTGTCCAAAATAAAAAAAAAACACTTTCCTGGACATCAAGCCAAATTTTTCTTTGACTAGAAAGTGTTATCTGTTGATCAACTTTTCTAATAGCAAACAAACACAGAAAAGTTTGGTAAATAGTTTTTAGAAAACCACTTTTCAAACAAATAAACACCCCTTTAAACCACAAATACTTTCACGTATATATATTTTTTATTTTATCTGATTTTTATGCTAATTAACTGAGAATTTTTTACCCTTAATCATAAAAGTTTTACATTTAATTTATTATTTTTTGGTTAATAATTATGTAATTTAACACGATGTCATAGGCGGTCGTTCACAATAAAACAATTATTCTCCATAAATTACCTATACAAAATGTCTACAACCTACTCTTTCACAATGTTGATTCATATGATTAC
>Ga0325411_1000059_pt1 | contig 95815 bp, 56 predicted proteins | sample PopdelMetagenome_13_FD_206181 | JGI IMG/M metagenome (GOLD analysis project Ga0325411, IMG submission 206181) | Populus deltoides microbial communities from Bellville, Georgia, United States - Xylem-PdIQD-R4 | ecosystem: Host-associated > Plants > Phyllosphere > Stem > Wood/Secondary xylem... | reverse complement strand
CAAGATCAATCTAACCCAAGTTTGTTGAGATTTGAATGAGCTTATCACAATGGAAGACTTGCTCCAAGGCAACAAGACTATAAACCAACTCGATCACAATGCCTACACCTGGAGACGAGCAAAAGAATTATAAATTCACAACAAAGAATGGTCAATTCTTTGAAGAGTTGAAAGTTCAATCAAGAACCAAGATTGAGCAACCAAAAGTCGGCTACAATGCTGAAAATATTATCAAAAGTCTCCCTAAAAATATTCCTAAAAAATATTTAAACTCTAAGCCAAAACCCTAGTTTTCCTAATGGATCTCACATAAACCCAATTTAATTAATAATCAACCCAAGCAAAAACTAGCCCAAACTAATTAAAAAAAAAAATAAACAAGTCTAAAACCCAAACAAGTTGTCTCCTCTCAAAATAAATAAAGTTTGATAGCCCAACTAATTAAATAAAACAAGTTCATTGTTTCCGTATTCTGTTTGGCAACAGTAAGGCCCAACTTAAAATGGATGGTTCTCTTTCGTCTTAATGAATTAGAAGGCGTTCCATATACCGTTGTAAAGGTATGGAAGTCTAGTTTCCAGCCCAACTAGAATCACATAAAAATTCGATCTGTAGCTCCAGTTATGACCAAAAGAGTAACAAAAGGTCAAACTATCCGAATCTAGTCTTCTTCTCCTAATCTTTGTGTAATGGTCTTGGTTCCACCAACAAGCCCCTCTTGAATATGACTCAGATTAATCAAGGCTTGCTCTTTATTATTACAAATCCTCTTGAAGTCCACCTTAGCCCATGTATCTTTAAGAAGTCCATTGAAAGCTTCTTTGAACTTCTTAGCCCTAAGCCTAGTAACTGGACCAACTGGAACCTCCAATGGATCCTTTGATGGTTGGATCGCATCAGTTTTGTATAGTGCTTATGGACCAAGGTGAGGTGTTTTCGACCCTTGATGTAATCCTTCTAGAGGTTTTTAAGTGGGAGCAAATGAAAACGTTGAACATTCTTCTGCAAATGAGTGTTCCTGTCAAGGCTTTGTCGGAGTATCTCCGATATCAACGTCGGCTGAGACCACCTAAACTTGATAGAGGGAATGCATGCCTTTCGATCGAATCTATTCTTGCTTGATTTGGAGGTCCATAGCTCCACATTCAAACTTTTAAAAGTACCCACCCAAACAACGTGATGTCTAAAATTGTGGACTTGGTTGACTATGGACAAGATTTTGTGGAGATCCATAAAGAAAATATGATGTAAACATTTGATGTTAAAGACATGGGGTTGTAAAGGGGGTGTTTCATTTGAGAATATACTCAGGACAAAACTTCATACTCAATCCCCATCTCATATCACATGTATAAATTAGTAATTAAGAGAATCATCTAAGCACTTAAATTCCATATATAAACACAACACAATTTAGCATTTTAAACATAAACTAGTACATTATACTATTCCAAGCATATGTTGATACATTTAATATTCCAAACACAAAAATAATATGAGTATACTATTATATTCAGGTTACATGTTTACTGCATAACAAAATTACATGGATAATCCCTAAGTTCCTAACTTATATAAAAAGGGATCAAAGAACCTAAATTCTACTCTTGATGTGAATGGGAGGGACTTGCAAAACATAAATTTTCTGTATAATTAAAAAAATAAAATACAAACAATTTCACGGAAGAAAAATTATACAACATATCTACCTATTTAAGTCATATGCATTCTATACACCACAACTAGCTCCTTTTAAGAATTAGCAAATTTATTTCCTTTAACTATGTCTCCTTTTTTTTTTTGTAATCGAAGCTCTGATTGAGGGTATCCACCCTGTCACTTCTCCCCACATTAGGAATACTACTACCGACACTAATGACCCCCATTAGTGTCTTTAGTTGCCCGTCCTCGGGTCAACTAATCAAATTCAGGAAAATGCCTACACTAACACGGTCGTTGGTGACATTAACTATTTTCAGGGCGAAATAGTTAATTAGTGTTCCATGTTACCTTGGGAGGTCTTCGGGTATGCCGATGTCAAAGATTCTAGACATCATTAGCTTTCACCTCAGAAAGCTAATCAAGTCCCATAAATTTTGCCGATATTGACGTCACCCGTCGATATCATTAACTATTTTGAACTCGAATAGTTAATCAAGTTCTATATTCCTCCTCCTACATACTGGTTATGCCGATGTTAGCCAACTTGGCTAACATCACTAGCCTCCTATATCTAGGATAGGGTAATCAAATTTGAGAAACAATCATTCCTAAAGTTCATGGTTACTGTCCATTTCCTCATAGAGGACCCATAAATTAAATCTAGTTCTCCGTTTCCATTTTCCCATCGTTTAACCTTTCCTTTTCCTCATCAATAAGCACAAAATTTATAGTTCAACAATTAGTTAAAATAATTATTAACTAGAGGAGATATAGGTACCAAGTACCTACCTGCTGTAGACGTTCGACTTGTGTTCCCTTGTTGTTACTGCACTTCTCCTGCGATTCTCCTAAAACCACAAACACCCATCATTATTCCATATTAGTCCACATATCACAACACAACAGCAATAATGGCAATAATATTCATTTCTCTTTTACCATTCTTTTCTTTCTCACCTACATTCTTCATTATTATCCTTTAACATTTTCAGCTCATTAGTAACCCAAGTGGACATTATGAATTTAATTTTGATCATAATTTATTTCTTTTTTAAGATGAAGACATGATGTTACACACTTTACAAAGGGCAATAAAAAATATTGTACCCTTAATATGGCTAAATTTCGTTGTTTTATCGACTTGGCCGAATCTGCCAGCAAGGGTGACAGCTTGACCTCCCCTCATATTTTTATTTGTATCTGGAGTTCCAGAACTCCAAATTAGGTGGGGTCAATTTTTTTTGGAAAGCTAATACTCCTGGCTACAACTTCTATGAAGGGACCTTCCCTGGATTCTATCGTCTTCATGTTCGAACTCCCTAAGGAATCAAGGCGACAAACTTGCCTTATTTCATCAATGGACAAGGTATCTCCAATTGTTTTTCTCCAATCCCTTATTCCTCATTAGATACAGCCATGCCTTCACCTTATACATGGCAACCTGTCTCATTGTGACCTCCTAAGGTCATTTGTACCAAGTTATTTAATTCATTTGTACTTTGGCCGAACCACCCAAATGAACGAAGGGTTCCTCTTCCTTATAAGTGATGCATTTTTTTTTCTAATCAACAACCACATTATAACAACACATCTCAATTAATTAAGCAAGGAAATCATAAGTTCTCCTCCTCTCTTTTCTTCCCCTTCAATGGATGGTCACCTTGCATCTATTCTCTCTCTCTCTCTCTCTCTCTTTTTTTCATTGCACCCCTCCACATTCAAAACAATTTCTATCACTAATTAGTTTAGTACTACATACCTGGAGAAAATTTAAGCTAAATTTCTGGTTTTGATTAGAATTTCCTAGCTCTTTCTCTTTTTTTCTTTCTTCACATGTAGCCGGCCCCTCCCCCTCTTTTTCTTCACAAATTCTTCACTTTTCTTCTTGTTAATTCTCTGCCCAAATGTGTTTCCTCCACTTAATAATTCCAAGACTTGTGTAGGTATACTAATTTAGGTGTTTACTCTTAGGTTAAATGAAGGAAAAATATGAAATCCCCCCTTTCTTGATGTTGTCCAGGCGGCTATGGAAGAGAGAAGGAATGGGGTATTTATAGTCTCATTTCTTCTTAATTCCATTTTGGCCTCATCTTTCTTTCTTTTTCACAGTTACGCCATTTTTTTCCAAAACTAATAAATTTTATCATCATCATTATTATTTTTTTGTAGTTACATTATTTATGTATTATAAAAATTAAATTTATTATAAATCCCCCCTTTTTTTGTATAATTTGTTCTTAGGTTTCACACATTAGACTTGGGGTTTGAAGCCGGACCCAAAATAATTGGGTCTGGCATAGGACCTAATTGTGTGGGTCCTATAAAAGGACCCATTAGCTTTGGGTCCTGTCGTAGGTCCCAATAGCCCTCTATCCAGACGCAGGACCTACAAGAATTGGATGTTGAGCCACACTAATTACCTTGGGTCCTCACGACAGGACCCAAGACTTATGGGTCCGGCAAAGGACATTTTAAATTTGGGTCCTTCAAAAGGACCCACTATCCATGGGTCCCGTCTGACCCATTTCTCGTGGGTCAATCGAGAGGAACCATTAAATTTGGGTCCACCGGCTCGACCCATTAGCCAAGGCTCAAACCTTTTAGGTCCAGCAGCGGACCTATGGTTGCTGGGTCCTGCCTCCAGACCAACTTACCATTAAATTTAGGTCCACCGGCTCGACCCATTAGCCAAGGCCCAAACCTTTTGGGTCCAGCAGCAGACCTATTGCTACTGGATCCTACCTCCAGACCCACTTCTTATGGGTGTGTATAGCAATGCCCATGACCTACCTAAACCAGCTCGCCTATGTCTATAGCCAGGCGGCCTAGCGCCGGGACGATTACTTGTCCATTTTCCTTTTTATCATGCCCATTTCACGTTGATTTAGTTCTAAATTAGGGTTCTTTCGATGAGGTTAAGCTCTTACACAACGTGCGAATAGCTTTCAGTGCTAAAAGGGTTGGGAATTCAAGTACCAAAAATCCAATCCGTGATGATCCCTTTCTATTTTGCCAAAAGAGAGAAGCTTATAGCTGTACGACATGAGTGTATATCCATGTGTGATGTCATCTTCTGCCAAGCCTTTGCCAGCAGAATAAGGTTGGAGGATAACACCCCAAAATAAGCAAGGGCTTCCCATGAAAAAAGGGGAGCAAAACTGAGAAGACCGCTCATGTTACATGGTTGGTATTATTTTAGACAAACTCTGGCTGACAAATTCAGCACAAAGTTATCTACCTGATTTGGACTTTTGTTAACAACCTGCGAAAAAAGTTAATCGCGTGATTTCGCTTTTTATTCAATCCTTATTTTTTATAGATATATGGAAACCAGGGAAACTGCAGTTCGGGTGAGAGATGGGTGAGCTGGATTTATTACACAAAGTGTACTTAAGGGTGACATATGTAACAGCCTCTAACACACTTGCATGCCGTATTGAAGAAAAAACCCCACAGAAAACAGATGCCACATGCCCGTCAAATTCACAGATGTGCCGCCCCTTCTTGTTGAATACCGCTCGTCTGCGGGGACCCCAACTTAATATTCAATGTTCATATTTTTTGGCCTGGACTCTGAACTGTAAAATATGTTTCAAATTTCCTGTGATCTAGCCTTGCCATTTGGACGATCAGCACTCCTCATGGACCTATGGATCTCTCCCACATACCCTCTCTCACACATACCTAAATCTCTTTTGTCCTACTGGGTGTGGAAGTATTCATCCCACAAAAAACAAAGAAGAGAGAGCTGGGCTGGGACAGGAAAGAAAGCTACGTGTCTGTAGCATAGGGCTTGAAACCAAGCATGGTGGTCTACCCCAAGCAACTTGGATCAGTATCCTACTACTTTCAAACAACTATGGTTGGGAATTTTTTCTTACCCGAGTTTCTTGGATCTAAAAGGTATACCAGAACTAAATTAATAATAATAATAATAATAATAATAATTATTATTATTATTATTATTATTATTGATTTCAACATTCCTACTACTTTCAAATAACTATGGTTGGGCATTTTTTCTTACTCGAGTTTCTTGGGTCTGAAAAGTATACCACATCCAAATTAATAATAATAATAATAATAATAATTAATTTCAACATTCATATCACATCCATATTTTTTCAATATATTTTTTAAATATATTAATTATGATATTTTTAATATTAATTGTAACAAAAATAATAAAATTTATAATTTAAATAATAATATTTTTTATATTAAAAATGTTAATTATAATAAAAATAAAAATATTTTAATATTAATAATATGAATAAAAATAAAAATATTTATAGTAATAATTGTTTTAAAAAACATTACAAATGATGACAACAATAGTAATAATAACTCTTAATTTTACCATTCAAATCAATTTTATTATTTTTTTTCAATATTAATAATATTTCCTACAAATTTATTAATGATTATATGAATAATATTAATTATAATCAAAATTAAAATATTTATAATAAAAATAATGGTATTTTTAATATTCATAATGTTAATCAAAATAAAAATCGTAATATTTATATCACAAATAATAATACTTTTAATATTCATACTTTTAATAATAATAATAATAATAATATTTATGATATTAATAATACTATTTTTTATATTAATACTTTTAATTATAGTAAAAATAATAATATTTATAACACAAATGATACTATTTTTAATTTTAATACTTTTAATTATAATAAAAAGAATAATCTTTATAAGACATATAATAATATTTTTAATATTAATAATAATAAAATTTTTAATATTTATAATACAAATAATAATATCCTTAAATATGGCTACGCTACTAGACCGAATGATATTGAGTCTTGTTGTTAGCCAAACCCAAGATCGGTAGGACTGGTTGGGCAGCGAGACCCAGCCCTTTTTTTTAAGTGTGTTGGGTCTGACTCAGCCAAACCCAACATTCTTGGGTCTTCCCAGGCAACATGACCCATCGCGGGCAACCCCATTTTGAAGTGTCTTGGGTCTGGCTTAATTCGTTGCCAAACCCAACAGCGTTGGATCCAGTTGCCAAGACAACCCCAATACCTTTTGGTAGAGGAGACAATGCTCTCAGCTATAATTCTTGCCAAAAAACACAGTAGAGGAACGCTCTCTCATGGCTCTATAGTATTTATAACACAAATAATACTATTTTTTTATATTAATACTATTAATTATATGAAAAATAATAATATTTATAACACGAATAATACTATTTTTTATATTAATATTTTTAATTATAGTAATAATAATAATATTAAAACACAAATAATACTATTTTTAATATTAATACTTCTAATTATAATAACAATAATGGTATTTTTAATATTAATTACAATAAAAATCATAATATTTATATCGCAATAATAATATTCTTAATATTAACACTTTTAATTACAAAAAAGATTACAATATTTAGAATATAAATAATAATATTTATCATATTAATAGTAATATTAAACTTGTCTGACAAAAGTTTATATAGTAATATTTTTTTCAATTTTTTTTAACAATAATAATAATGATAATTGTTATTATATTTTTTTCAAATTTCTTATATTCTTAATATTAATACTTTTAATTACAAAAAAGATAATAATATTTAGAATACAAATAATAATATTTATGATATTAATAATAATATCAAACTTGTCTGGCCAAAGTTGCCAAAGTTTCTACAGTAATATTTTTTTTTTGAAAAAATTATTAACAATAATAATAATGATAATTGTTATTATATTGTTTTTATTTTTTTTCTCTGCAGGGTTTGCCAATCTAGTTGCGCGGGCTTTAAACTTAAGGGTGGTCATAACAGACCTCGACAGCCGGAGTTGCAGACCCGCTCGCCCTATGGCTGCAGCCAGACACTTGGGTCTGCCCCTAGCGCCCAAGGCTGGGCAGACCCCGCACCACGTATCTGTATGCTAGGGTCTCGGCCAGCCCCAGCGTCAGATAGCTGCAGCATGGGGCGCAAGCAGGCACGCATGGCCTGGCCAACGCGCAGGCTTGACAACCTAAGCGCCAGGTGTCCGCAACCCCATGGGCGTGCCTCCAACCAGGCACTTGGGGCCTGCAGCCTCACCATACTCCCACCAAACAGTATAATTCACAGTGAAAGAACTCATAATGTATAATAATTCTCTCTACAGTAAAACACCGACACCTTTTAGTTCTAGTTAATAATTATATTATTAAACAATTTTTTTCTTAATTAGACTATTTTGTGAAATACTATGTGCTCCTCACTTAATCCGTTTTAGAAGAGGAAATTCTAAGAAAGTTCTCTTTTAGAACAATAGAAAAGAAAAATACGTGAGTAAACAATAAGTAGAGCTATTATTTGAAAATTTGAAAATTTTATATTTTGATATTAGCAGGAGAATGTAACCGTTTTGCAATTGGAGAAGTGTTTTTTTCATTCTTTAATTAGAAATCACGTGAGGGACACACAGACACCCGATGATTATGTTAAATATAATTAAAGAACAATGAGAAATTAGCATAATATAGGGATAAAAAAGCTTTTATATGTTATCTTTTTATTGATGAAAACGGGAAAATTGTTAAATTAAGAACCGCCCTAAAGCTTAAGAATTTTTTTTAACTTATGTAATATTTGTTATTAGATATATGGTATTGTTTTTAAAAATATTTATCGTTTGAAAATATATGAAAAGATATTTTTTTATTTTTTAAAATTAATTTTTAATAGGAATACATCAAAATAATTTAAAAATACTAAAAAATATTAATTTAAAATAAAAAAAATTAAATTTTATAAAAATCATGGTTGGACCGTAGACAAATGATCTCTACTCTTATAATTAATTGGAGCAAAACAATTGATCAACGTGTAGTTTTGTTTGAATCGATATCTTTGCTCTAAGGTGGTCTGTTCCAAATAGTATCTCTTGTATATTGTTGATTTTTTTCATTAGTTTATTGTTTGTGATTCTTATGCAACAAGGTATTTAAGCTCTTGCTAATTTGGTTGGTAATTGGAAAAAAAAAATAAAAAAAACTTCCAATAAGAACATAACAAGATCATAATTACCTTTCTCTTTTTAATTATTTCATTCATTTATTTTAACTCTAAGTCAAATTGCATATCCATAATTTAAGATTTAAAAAAAAAAAAAAACTCGGCCTAGCTTTTGCAACATTAGTTATACTAGGTCACGCGGGATCACGCCTATCCTTCGATTGATTTTAATGATCATATTTTTTTCATATATAGATTTTTTTAAAAATTTAAAAAAATCTATATATGAAAAAAATATGATCATTAAAATCAATCGTATTAAAAAAAAAAAAAAAAAACCAGAAAGGTGCAAGAAGATAGAGTTCATTTATTCATAGTTTCCAAAATTAAGCAGATCATAAACCAACATTGAAACAAACCACAACTAACATCATCAGCTGCCGGAGCTAGCTTGCTAGATTTCAAAGAGCCTAGCAGCATCTACATATAATAAATATTAGTTGCTGCCATATTTTGTGGGGGTTGCATTGACTAGCAAAGCTTAGCGCAAAAACAGCGGCTGATGAACCCTTTGCATTCACCACCGGCGAAACCTTCAGTCTTACACACCATAGCGCAGTTGTGGCCTCTTAGACATGGTCCTTTGTAGTGATGGCTCTGCGACAAACAAACCCTAGCCTCAGCTGGTACCACCATTTCCTCTGAAATGCCACAGTGCATAAATTATGAAAAAATAATTAGTCAATCAACCTCCTTCAGAACACATAGACAGAAAAAAATAACGGTACTGATTTAAGTGAAAGAAAAAATCAATGGTGGATATGTTAAACACTTATAATTGACTTACGAGAAGCCAAGACAAGTAGCAGCAAAAAGAAAAGACCGAAGCATTTCTTCTCCATATCTCTGTTCAAGTATTAGAACCTGCTAGCAAGCTTACACTCTTTCACTGCTACTACTAGTTTCCTCAACTTCAAATTGAATTGTTCTTGCATGGGGTCTTTTCTTGAGTATTTATACTACTCAAGATGCATGTCACGTGATCACCATTATTTTTTTCTCCATGCTGTTCATTGGTGGAAGCCACTGACCTTTGTTATTTAATTTGCATCAAAAGTATCACAAAAGTAGAAAACATATTTAATTAGTGCAGTTTTTGCTATGGAACTTGGAGTGAATTAGAAAATTCATCTGCGCAACAACCTATGTGGCGGTGTTGCAGGTAGGATTAAAATGTAAAAAAAAGTATTTAATTTTTTTATTAAATATGATTTAGCATGTTAATTTTAAGATCTCTACTTTTTACTTATTGATATTAATTTAAATTAAATAAGTTTGAATTAAAAAAATAATAAAAAATTAATTGGGTATGAATTAATTGTAAACTATTGGATTTATTTAATTAATATTTTGGCGCGTCACTATACTTTTGTAAAACAATAATAATTGGTTATTAGATTGTGAATTATTTTTTTATTACCAAAGTTAAATTTTAAATTGATTGTTACATTATTAAGAAATGTTGTTATTATTATTCTATATAAGTTTTCCAAGTAATGGAAGATCTTTTTTTAAATGTATCAAGATTCACCCCAAGATTTGTATAAGAAAGATTATTGTAAAGGGATTAAGGGTTTTATTAATTTTGTAATTTCATATCTAAGGAATATTAGTGGAGATGGAATTAAATATTTATGTGCGAAGTGCAAAAATAAAAAGTCTTACCAATCAAATGATATAATGATGCATCTTCTAAAAAAAAGGATTTATTGAGAAATACTTGTATTGGTTTACACATGGAGAACCATATACTTCTTACGAGATAATATTAGAAATGTTTGTTGGCATAACATCTAGTTCTAGCAATATACATCAAATTATAGATGATAATAGTAATCGTTATAGGGGTATGGTGATGGATATAATGGGAATAAATCATGGTTATTCAAGTGAAAGTTCACGTGTAGATGAAGAACCAAATATAGATGCAGCTGGTTTTGAATTTCTAAAAGATTTCAATGAGCCATTATGGGATGGGTGTACAAATTACAATCATTTATTGGTTATTGCACAAGTCTACTTAAAGTATGAGCAAGGCCAATTACGATAGCATAATCAAATGGGAAAAAAGCATTTTATCGGAAGAAAATAGGCTGAAAAAGAATTTTTATACTGTAAAATCCATGATAAAACCCTTTGGTCTAGGATACCAAAAAATTGATATGCGCCTAAATTTTTGCATGTTATACTATGATGAAAATATAAATTTAACCGAGTGCAAAACCTATGGGCATACTTGGTATAAATCCAATACAAGTAAAGGAATGACATTTATCACATACAAAAAACCAAGATACTTCTCAATCACTCATTGGCTAGAAAGGTTATTTATGTCTCTAAAGACATTCGAGCACATGACATATAATCATTCACATGAAGCAGAGGATAGAGTCACGATGTTCAATGATAAAGCTTGAAAGCATTTTAATAGGGTGTGTTTTTAGTTTTCAATGGAATCACTAAGCGTGCATCTTGGTTGGTGTACAAGTTTAATCTACCGGGTACCGCCGTTGCGGCTTTTTACCATTCACTTCTAATATTACAATATTTGTGGTCAATTACAAAACATAAATAACTTTTTAAATTATATGCAACACAATTAAATATCCATTGAAAAAATAGAAACTATCAAATCATTTTAAGTAATTAAACAAAAGAAAGTGAGGAGCAATCCATTACATTAAGCTCCTACTATGCAAGCTCCTGAGAAGCCAGGTCTCGCTCCGGAAGCTTCTCCAACAACTCTAAACCATCAACCATTAATATTCACTTCATTAAATTTAACAATTCATTCATAAACACTTCCATATCATACATCTTAAAAATTCAAATAATTATTCATACACATTTCAAACACTAATTTTCCATTACACTTCACAAGTCAATATTTATTATATCAAATTAAATCTTCACTCAAAATTTAGAATTCAGGAGGTTAGATTCACCGATAGACATACCATCATATGAAAATTCATCAGTGAATTTAGGGGTGTTAAAAAAAGTTGATAAACTTTTTAAACAACCGATAGATGCATTGATTATTTTGAAATCTTTTGTCAGTGAGTCCATCGATGATGAGTTGATGTGATTTATGATTGGCATGTTCACTGATATAAAATTCTATCGATGAATTTAAACCCAGATATGTCAAGAAAATCCTTAATTTTCCCCCATTTCCCTTCTAATTAATACCCCCTCTCTCTCGTTTGATTTCTTTTCACCTTTTGGCCTCTATTGTTTACATGCTATGCATATCTCCTTTATTTTTCTCATATTTTTTCCCTTTTACGTGTTGCACATCATTTTTTATTCTTTGTTTTTCAATTATCATTATATTTTCTCACTTATTTGTGTTTGAAATTGGAAAATTTCCCATTTAAAAAACGTTAGGGTTTATGCTGATTTTGGATTTTATGTGAATTTATGATCTGAATAGACTATTAAAAGAATTCTTTTTAATAATTACTACTATCATTTATTCCTCCTCAAATTGATTTATCTTTGGATTTTGAATTTTTTTATTTAAATAAAACGATGTGTCATCTGATGATGATTTTGCATTTAGATTTCTGATCTAAATTTAGTATATTTATTGGCTAATAATAGAATTAAGGATGACATATCATTTGATTATGAATTTTCATTTAGATTTCTATAGTGAATTCAGACTAACCAGATATGAAATATGTTTTTTTTATTGATTTTTAAATATGAATTTGATTTTTGAGTAATTTAGTTAGTTAGTTTAGTAAAATAACTTGGTGAGTGATTTGTAAGGTGATCTTGGTGGAAAGATATCATCAAGGGAAGATTTTGATGATTTTAAATCTCTAATGAAAATAGTATTGGGATTAACTTGTCTTTGAACTTTTGTATTGATCAATTAGTGATCTCATTATTCAGCATTTGAGATTCGAAGAAGTTAAAATAGCACAAACAAAATACCATAGTTTTCTTCTATTAGCATAATCAATTTTTAATACAACAATTTCTTCTTTTAAATACCACAGTTTTCATCCCAAGTTTGCTAAAGTATCATGGCATTTAATTGCAATTTTTAATAGCTTATAGCCATATAATGAACCAAATAATAATATAATAAAGTTTGACTAAAAAAAAAGAAATAAAAACCAAAGAAAGTTCTTACAATTACATATAAGGAAGTGTTTGTTTCCCTTTTATCCTCTCTTCGATCATATATAAGCACTGCAGTAATAAATATGGTAACCTTTCAAATGTTGTCATTTGTTTCGTAGTTTGCTTAAGTATTGTAGTTTTTAATAGCTCATAACCTTTAAACCTTGTACTTGAAAAGAATACACAATGAGTGTGTGTTTGACTTGTGGGTGATATTGATTTGGCTCGTTGCATTTGGTTGTCTGCATTTTTTTTAGGTAGGGTCATGTATAGAGAAATTGCTGCTGAAATTTATTTCAAGTGGATAAATGCACTAAAATAGAAAACCATAAACTATAGATTGAGAATTTAATTGAATGTTCTTACTTATTTAGTTATATTGTTTAGATGTCAATGAAACGTTTAGGAATGAAACATAGCAGTTGTGCATCTTCAAGCAGTAACGTTTTTAAGCCTGTGGTGCATTCAGGTGCCAAACACAAGGAGGACTCTTTAATTCATTCGGAATATGATCTGGAGTTGTAGTTGAAGGCTGGAGTATCCAATGAACTCAATAGAAATCTAGTTTATGGTATCTCTATGACTATGGTTCGAGATATGAGGTCAAGTTATGGTGTCTCGACTTTAAACATCCTATAATCCTACATGGACTCATCCATCACCACCTATTAAAGAGTTAGTTAAAGAACAGATTGGTGCTCTGAGGGTTGCAATAGAGGCAAAGTAACAAAAAAAAAAAGCAATGGGAGAAGATGATTGCATACATGTTTAGTTATTATCCTCCCCTTGCAGACCTCCATGAGATTTTCCTCCCTCCTCCCTTCCACCTCTATCTGTAACCTCTTCTTAATATTTATAAATATTTATAATTGATTTTTATAGTTAAATTAATAATATTAAATATGTTCTTTAAGCTAAATTTTTTGTTAATGTTGTTTAATGTCAACTTGTTTTTATAGCATTTAAAAAGAAATAAATTAGTACACGACCGATGGAATCACTCACCGACATAGAAACTTTGTTAATACAACATGTTAATTTTCCTCGTAAAACTATAAAAAGTTGTTAATTGTTTTGATATAGACCAATGAAATTACCGACAAAATATGGTTATTAATGATTTTGTCACTTTATCTAGTGGTTAGATACAATATATTACCGAAGATTTATCTATTGATGATCTAATGGTAATATTTACCAACCGATAGACTAATAAAAATTTATTGTCGCATAATATTATGTTAGCATGTCTGTTGATTTTTAAATCAATGACAAAAATATTGATGGATATGAAATCATAGGCCCAATACTAGGTGACAAAACAGTTCCTTATCGATGATATTTTTACCAATAAAAACATAACTTTCACAGCTAAACAATGAAATTTCCCTAGTGATGCTAAACAATGAAATTAAAAAAAATAAAATAAAATAAAAAAGGAAGCAAGCAAGCTGTTACATTGGTGAGATTCACCAGTTGGACCGACTAACATGGTGGGTCTCATCATGGTTCAAACTCTTTTATGAATTTTTTTCGTTTTTTATTGACTAGAGAGAGAGAGAGAGAGAGAGAGAGAGAGAATTTTCACTACTATTTTTATTGTTTATCTATTTCTGTATGCCTAAACATGTGTTAGTATCACAAGCTGACACATGGCCTGCATACAGCAGGGAGTTTTTGTCTCGAAAATAAGAATATATAGTTTGGTTAGAATAGTGATCAAAGAAGATGCATATTTACCCTCCGTCCCTCTATCTTTCAAATAGAGAAGATAGAAAAAAAAAATATTGAGAAAAGAGTAATTATAAATATTGATCGATTCTCTGATTTATTGATTCACTCTCTCAATCTATGTGTGTGCATGACACTACTGGAAATGGTAACAAATGATAAAAACCCTGCAGGCACACATAATTAAGCATACTACATGATTGATAGAAATGTTTCTCCCAGAGATGAAAGTAACATTCTATATAAATTAAGTGATCACATGCACAAGCAGAAATTATAATTAGTGTCCAATTAGGAAATGAAACTATAATGGATTTTTCTTAATTTCTATAACTATTGTTCATCAATTTGTATATCTTTCACGTTTCTTCCTCGTGTACACAAATGGAATAGCCATCAGTCGTAGTATTGTTAGGAGATCTCATCAGGGCGTGCACCTCTTGTAAGAGTCTGGGACAGCCGGGATTTTACTCCCTTACCTGGGCCCACAAAGTGCGCTTTCCGGGGGGTGAGATTTCCTCGAATCCAAAAAAAAAAGTTAGGAGATCTCATGCATGCATGTCATGAAAACAAAGTGAAATCTTCACTTGTCTTTCTCGATTAGTTTGAGAAAATGCGATGTACAAGTGAGAAGCCGAGACAAGGAGAAGCAATAAAAATAGCCCAAAGGTTCTCTTCTCCATGACCGATGTCTGCATCTCTCAACCCAAAACCACCGACTAATAATATAAAAACATATATACCTTGGAACTGAATACCTTGTGTCCCTCAAAATGGATATATTTTGAAGTCTCGTACGTACTCTCTGAGCTGCTGCCTAGCTAGAAGATAGATAGTGCATTGTTGTTGAGAAGGACAGGTGAAGTTGAGGATCTAGGCTATTCACGTGAAATGACAAGAGCAAGCTTGTCTAGACACTTGTCTTTGCTGCCACGAACTTGTTCATCATGGGATTCAAGTAAAGGAAATACCAGCTGGTAGCTAGATAACTAGATGGAATTGCATTTCTGTGTTTGACAAAATGTATGAATGTTCTTCTTGTATGTGGTGAGTTTTTGGCATGAGGCAAGATTTGGTGGCATAAATTCCTGCTCCCATGAGCCCAAGTCTCTTGTCAGCACCTTAAAGATTCAACATTTGTGTAAAATGTCATGGTGTCATTCATTTCAATTTGTTCTTCATCCAAATTAGTTAATCTAAGTAGATTTTAATTGAGAAGCAACTATATTAATTTATGAATACATGAATGATGCCGACCAAGGTTACTAGGTGACAACACTGGCTGACTGGATATGATGCCGACCAAGGTTTAGGTGACAACATTGGCTAACTGGATACTCAATCACATGCAAAGCAATGAAGCTAAAGTTTGTAAATATATTAAACTAGTACAAAGTAATGATGTTTCGTATATCAGAACAAAATATACTGAATATCAAAATATTTTAAAAAAAAACCTAAATTTTATATAAATTTAAATTTATAAGAATACAAAATAATAAATTATGGCAAACACATGCTTTCAAGATAATAAGAATTGATTCTTGCTACTATTAATATTTTTATAGTGGATTTTGAAAGCTAAAAAGTTGAAGAATTAATAAAAATTAATTATTATTATTATTAACCTTTAATTGGCCACTACAAATTAAGAATTAAATCTGGAAAAACCAATAGTTTTTTAAGTAAAAAAACCAAGAGTTATTTGAGATTAATTTCTCATTCATCTATGATTTATTTAAATCATATTAATTAAAACAGATTTTCAATGCAAGTTAATTCAAAATTACTCGGGTTAATTTAAATAATATTTTTTTTATAAAATTTAATCTAGGTTAGGTATAAACTAGATGATTTACCCGCGCTACATTGCAGGTCAAGTCAATTTTTTCTTGAATGTAAAACAAATATTTAAATGTTGCTAATGTTTTTTTCCTAGAGGGAAAAAAAATTAATTCATGTGAGGATTTACTTGATATAACCAGTTGACTTTATTGGTCAAAAAAACAACTTATACAACTCATGAAAATAATATTTGACTAAAAAAAATTTCAAGATGATATATTTTTTTAATATTAAAATAATAAAATATTGGATTGACCTGGAACAACCTGGGTTAACATGCCAAATTAATGATCTAGGTTATGAGATTATGATAATCCTATAGAAAGCAAATCAAAATAAATTATGAAGCCTAATTCCTAATCAACTCAATATTGAAGGATGGAAATAAAAAAAATCAATTAAAAATTACCTAAATTAACATGTCAAAATTGCAACCCGAGTCATAATACCGAGATAATCCTATAAAAAGTAAATTGAAACAAATTACGAATTACAATCCCCAATCAGCCCAATATTGAAGGATGCAATTAAAAAAGATATGAATTAAAAAAACATATAAAGCAACTTGAGTCAATCCACCAAATTGATGACCTGGGTCATCAGACCGAGATAACCTTATAGGAAAAAAAGATTAAAAAAATAAGCTGATTTAACCCGGTTTAACCTGTCAAATCCACAACTTTGATCTTGAGATAACCTCATAGAGAGAAAGTCAAAACAAATTATAAAACTCAATTCTTAATCGCTCTTATCGGACCTAATGTTGAACGATGAAATTTGTAAAAATTTTAATTAAAAAAATTAACATAAAAAATAAGTCAAGTCAACCCGAGTTAACCGTTAAGTATTATTCTCAGGTTATGAGATTAGGATAACTTAATGAAAAATAAACCGAAATAAATCATGAAACTTAATTCTCAATGAAACACAATATTAATTGATGAAATTGAAAAAAAAAGTCAATTAAAAAAGTGAAAAAAATGAGTCAATTGGGTTAACCCGTCAAACCCATGACCCGGGTCATGAAACAGGAACAACCCAATAAAAAGCAAGTTCAATTTTGAAGAACCTGTGACCCGAATTATGAGATTGATATTACCTTTAGAAAGAAAAAAAGAACAACATGATTTAACCAGGGTTAAAATACCAAAACTCGTGACCTTGATCGTGAGATCAAGATATTCTTATAAAAAGCAAATCAAAATAAATTATAAAATTGAATTCTCAACCGATCCAATGTTGAATGATAAAATTAGAAAAAAAAATCAATTAAATAAAAGACACAAAAAAACAACCTAAGTCAACTTGGGTTAACTCGTTAAACACTATTCTTAGGTCATGAGACTAAGATAACTTAATATAAAGTAAACAAAACAAATAATGAAGTTTTAATTCTCAATCAAATCAATATTAAAAGACAAAATGGAAAAAAAAAATCTGAGGCAACCAAGTTAACCCATTAAATCTGAGATCCGTGTCACTAGAGTGTGATACTAAATAGAAAAAAAATAATATTAAAAGATGAAATTAAAAAAAATATTGATTGAAAAAAAATGAAAGGAAAAAAAATGTAAAGCAATGCACTATTTCAATTAATAGTGCTTTGTGACGAAGGGTACAGTAAAACCCTCCTTCTCTTTTAGTTTATAGTTAATTCTCAGATCATGAAATCAAGATAACCTAATAAAAAATAAATAAAACAAATCATGAAGTTTAATTCTCAATTAAATCAATAATTAATAAAAAAAATTGAGTCAATCAGGTTAATCCATCAAACTTGGAATCCATGTTACGAGAGCGTGATAACTAAATAGAAAAAAATATAATATTAAAAAAAGTAAAGAAAAATACTATTCTAAAAAATAATATTTTATGAAGAATAGTATTTTTTTATTTTATTTTTTTTATAGTTAATTTACCGGATTACGGGTAAACCTGTGAAAGTTTAATAAGAGGAATAAAATTGAGAGGATAGAGTTGTCAAGAAAGGAGATGGAGTTACCTTTTCTAGTGGGCTGAGATATAATGCATTAAGGGGGCTTGGGGCTGAGTCTTTGCGTGGACGTAGGCCTTTCGTGGCCTGCCTTGCTTCACTTTAAGAAATATCGTCTTAACATCTTCATCGTTTCTTTTAATGTATGCAGCAGTAGTTTTAAGATTGTATTGCAAACCATGAGTTCGTGGCTCGTTAAAATTATACATTGCTCCTTGTACAGTATACACAGCATGATTGAAGATAAATATGTTTTCTGAAATGGATTTGGTCAGAGGGGTGGGGAAGGTAGCAGTTGTTTATATTTCAACTACTAGTTTATGTCTTTTCATTCGTCATCTCTGCTTTGATGTAGTTTGATATTATATGTTTACTTCGCTACATCCATTCAATAAATCATCTCCATATACATTAACAAAACTCTAAAATATTTGGGATTATCATAGAGTAAAGTACTGTGAATTATGAGTATTTTTATTCTGAATTGTACTATTTAGTACAAAAACTAAAAGAGATCAGCAGAGGGAACAATAAATTACTATATACATTGAGTGATTTCAATGTGGATGTGATTTCAATCTGAATTGCACTGTAGATTTATTGTAGACATAGACACATTATACCGTGGATAACACTGTAGCAATAAAGTTTTTGTACTGTGGACAACATTATAACACCAAGGAAGCATTCCCTGCTATGTTTTTGGTCAAGAATTGCAGCTGGGGTGTTACCTTCTCTGCCAAGAGCTGCTGAGTTTGACTTGACAACCGGATCCAAATCACTTTCAAAAGGTGTTGGATCTAGCTGCACAGCCATACCCAAGGATATTGGGTATGGTTGCGTAGCCAGACCCAACAATCATACCCAATTAAATTTCTTGTGCGTTACTTTCTATAATTGAAATTTATTTTTCAAAATAAATTGATGAGATTTTTTTTATATTGTATAAAAGTTGGGTGATGATAATTTTTTTTCGTTTCAAGTTGGTTTGAATTTCCTAATTAAATCATGTTTGATTTTGCGTTTCAAAAATTATTTGAAATTTGTTTTACAATTTTTAAGTTTTTTTTACTTAAAATTAATATTTTTTATATTTTTGTATTAGTTTTTATAGAAAAAAAATATGTTGAGATTGTGTCTAACAGCGAAGCCAGAATCAAGAAAATTTAATTTTTTTCTTTACTTCAAAATAATATAGTTTTGATGTTTTTGTATTATTTTTTAAATATATTTTTTAAAAATATATATTGAGATTGTGTCTGGTTGAGAGGGGAGACCCAAGAAATTTAAAATTTTTTAACTTTTTTCTTTACTTCAAATTAATATTCTTTTGATCATTTTGTATTATTTTTTTAAAATATCATTTTAAAAAAATTTATATTAAGATTGGGTCTGGCTGCGTAGCGAGACCTATAACAACGTTTGGCCTTGCTTATAGCAGGACCCACAATTGATGGGTCCTTCTGACAAGCATGACTCAATGATGTTAGGCCCTACCGCCCAGCAGTAAAGGGTCCAGAAGGGCACCTAGCTGAGGGGTCCTTTTGCCAAGACCCAAGTCTATTGGATGTGGCTTTGCTGCCAGACCCAATGATGGTGGGTGTGGGTGCCCAACAGCGGTGGATCCAGTTGAAGCACGACCTACTAAATCTGGGTCTTACTTCCACTAAGACCTAGCAGCGGTAGACTCAAACACAGTAGATCCCATTAGCAATGGGCCCACGGCTGCGAGAAGGACCCATTAAAGTTGGGTCCTACTGCCACCAGGAGACAGCAGCAATAGGCCTTGTTGCTAGCCCCAACTGCTAGCAAGACCCATTGTTGTTGGGTATTGTTTTAAGCATGACCCATTAGCGGTGGGCCCAGAACTGTGACTGAAGTTGGGCCCTGATGTCACTTGGACCCAACAGCAGTGGGCCTTGTTGTCACCAGAATCCAGTTGCGATGGCTGGGTTTGTTTCATTTGAAATTCGGGCCAGCAATTGGGCCGAGGGAAACCAGTCGACCTGTCAAGTCAACCCGAAATTCGGGCGACCTAGCAAAAACCCGATGGAGTCCCTTTTTTTGGAATTTTTTTTCTCCTACCTAGAAATCCCTTTTTTTCATATTTTTCAATTGATTACTAACTCATTTCAAAGTTCACTATATAAATACTAGAAGATTGTTTTATTTTTTCAATATGAGATTTGAAACTCTTTAGTATATATACTCTATATTCATAAGAAAAAAAATTATATTTTTTTAATGTGGGATAAAAAACTTTTTTGGTTTAAATACTTCAACTTAGAAGAATATGATAACATCTTTTCAATGTGAGATAAAAAAAAAAAACCTTTTAAAGTAATCTTTCAAACTTAATTTTTTACATGTATAGTCTATATCCACATGGATTATTTCTTAATTTTTTCATATAAAATATTAAAACTTCAAAATTTTTTTTTAATTTTCCCGGTTTGACCCGAGTCAACCAGTGTAACTCAGGACAAGACCCATTAACCGGGTCAACTCCTAGGTCGGGTTTGATAACTATGGTGGTCATGAAAATATATTTTTTATTTATTATATATTTTTTTTAATTATTAAAATACATTGAAAAAATCTATATAAATATTTTTTTTATAAAAATTAAAAATATTTGACCAGCTGCAAAGTACGGGTCACATAGTTAGTATATATACATACACACACAAACACATAGAGAAAGTGAGATTTAGATGCAATTACCATATCATATCACTTTACTAATCACATTTTGACAATGATCTCAAAAGTTCTACATAACTTTATGTGTATTTTATATGTGATATATAAAATGGATAAAAACTAGGGGTTTTAAACTCAAAATTATAATCTTAACCTATAGAAAAATTGATATAGAAAACTTTGATATTTTCTTAAAGTTACAAATATGAAGCCCTTTCAGGTCTCGGTTGATTACAAATCTAAGTTCGGTTTAACATTCAGATTGAAAAGTGTAAGTGTTTTTATCTAATTACATATTCGATGTGTCTAAATTTTTTAACATACTTTTATCCTGTCTTCCACAATACATTCCATCAATAATATCCTAAATATACCAATTTAAGTTTTTAAATATGTAATTCCAATCTCATGTTCTCGATCGTGGGACTCATTTAAAATTGATAAATTTGAATGCTGAAAGAGAAGGGAGGGGAGGGGGGCTGACTATATATGTTGACCATGATAAACATCTTTTGAAAATCTTGCATGGGTCAGCTACAGTCTAGATATGTAGCAGATTGGAGTCGCTGTCTTTGGTGTGATCTATGAAGCACAAACTTCTGTTTCTCTTGAGAAACATATATTGAACAGCAGGGTGATAAATAGATAAGAGTTGCTTAGCCTGCAGCTGGCATGGCATGGCTAGCTACTTTCTACACTGTTGAAAACAATGCTGTGTTGGCTCCCTACACTCATCGCTATCCACGGATAAGGGCGGACAAAAATTTGAAGCAGGAGAACCTAGCAAGCACATGGGCTGTTCACAATTTGCACTTGCTGGACCCTCCTGATCAGGCAAAATAATGACAACTGAAAATATGCATCTTCATTGCCTTTCTCCCTTCATTTTTTTTTTGCCCTTTCTAAGCCCGACCACATTAATTTTCAATACCTGCTTTAGCCTCTTGCTTTCACTTTGCCAGGACAGAGATATGATCTTTTGCCATTTCTTTTTTTTTTTTTACCGAGCAACAGCAGCAAAACTAAACAGTTCCAGACATAAAACCCGGCCCGAGCTACGGGTTTCGGGTGTGGGCAAGTTAATATGTGTAAATTAGAAGGTTATTTAAAAAAAAATAAAGAGAAGTCGAACTAGATTCTAACTAGGTTGCATGTCAACTTGCGGTCATTTATGTTCTAGATCAATTCACCAAGTCATGCTAAATGTAATAATACTATATGATATACATATATATATATATATATATTATTTTTTCGGTATGATATATAATATTTTTACTACCCTAATTCTGATTAGTTAGTCTGCAAAAATATAGAAGTTTAGAATTTTTTTTCTAAAGCAATTAAATGTTTTTAAAAAAATGTAAATAGTAACGTTTTGTTTTTGACAAAAATAGTATATATCTATATATATATATATTAAATTTTTTTTAATTAACGTGAGCATCCGGTCAGCTTGCACGCACCTCAACTAATCTCACGAATCCTGAAGTTAACGACCATCTAAGCCTTCAATTACTATTATACCAACAATTACAGGATTTGAACTTAAAATTCCAGGAATATATATATATGGATTTACAGTTATTGTATTGTTTCTCCCCACTCGTTGCAATGATGACATGAAATTTCCATATGTACTAAAAGGATGCATGATTGTTGATGTTAATGATGATCCACCTCCAAAGATAAATTATTTCCTAATTTTAATTCTTCGTGCCTAGAAAGGGGCAAAAGCAGATTAACACGTAGAAATTGATGCATAAAGCAGAAATTGGAATCAAAATCAAAGGGTTTCCGGTTGGCTGACATAATTGAGAATTAGTGCCAACAACGAAGAAAGATCATTGCATGGGTCCATAGCCTTAGTTGTCTCCAAGCATCATATTATCTTAATTCAAGACATGTATGATCATCCTGCTATTTCATTCACACGTGCCAACAACGAAGTGCTGGAAGAACTAATAAACCAATCAGAAACTCTAGGAATATAAGTTTTTTTTTTTTAATAATTATTAGATTCTCAACTGTCCATGAGAGATGAGACCAAGACAGATACATGAACTAGGAAGCTATTGGAGGCCTAATCTCAAAAATGATCCCTCAATTATGTTGATAGATAGTCTCAATCTTTCCTTCAAACGATTTTGTCTCTGAGAGTGAAGAGATTTATTGTGGATTTAAATAATATAATGATAATTTTGTAATTTTTATTGCTCTTAACAATTGCCTTGAAATGGAAGGTTAAATCCTCTTTTCAAGAGGATTCAAATGTTAATTATGGATTAATCAGGGGTGAATTTATCATTTAATTTTGAAATTGTACAGCAAAAATATTTGTTCCCTTGAAATTTGGAGGGAAAAAAAAGGCATTTTGTTAATGGTTTGTTTCGTCTTTTTCTTTTTATTTGCACAATAAAATAACCCTTATACCCTGGCCTACTTAGATAAATGACCATGCAGTGAGAGGTTTATTTGTCTTTGTAATTTTTTTGTACAGTAAAATTACATAGTTAATCTTTGACTTTTCACATTTTAAGATTGACTTCAGAAGGTATTTTTATCTTTACACCATGGTTGTTTCTTAATAATGGTATGCCCTTGGTTTTTTTTTTTTTGTAATGTGCCTTATTAAAATATTAAAAAATCGGTAAAATAAGCAGACGCGTGCCGTCTGCGCCTTAAAGTCATCCACACAAAGGTTGTCAATTTCGTTTTGGTAGGTGTTTTATTTTTTTAATTGGAATGGAATGGAATGTTTCAGTTTTGGAGTGTTTTGGCGTGCCGTTTCGGGGTTGCACTATATATATATTCAACAAACATAATTCAAATTCAAGATAAATTAATTATAAATTATGTAATACAAACATAATGCCAAACAAATATAATTTCAAAATTAAAAATATTTCTAAATAGTCAAGATTAAATAGATCTTTAACTTAAAGTAATTCAACTTAAACAAAATATCAAAATATTATGAAAGTAAAATGTTTTAACACAAATATTTTAAATATAAAGTTAGGTCAATGTTATCAAAGCTAATGGAATCTAAAGCATCCCTTATTTTGCTCAAATTCCTACAAAGTATAAATATAAAAAAAAAACAACATGAATATAAACCATATATATTAGTGATAAATCTAATTTTAAAAAATTAATATCATTATTAATGAAAATAGTAATAATAATTTTTAATATTATTATTAATATCATTGTTATTGAAAATAGTAATGAAAAAGAGCTTTTTATAATTGGATGATTTAATTAATTAAATTGAACAAGGTTCAATTTTATTCAAAGGCTTTTCAAGAGCGGAACGGAACATGTGGAATGAAACCGGAACGTTCCGGGCGGAATTTAGTTGAAAAATCCGAAACGGACCGAGATTTAAAATGAGATTAAATTTGTTCCGTTTTTTGAATTGGTATGGAATGTTTCGGCCATTCCGGGCGAAACAGAACGGAATTGACAACCTTGAATTCCACACTATTCTGGAGGCATATGAGGATCATTATGGTAGCCAAAAAAACTCGACTGCCATCTCATATGATACGCAAGGTTATGGCGCAAGTGTTTGGGTGGCACGTTTGGCAAATTGAGTGGCAATTCGGTGGCGATGGGTATTTTTCTCCTGCCCTTCATTTCTCTCTCTTGTGCCTTGGAGTTTGTGTCAGGCCTTTAAAAATTTAGTTGTGTCCTCTATTTTATATTTGTTTTTAGTTTGGTCCTCATTCTTTTGATTTCTATTTGCTTTGATATTAATGCTTCTTTAAGTTTTTTTTTTAATTTTATCCCCCTCCGCATGTTATTTAATTTATTTTTGGTATCAAATATAGTCCTCAGTCTTTTGATTGATATTTTTTATCCTTTGCATTTATTGTAATTTTTTGATTTTGCCCTTTAGAATTTTAATTCATTTTTTTTTCAAATTTTGGTCCTTATTTGTTTCATTACTTTTTTTTTGTCATTTTCTTCATTTATTTTGTTTTCAATTTGATCCCTAATTTGTTTCTTTTAATTATTTTTGGTGCAAGATTTAGTTGTCATTGTTTTTTTTTTAGTTTTTTATAATTGAGAATTTTGCTTTGTAATTATTTATGCCTTTTATAGGGTTGTCTCACTCTCATGACCCGGTCCAACAGTTTCAATGATTTGTCTGGTTTGAATTCAGTATTTTTTAATCCTTTTTAGATTTTTTTTTCTTTTACTTTTATCATTTGACATTTATTTATTGGGTCTTGAACTTTGTGATTTGTTCAGCTTTTTTTTTTATGGGGTTATCCCCATCTCATATCTTAGTTTCCAAGTTAGTCGAGTTAACATAGGTTGACTTGGTTTTTTTAAAATTAATTTTTTATTTAGTTTTATCATTTGCCATTAAATTATTAGTCCTTGAGCGTTGTTATTTTTTTCACTTTTCTTTACATGGGGTTATCTCGGGTGCAGAATGGGCAAGCATCTTAATGTCCCCTCCATGAATAAGTAGTTCGTCTAGCTCGAAGGTGGCTGGAGTGGCGCATGTAGCCTTTTATTTTTTTTCTTTTTTCCTCTCTCCTACTTAATTGTCATGTTGGTCTTAAAAGAAATCAAACCAACCCCTAAGGTTTGTTATACTTAAAATTTCATATTTATTCTCTTCATTATAATTTTTAAAATTTAACGTAATTTATGGAATTAAGAGGTTTTTTTAATTTCATCATTATTCTCTTTATTACAATTTTTTTAGGAATAATTTGTTAAATTAAGATTTGTTTTTATTTTCACCCCCAATAGATATTTTCACCTATCAAATTTGGTTCCTGTTATTTTTATTGCTATTTTTTAGATGGTTTTTGCAATTGTTTTTTTAGTAGTTTTATCATTCTTTTTTTTTCTTGTCAAATCTAATCTTTTTTATTATTGTATTTTTTTTACCTCCTAAGATTTTTTTTATTGATTTTTTTATTATTTCATCCTCCAACATTTAATTAGATGAGTGTTTAGTTTATTAGTTAAGTCCGGGTCTAGAATTTAACGGTTCACGGGTTTAAGAGATTGACTCTGGTTTATGAAGTAGACACGAACATGGGTATCCGTGGTTTTTTTGCTTTTTTAATTTTTTTTCATCCTTTACCATTTTATTATTTTATATTCATTTTTATGAGTTTTTTTAGTTAATTTTAAAATAACAAAAGTCGCATTGCTTTTAGTTTTTTTTTATCTTTGTTAAATTTAGACTTTCTAAAGGAATTTTATTTTATTTTTGAATTGAATTGATTGATTTCATCCTTCATCATTTAATTTTTTAGGTGTAAAGCTTATTGGCTGAATCCGGATAAAAAATTTAATAGATTACATGTTTGAGAGTTTAATCCATGTTTACAAAGCATAGTTTTGATATCTTTTCTCCAATAAAAAAAATAGTTGGCCCAATTTTTGACATTTAATTTGAGGTAATATTTAAAGGAATTTTGTTTTTTATTTTTTTTAAATTAATATTTTTTATTTATTTATTTTTTTCTATTGAGTTATCCTGATATCATATCTAGAGTCATAAATTTAACAGGTTCATCAAGTTTGACTCGATTCTTTTTTATTACTTTTTAATATTTTTCATCTCGAGATGAAATAATATTGAGTTTTTTTTCTTTAAAAAAAAATACATATCATCTCATTATTTTTTTTTTTTTTGCAATGAAAAGAAATAATAAACACACAACATAGCGCGGTATAATTAACTATCTAAGTCCATAACGTGAATCCCATCCAAATTGTATATTTTATTAAGAAATTACATCGTTTGAGATTCTTGTAGAAGATCCCAACTGAAGAGTTTATAGGAAAGATACTGTCTTCATTAATATCATAGTATGTCCAAAAGATACTTACAGGGAAAGAGAAAGAAAGCCATAAAGAATTTACAAAGAAAATTCTTGGCACTAGTAATGGAGCTTCTTCCCTATCCCCACACATGCTTCTAGCCTTCAATTGCACAACATCCTTAATCCATTCCACACCAAAACAAAATTCAATTATAAATAAACATATAAATAAACATCTTCAAGATTTCTTTATCTTCTCCATGATCAAGACCCTCAGAACACCTTCAAGCTGTGATATGATCATGTTGATAAAATTGGCAGCAGCAGCAGCAAGAATGTAAGCAAAATCTTCTATTGTTGTTTCACTATATATAGTCCCTTAATTAATCAGAAGAAGCGGGCTTGGTTTTCAAGCGATAGAGGAGCTTCTTCTTCTTCTTGGATGTGGAATTGTCAATGGTGAGAACAACTTTACCAGGTTCACCAATTTTGAAACTGTTGCAAACCACTGGTTCTTCAGTTGCAGCAACCTTTCTAGCCTTTTGGATGATCACTGTGTAGCTATCTTCAGCACTTGGTACAAATTCTGCACCATAGCTCACATCCCATCCCGCAACTCTCACTTCCCATGTTAAAAGGCATGTCTGCAAATCAATTAGATTAACATTAATCAAGGGTTAAAATGGCAATGCTAGTGCTCATCAATGTTAAAACCCTAAATTATATCACTGTATACTTCAGACTTCAGAGTATCCAAGGAAAGACATTGCTAGTGTTCATCAATGTTAAAACCCTAGATTATATCACTGTATAGTTCAGACTTCAGAGTATCCAAGGAAAGATTCCCTGGTCGAGGAAACACCATTCTAGGTGCTGCATGTTAGACAAAGTCACATGTTCTTTTTCTTGGATTCTTCAAAAGGGAAAAGAGACCGACTCTGTACATGTTACTTCCAGTCAAAAGAGAAAAGGCAAAACCCACCTCAGTAACTGGGAATTCTACAGTGTGCTTTGCTGCTGGCTTCACGGTAATCTCAGTAACAGCATCAGCTGAGCCGAATTCACCATCTTTGCTTAGTCCTCCGTACTTCACTGGTATTTGCTCAGCGGCTATGTACCTGCTTGGTGGTAAAAAGAAATTTTTTAACTCACAGCCCAAATGATACAAAAATGCATGTCAGAAAGCGACGACATTTTCTGTAGCAAATTTGAAATCTTTTAGTACAAACCTGATAAGGGTTTCGGCAGATTTGGAAGGACCAACAAAGACAAACTTGCTTCTGGTCCTCTGGGTTAAAAATGGACTTATCATTCTATTTACTGTTAGGTACCACCAGGGAACATTGATGAAGATCTGCAGAGTAGACACCAAGGAATCAAACATTATGAATTCAGTTATTATCAAACAAAGAATAAACATGAATTGAAACAAACAAAGATACCTGTTTGGCCACAAATTCTGGATAGTTGTCTTGAAGCAATTGAAGTGCCTGTCTAGTAGCTTGTCTAAGCTCTCTCTTAGCTGGTCCAGGAGAATTTTTCAAGTCATTAACCTGAACAATTGTGGAAATTCCACCGGGACTGAAATCCAATGTCCTGATACTTTTTTCCAGGAATTGAATCCTCCACCTTAAGAATCTCTGCCTCTTCTCCTCATCGGAAAATGAATTCTTGTAAAGTTCCTTGTTTTGGAACTCTCCATAGACATTATAGCACACTGGGTGTCCCTCTTTATCAAGACCATGCATAAATACCACCTTCCCCAAATCATCAAAGCCTAAATCTTGCTCAAGCAATTCATCAATGCCAAACTCCTTTCTCCAGCGAATTGTGCTCTTGAGCATGGTGAATGCATCTTTCACCTTGAAGTCTCTGGCTCTGAGAAATTTCAAGAGAATCACATCACTTCTGTCATCAGCAAGAAGTGGTATTCCCCAGATTGATACTTCTTCTGGTGTCACTTCCACGGTCTCAGATTTAACTTCTTTAGCTTCCTCATCCAATGATGAGGCAGCCTTTGTCTCTCCCTCGGGCTCTTTTGTAGCCTGAGCTGGAGTCTCCTCTTGTGAAGCCACTGAAGAGGAGACAGCTACGATGGTCTCTTCAATGGCTTCCACCGTCTTAGCACCATCATCATCCACAGAAGTACCAGCAGTAGTATCACTAGCAACAGCAGTAGCCACCTTTCCTTGATCATCAAGAACCTCACTTTCCACCACTTCATTCTTCTCTTCTTTTTCTGCTGCAGCTTCAGTCTCTACTTTTTCCTTGTCTTCTGTTACTGCTGATGTTTCCTCTTCTTGGGCTGGCTTTTTCTCCTCCTCGGCTACCACCACCACATCTTCTTTCTTCTCCTCTTTTTTAGCTGATGCTGGTGGTGTAGTCAAAGCACTAAATTCATGCTTGTTAAGTGCTTCTTGAACAAGCTGCTTAAATTCTTGAAGTGCTTTCTTCTCAGAATCAAGAAGATCAGCAACTTTAGTACTTTCCTCCTTAAAAGAAACCAACTGAGGCATCTTTTCATCGTCACCTCCACTAGGTTTCAACACCTGAGTCTCTACAGCACCCTCCTCAACCTGCTTTGGCTTCATTGGCTCCTCCTCAGTCTCAGGGACTGGCACTGGTGGCTCTTTCTCCACCACCACTGGCATTGTTGGTGGCACTGGAGCTGTTTTCTCAGCTTGTGGAACATCAGTTACCACCACAACATCTTGTTCTTGACTCATTTTCTGCACCACCTCTTGATGACAAAACAAGAAATTTTAGAGATATACAAGGAGAGGGAGAGGGCTATGGCACTTGAATTCTTGAAATGTTCGTGCCTTGAGGGTGTTGTGAGGGGTTAGGGGGGAGAGGTGGGGAGTTATAAAGAGCGGAGTGTGGAGGAGGGGGCTGGGTAAAAGGGCCAAGCTGTGCAAACCTCAAAGCCAGCTTGAAGTCTATGATTCTGTGTGTGTGTGTGTGTGTGTGTGTGTGTGTGTGTGTGGACCCATAACTATCCATTTGTTCTTAATTTTTTCTTAATTTTCTTGGATCTTAGACCCCTTCTTCTCTACCCCATTTGTAACGGGCGTTCTTTCTTTGTAGGGTAAACAACATTTTAGTCCCTATAAGTTTACAAATGTTTCATCTCCATGCCCATAGTTTAATGGTTTTCAATCTAGTTCTATATAAGTTTTGATGCTGCTCCTAACCGTTTAAATAATTTGAAAAGCTCTCCATTATTCGTATCAGATTTATACACGTGGATGATATCTCAGAAGGAATATTTGAAAGCCTAAAAATATTCAAAATTGTCTGGTCAGACAAACACACATTTAGCTAGTAAAAAAAGCTCATTAATTCAACAGAGAGCTCTCATTTTCATCGCCATGGCTTACCACTAAAAAGATATGAAACAAGGTGAAAACGAAGTTAAGTCAACTCATTCTCTTACCAAAGGGCATCGTGCTCATCACCCTCCTTTGTTTTCTTCAGGACATGTAGATGACTTAAAAACACTCCATTCTTCACTTCTCTGAAAGTGAGTGAATCGTTGATTTTCATTAGCTACTTCATATTTAGGGATAAAAATGAAAACTTTTAAAAAATAAATAGAATTCTAAAAAAAATTACGGCTATGTTTTTTTTGTTTCAAATTAATTTTTTTTAAGTGTTTTTAGATCATTTTAATGTGTTGATATTAAAAAAATTTTAAAAAATAAAAAAATATTATTTTAATATATTTTCAAGTAAAAATTATTTTAAAACCCACAAGCTTAAAATGCCCTAGATCATGCTAACCGGAAGTCCGGAACTGCACATTCAGGGATGAAAGTGTAGTTTACCCTTCCAACAGTTAGAAATCATCGCCGGATGTGCAGGCATTTTGTATTCTTTTTTATGCGCTGTAGGAGTGTCAGTGACCCTACAACAGTCTGCAAAGAAAGAAGAGAAAGATGATGAAAAAGAGACCGTTGGATGATGCTGTGTTGGACACACCTAAGATCCTCATGTCACTGTCTCGTGGCCAGTTGGATTATTATCCCAGCCGTGGAAAAAGAAGTGGGACCAGCTCATCTAGTGGGCCCAGATGCTTGACGTTCTTCATTGCTTTAGGTCAGGCAGGCCACCTCTCAATTGATGTGCCTGCCAACCCTCGAAGAATTTCGGTGTTTTAGAAATAATTAACTGCGGCAATCAATGTTAATAATACATTTATGTAATGTAATGAATGTTAATTATGCGAAACCGTTGAGGTTATTTGGTGGAATAACGGATTAAAATTAGCCTTTTTTCACACTTTGTGAAATAACATGAGGATATGAACAATTGATCAGTGATAGACAGATGACTCGAAACTGAAAATGATTTCTTTTTCGATCATAATTATCACACCTAATCCAAAGACTAATAGGTAGTTAGGGTTACTAGTCATCTCAAGAACCACTGGAACAACTATTTTTTATCACAAAGATTTGATGTTAACATAGCTTAGTCAATTAATTTTTATTGTGTTAATATCTTATTTAATTTAACTAAAAACTTTATCCGAGTTAAAATTCAAGTGCTAGGATTTTTTATTTAATCGAGTCGAGTTCAATAACTATAATTTCAAAGATAAATAAAGTGTTCTTAAACTACCTTTTGTATATCGTAACTAAATTTCTTTGTAATAAGATATTAAGTGTAAGATTTATATCTATAGTTTTAGGATTTGAGCTTTGAATGATAACTAGTCATGTGTTCCATGCTGGGTTAAAAAAATTTTAATGTAAAAAAAGAATGTTTTGGTGACGCCAATATTTATAAAAATAAAAACAAGAAAAATTTAAGACCTTGATCATTAACTTGACTAGGTTCAATAAACTCGTTTAATTTAATAATATGATTAAGAAAAGATATCGATAGGAAATAGAACGAACAAAAAATATGGTAATAATTACATATAAAAAATGACATGTCAATATCATACTTAGAATCAGAAAAAAGAATAGCTCTTTTGAAACTCATCATCGCTCTATCATGAAAACCACCCCACCACTAGAAATAGCTCACCAAGATAGTTCTAACATTACTGCGAAAGATTACACAATGACATGGAAAGAGGTCGCATGCGTCGTCAAAGTAATGACTCGGAAAACAAGCCAAACAAAATACCATGAAGTGAGTGCGTCATGCTTATATTTAAATAATCAAAATTTAATTTAACTCAATTTTTTTTAAAAAAAACCAAATTTAACAAAGAACGACAAATAAAAAATACTCAAGATAAATTGGATTATTTTTTAAATTAGTAAAAAATTCTATAAAAACCAAATAAAAAAGATGGAGCCCAATCTCCAATTGCATAATTGTCAAAGGATGAAACTAAAAAAATGAGCCTAAGAACAGGAAAAAAAAAAAAAAAAGCAAACACGGACGAACCTCCTAAATTTAAGCTAATCTCTTTAAACTTGCAACCCAATAATCCTAGACTCGGACTAGATTAAGAGGTTTAATTCACAACAAAATCAATGTTGAAATATGCAATAAAAAAACATAAATTTAAAAATTAGCCAAAGAAAATTCAATAAAGAACGACAAATAAAAACCAAAGATAACTCAGGTCATTTTCAAAATTAGTGAAAAAACTAAGTTTTTAAACTTGACCTAGAGGTTGATTAAGTCTTGGGTTACGGGTTAAGTTAGTCGGCCCTAGTTAACCTGGGTAAACTAAAAATCTTTTTTATTTTACATAAAAATAAAATAAAAATGGCTTCATTTTGAGAAAAAAAAATAAAAAGAAAAAAGTCAATGGGCTTTAACCGGGTCATAGGGCAACTCGACTTTTTGACTAGTTAGCACTAGGTTAATCCTTCCCATTTTTCTGTACAAAACTCGACCTAACCTATGCTTCAAGTCACCTGGGTTATGGGTCAACCCACAGAGTCAGATCAAGTTTTAAAACAGTGAAAAAATCTACAAAAAAATAAATAAATAAAAATAACATAACTCAATCTTTAATTGAACAAATGCTAAAGGATAAAAATGAGAAAAACATGAGTTAAAAAAAAAACAGTCAAACCGAGGCAAACCTCCTAAACCTAAGTTAATCTCTAAAACTAGCAACCCGTGAAATCTTAGACTCATACTTCATCAATAAGCTCAATTCACGATCAATTTAATGTTAAACAATTGAAATTGAAAAAAAATTCAATTTAAAAAATTTATCAAAATAAAGAAAAAACAACAATTAAAAGGATGAGGACCAATTGATAAGAAAAAAAAATTCAAGGAGGATGAGATTTTAAGAAAATCAATTTAAAAAATTACCTCAAATGAAATAAATAATAAAAAAATATGGACCAAATTTGAAAGATAAAAAAATCAAAAGGGGGTTTAATTAAAAAAAGATCTAATTTTATAAATTTTTATAAATAAAATAAATAGTAATCAAAGGAATAGTGATCAAATTTGAATGAAAAACAAATTAAAGGGTTACTTTGAAATTCTAAAGGGCCAGATGTAGAAATTGAGAAGGAAAGAAAAAAAAAAAAAGTCATAAACGCCAAACTAGAGGCATGTTGACCACATGATCTACCACATAATAGAAGGGCTACCGAAACGATTCAAACATCGTTGTGGAAGGTGGCTTATTATTACCAAACAGTGCCGCATGCGCCATTTGAAAGGCGAGGGGGGTTGCTCACTTGCTGACAACAGATTTTTAAAATATTTATTAAAATACATAAATTTTCTTGAATCAACTTGATGATAACAAAAAAAAAAGGAATGAAAGGACAAAAAAGTCCCTGGAAAATAGTTTAGTGGGTTTTGCTTTTAAAGGTAATTAAGTTATTTTATCGTGAAAAAAAATATTTAAAGATTAAAAGGCTCGTTGTTGCAAGTTTAAAATTTTTTTTTATTCTAAGTGTACTTAAGCCATTTTTTTCTGTGGAAAAGAAAAGAAAAAGACTAATTTGTTCCTATGTAATTTGAAAATAAAACTTGTATCATAGTAAAAAAGGCTGAATTACTTTTGATGTATAGCTAAAAGGTTTTATCATTGAAGGGCAAATTTTATCATTATTGCAATGGATAATAAAAGCAGAGTATTACTTTTATCTTTTGGAAGTGTAATGTATAAATCACACCGGTTTGTGCTAATCAAGCTAAGCCTCAAACAGTAGTTTATGGCTTATTAAGTAATTATCTAAAAGATGTGGGAAAGTACTATTGTTTTTTCTATGTTTTTTATGTATCAATGTTTTACTGTGTATTAAACTATTAACTGTTTTTTTTTTCCTGTTTTTTATTTATTTTTTGTTTTTTTATGCTTTTATGCAGTTTTTTTGTGTTTTTTTCTTTTAATGAAAGAAATTTTAATTTAGTTTGTTAATATGAAATTTTTTTATTTAGCTATCAGACTTCATGACACGGATCTCGGGTTTGACGGGTTAATTTGGTTTGAGAGTTAACCCGAATTTTTGTTTTTGCTTTTTTCCTTTTTAATCAAGAGTGCTTTCCCCAAGCCTGTACTTATAATTATACTTATAACTTATATAATTATAATTATAATAATATAACTTATATATTATAATTATACTTATAATAATATAATAATAATAACATATACTAAAATACTCTAAGCTGTCTTTTTTGTTGTTGTTGTTTTTATTTAATATTTTTTGCTTTTTTCTTTATGTTTTTTTCTTTTAATATTTTTTTTTAATTTAGTTTGTTAATGTTAAATTTTTTTTATTTAGTTATCAAATTTTCATAACACGGATCCCAAGTTTGACGGGTTAACCCAAATTGTTTTTTACTTTTTTTCTTTTTAATTAATTTTTTTCGTTTAGTTTAGTTTGTTAATGTTAAATTTCTTTTTATTTAATTATCAGACTTTCATGACACGTATCTTGGACTTGACGGGTTAACCTGGTTTGACGGTTTAACCCAGTTAACCCGTCAATTTTTTTTTTCTATTTAGTTATCAAACTTTTATGACGCAAATCCCAGGTTTGACGAGTTAACCTGGGTTGAAGGGTTAACCCAGTTAATTTAGATTTTTTTTCTTTTTCTTCATTAATTTTTTTCTTCCTGTTGGTTTTTTTCTTTGTTTTTTTTTCTTTTTCATTAATCTAATTAATTATTGCACTTTTATGACACGACCTTACAGCCAAACCCACATCCAAGGCTATTAGGTCTGGTGTTGCAGCCAAACTCACTTAAACTTAGATAGTGCTTTCCCCGTGCGTGTACTTATATATTATAATTATAATTGTAATAATATAACTTATATATTATAATTATACTTATAATAATATAATAATAATAATAACATCTACTAAAATACTCTGAGCTGTCTTTTTTTTTTGCTATTTTTATTTAATTTTTTTTTGCTTTTTTCTTTGTGTTTTTTATTTTAATATATATTTTTTAATTTAATTTATTAATGTTAGATTTTTTTTAGTTATTAGATTTTCATGACACGGATCCCGAGTTTGACGGGTTCACCCGAAATTTTTTTTTTACTTTTTTTCTTTTTAATTAATTTTTTTCATTTAGTTTACTTTGTTAATGTTAAATTTCTTTATATTTAATTATTAGACTTTCATGATACGTATCTCTAGCTTGACGGGTTAACCTGGTTTGACGGTTTAACCCAGTTAACTCGGTTAACCCATCAATTTTTTTTTTCTATTTAGTTATCAAATTTTCATGACGTGAATCCCAGGTTTGACGGGTTAACCTGGGTTGAAGGGTTAACCCAATTAATTCAGATTTTTTTTCTTTATTAATTTTTTTTCTTCCTGTTGGTTTTTTTTGGTTTTTTTTCATTAATTTATTTAATTATCACACTTTTATGACACGACCTTGCAGCTAGACCCACATCCAAGGCTATTAGGTCGGGTGTTACTGCCAAACTCACTTAAACTTATGTCATGCAAGTTTAATGTTATTATTAATATTATAAATATTACTTTTGGGTTAGGCATTACAGTCAAACTCAAGACTCTTGAATATAATTTTACAGAAAGACCTAATATTTTTATATCTTAGTTTTTATTTTATTTTATTTATATAAAAAAATTAACTCGCGGTATCTCAGGGTAATGTAAGTAATATATGCTAATTGTGAAGTTAGCTTCTGGTGTTGTTTCAGTCCAATACCAACTTTTTAAAACTGAGCTAAGTGGATCCAGTCAAACATTCCCAACTCCTCTTTAGATCTTCTTTTCTCTTATTTCCTTCGGTTAGTCTAAAATTGTCTTGGATTGTTAACTTATAAGTTTGGGCCAAGTATATATTTTATATAGTTCATGCTATTGGGCCAGGTTGGTCCAAGCTTGTTGGGGTCTTGAAGCCCATTTTAGCTTGGCAAAGTACATCTCCATATTCTCCCAAGTCCTCACCCAAATTGAGCCTATAATTCATGACCCAAATTTTATGAACCAAATTTATTAATATGCACAAAATCTATGACCCAAATTTTACTTGTTCTATGCATCGTTCAAGCAAGTCTATGCATGCTCCCAGAGTCCCAGCTGTGTAGCTCGACCCCAGAAAAGAAGGGGAAAACAAGAAGTTCCAATAGAAGAGATTTACATCAGTCAGGTCCCGTTTCAGTAAAGATGTTTGGAAAGAAAATCCAGTCTCCACTCTCCACTGGTATGACAGTCATCTCTAAAATATCTTTCCGGAGTATAAAGAATTAAATATTAAAAGCTGACAGGCAGTGGAGGTGACTGCGATGTTTGGTTATGGCTCGGGAAGACTACTGAGATTCAATATATATATATATATATATATATGTATGTATGTATATATATATGTATGTATATATTCAGACAGGACCAACCTAACTTTGAAAAGAAAGCGTGTAAATATCTAGGTTTGTCCATATCCCATATTTGTAATACTGAAGCTGAAGTCTACACAGCCATTATAAAGATTTGGGGAGATTCGAGAGTTGCTTATCGAATGATTTTTAAAATGTTTTTTTATTTAAAAAAATTATTTTTAATATTAATGTATAAAAACGATCTATAAACAAAAAAAAAATAATTTAAAATAAAAACCAATAAAAAATTCATTCTTTTATAAATATTTTTAGAATGCAAAAATAAACCGGCTTTCCGGAAAAGAAAAATATCATGGCATTCTAAAAAAAATGGGGAGAAAGATAAAAATAGGAAGAACAAGTGTGAAAGTAGCTTGGAAGTCAAGTGTGTTTGATCCAAGTGAAGTGACGGAGATCCCATTGCGTGCAAAAAGTCAAAGACGGCCGTGCACAGCGGCGTTTTTAGAGATCCAACACCACAAAACTAAAAATAAACAAATAGAAAGTGGAAGAACTGGTGAAGAATGAAGGGGCAGTGATTAGATTCAAGGCCATGCTTTGCTGTTGATGATGGATGGCTTCCCAAACTCTTCTGTTCTTCTTTTTCTTCTTCAAAATATCAATAATTTAACATCCTCTACACGTGCACTCACTCTCTTCTCGCTTTTTTAGGTTGGCTGTTTGTGAGTGGGGGTAAAATATTGTTGATTTAAAATTTAAAAAGTTTAAAATTATTTTTTAATATTTCTAAATTGTTTTAATGTGTTTGTATTAAATATAAATTTTAAAAAATAAAAAATACTATTATAATATATTTTTAAATAAAACAAACTCTTCAACATTTTATTTATTACCAGTCACTTTCTTACTCAATAATTCTTAACTACTATATCGTGAGATAAGATAAACACCATGTTATTTTATTAGTTTTTTAATATTGAAATTCAATTTATTTATTTATATTTTTGTAATTAAATTATTAAACTCAGACTTGAGTTATAAATTAAATAAATTAACCGTGATTAATCCGAAATAATGTAATGTTACTTTAGAAGACTTCTTGGAGCTTAAATATAACACTTGTCTTATATTTTAGATTTTGCTTGGCTAGTAATCCGGTTTATACATACATACATACATACATACATATATATATATATATATATATATATATATATTTCATGTTTGAATTAAAGAAAAGACCATGAAGAAATAAATCGTGAATGTATAAATTTGAGTATAAATAATTTATTAAGACTCGCGCGATGGAAAAGATTCTCTTATCATGTAGAAAAGTTCAAAAACTTCCTATTATTTTTCTTAGGGAAAAATGAATGTCCTTGTCCTAGAAAAGTAATATATGGTGGCTAGACAACTGACATGATGCTATCACAACTGGTTGAGATTAAAAAAATATATTTGTACTAACATTTCTTATCATTTTGATACAGGTTTATAGAAAATCACACATGCTTGTCTGATACCAAGAAATGAGCAGGCTATAAAGAGAACAGAAAGAGAAGGGATTTTGCATGTAATATGATCTGTGCGTGCATACTGCAGAGAGTAGCATAACATTTGTTTAGCTAAAACAAGAAGGCATATTGCATAGTGAGTGAGAAAGAAAGGGAGATGGAGAAATATGAGTTGGTGAAAGATTTAGGAGCTGGGAATTTTGGGGTGGCGAGGCTTTTGAGGCACAAAGAAACCAAAGAACTTGTTGCCATGAAATACATAGAAAGAGGTCACAAGGTAATTTGTCTTTTTGTCCTTTCTGTTTGGTTTCTGAGAAAATTAGTTTTTCCAGAGAAAGTTCTTTGTTTTGTCACATGGGGCATCCTTAAAATGTTTGCTAATGTTCATAATATACCTAGCTTGTTGGTTCTTTGATTCTCTTGTGAAATACCAAGAAGGAAGATTGAGGATTTTTTGGGTTTTTGTTTTTGGTTCTTGATGTTACAGATAGACGAGAATGTTGCAAGGGAGATTATAAATCACAGATCATTAAGGCACCCTAATATAATTCGATTCAAGGAGGCAAGTACTAGAAATAGGGTTTAATTTTACAACTTCAATAAACACAGTTGTTAATTATGTTTAATTATTAAGTGAATTGAAATTTTTTCAGGTGGTTTTGACCCCAACTCATTTGGTAATTGTGATGGAGTATGCAGCTGGTGGAGAACTCTTTGAAAGAATCTGCAATGCTGGTAGATTCAGTGAAGATGAGGTTAAATTCCTCTCTGATTTATTTTGATTTAATTGATTGATTGATTGCAGTTATTTAGTAGTAATCAAGTGTGGTTTTTGTAATTTTTTTTTTTAATTTTCAGGCTAGATATTTCTTTCAGCAGCTGATATCTGGGGTTAATTTTTGTCACAACAAGGTATAATCAAAACTCAGAGTTATCTATAATTATCATAAATCTCACCTTCTCTGTCTGTTTACTAGAAATTGCTACAATTTCTGAATGTGTTTGTTTCTATGTCTTTGTAGCAAATCTGCCATAGAGATTTGAAACTGGAAAATACTCTGTTAGATGGAAGTCCTGCGCCTCGATTGAAAATCTGTGATTTTGGTTACTCTAAGGTTTGTAACTTCCTAAATCACACTTGATTTGTTAATTTGGTAACAAGTTTTATCTTTTTTGCGTAATATTCTTAACCTTTTTGGTTTCATACTGGTTTAGTCCTCTTTGCTGCATTCAAGGCCGAAATCAACTGTAGGAACTCCGGCATACATAGCACCTGAAGTTCTCTCTCGGAGAGAGTATGACGGAAAGGTAAGTTTCTTTTTCTTGTCCAATCTTTTAGTCTGTCAAACTGAATATCTACTCACCTTAGAACATAAGTTTCAAGAGGAACTGGTCTTATTCTAGCTTTAACAAAACCCACTATCTAGTCCACATCTGCACTTTTGATGGACATCACTAGTGAGGCCAGCACTATCTTGAATGATCTAATCTTGTTTCCAACATACAACCATAAAAAAAGAGGCGGGTGCTAACTGGGACAAGTGGGAATCCATTTCTTTTATGTGCAAGAGAGTGGACTTTTGTCCCAGTGTTAGGGCTTTTGTCATTTTCAAGCATGAAGCACATGGTTTTCTAATTTGGGTTAGGAGATGGATGCATTTTGGTTTATTTCCTAGTGGACATTTTTTATTTTCCTGAATACATTATGAAAGGATAAGCTTAATTGCACATGCAAGGCAGATAACAGATTTTATCATATCCCATTGATTGTTCTATATGACTTTGTTATCTTTTTGCATAGACAAGCTTCCAATTGGCTTCATAGACACTTCAGATCCATTTGTCATGTGGTTTTTAATTTTGGTTCTGGCAGATCTCGAAGGGTTGCTTAGTGTTTGGATTTGTTCAAGTGTTGACAATATGGCACTAATTAGTATGATTGATACTAGCTGATGCACAGCTGAGTGATTTGTCACTTCAGCTTGCATTACCAATTTTTTTCACCAGACTGAAATCCAAAAACCATGATCTTTAAATTAATAAAGCTCAGATTTGAGACAAAATATATGAATAAATGATATCAGAAAATGATGGACCTTGAATTACATTAACCAGTTGCTATATCAGTTTCAGATTTCGGCAATTTATTTTATCTGTAAAGATCTTGAATAACAGAAATGATTTGGTTGGTTAATATTTATGAGTAGTTGTCTTTGTGTGTGTGTAACCAAGAAGGTGTAGGATGCAGAAGTGCAGTGGGCTTTGCAAGTGAATTTGGGTTTGGATGTAAGAAGGTCAATTCCCCGAATTAGTTTATGTATACCATAGACATTGTGTTAAAGACTTATTCTAGAGATAACCTAATAATAATTAAATGATTAGACTATGAACTAGTGGTAGCTAATGATCCACAATCTTATCAGTCTTCAACATTGACAAAAACTCTCCATGTTTTGGAGGTGAAACACAAAATGCTGCACATTCATTTCTTTCACAATTCATTCAAGACAACATTGATTTTATTCACTGGTTTTTCTTTTCTGCATTACATTTCTTTAATCTCTGGTTCTTGGGGCCATCTTCAATTTTGTTAATCAAGCCTTAAAAATTCCTTTGTTTTTTCCTTTTTCTGGTTCAGATGGCAGATGTTTGGTCATGTGGAGTTACTCTTTATGTGATGCTGGTGGGGGCATACCCATTTGAAGATCAAGATGACCCCAAAAATTTTAGGAAAACAATTCAGGTGAAACATCTCTATCATCCTTGATCTTGGAAGAATCCATGAGTTATCATTACTCATTTTTTCCTTGTGTTTCTTCTGCAGAAAATTATGGCTGTCCAATACAAAATTCCTGACTATGTTCATGTATCTCAAGCTTGCAGACACCTGCTATCTCGCATATTCGTTGCAAACCCTTCCAGGGTATAATTCTCTAAATGGCTTGATTTTGCAGTGCTAAGTTACCATAAACCTGTATATGAACATCGACTGATTTTGTTGCAGAGAATTTCACTCTCAGAAATCAAAAGCCACTCATGGTTCTTAAAGAACTTGCCAAAGGAACTGAGTGAATCATCACAAGCCATTTATTACCAGAGAGATAATCCAAGCTTTTCTGTTCAAAGTGTGGAGGAGATCATGAAAATTGTGGCCGAGGCAAGACAGCCACCTCCATCATCCAAGCCTGTCAGAAGTTTTGGTTGGGAAGTAGAAGAAGATGAAGATGATGAAGACATCGATGCAGAGGTAGAAGAGGACGACGGAGAAGATGAGTATGATAAGAGGGTCAAGGAGGTTCATGCAAGTGGAGAGTTTCATATCAGTTAAGCAGTATGGTCTTTGTTAAATTATTACATGAATTCAGTAGTGGTGAACCTTGGTGGATTGCTATTCATGTATATTATAACAGGTAATAACTGCTGCATAAACCTATAAATTTGTGAACTTGAAACTCGGTATGTTCTAACTTGTATCACTGTTCATGTAATGCATCATTGACTTCTCCTTAAGAAATGATGGATGGCTTGTTTAATTGTATAGATCATAACATAGAATATATCATAAGCTTGTTTAATTTTCATGAACAATGCAATTATCTTGTATGGGAGTTCAAATGGAGAAGACAATTGTTTCAAGCATAGTTTTGAAACCTGGCCCGGCGGGTCGAACCGGGACTTAGCCGACCCGGGGCTGCAACCAGACCGGATTGAAGAAAAAATAAGAAAAAGAAAAACCTGGTGTGACTCGGTTAAAAACTTGGTTGTAATCTGTTGATTTTTTTTTACTAAAACGATGTTGTTTTAATTTTTTAAAAAACAGAATTGACTTGGACGACTTGGTGACCTGGTCAAAACCCGGAGCCCGGGCTTTGAACCGGGCCGAGTCTAAAAACTATGGTTTCAAGCACCAGCAAAACCAGAAGTTGACCGTGGGAACTTAGATTCAATATGCTGACAGCATACAAGCTGTCTTCGCACTTAACAGAAGTATAGTGAGCCAGGGGCTTTAAGAGTTTACTTAAAGAGGATATACAGTGCAAAACTTTATAACTATAAATCGAAGAACATTCTGTAAGTAAACAAATAATAGAACATCTAGCATACAATTACTTTCACCCATTGAAGGGCTGCACAGCCTGTACGATGTCATTAACCCAAATCCAACCAAGTATGGCCATATACAATAATGCCATAGTGTTCAAATTAGCATGTATATATATATATATATATATATATATATATATATATGATACATAAGGAATTAAGCATGTCGATTTCAGTAACAAAATTTATACTTGGCATAGTTCGTTTGATAGAGGTGGGGAAGGTTTTGTTCGCTGTTGTTCATTGAAAAAATGGCAATATACCCCATTGGTGCAAAAAACCCTGCCCGGTGGTGACTTCTAGAACCAATAGAACAAGAACTGCCAGCATAGCTGCTCGTCCGTTCCAGGTTTCTGCACTTCTTGTCCAACCCCATTCCCATACCATCACAGGCGATTGTAGCTCCCTTCGTTTTGAATCATACACTGCCAGTAGCTCCTCTACACTGCCGAGTGGAACTAAAGACTGCGAAGATCCCAAACTAATAATCAGACAAAAGTCAGTTGAGAATATATATGCAGCTCATCAGCACAGAGACTGAGTAGAAGATAACAACCATCCTAGCATGCTTTCATTTAGATATTGAAGGAGAAAAATTACACTTTGAGATGCCCATGTTCTTCTCAGAGCTGGTTTCCAAATTCAATGAGAAAAGTAGTGACATGTAAATGTTCAACGGTGATTATATGCCATTCTGCTTAATTTAATGGGTCAGTAAAGGAGAAAAGATTTGGAATTCAGAAAAGGCCCCACCCTGTCACAACTCAGCTAATTTGGAAATGCAGGAACAAAATGGGCAAAGTTTAAAGGGTAAGGACCGGGAAGGGAAGACCAAACTGTTGCAGTCTATGTTACATAGCAACAAGAACAATTTTAGTGAAACATATTTAGAAAACAAAACTGAATACCACAGGTTCATGTTTAACTTGGGATAGGCAACTATGTTACTATGATGGAGGATCTCTGAAATTCATTTCATCTAAATAACACAAATGTGTACACACATACACGGATGAGAGAGAGGGAGCGACAGACAGGAGAGCACATGCACACAGACAAGATAACATGGCACTAACACACAAACAGGCAGAAGTACAGCAAAACAACCTTGTCGATAAAAAGTTCCATTGGGATTGAGAAGTTTCATGCTGGCATCTACAAACAGCAAACTTCATGCATCTTATTTTGCTTCTAAGTTGTTGAGAAAATAAGGGTACCTGTCGAGCTTCAATATTTGAGACTGCCATAGCTCCTACATATGGAAGACTCTCAATCACTGCATCTGCCAAATCTGTAATGAACGTTGGTTCACATCCTAGTGCAGGAACACGTCCCCATTTTTCTATACCAGACTTAAGAGCCAACTCTTTGTACTCAACATCAATTTCTTCCAAAGTTTCAATATGCTCACTGACAAAACTGCGAAACAGAGTTCAAAATTTTGAGAACTTCAATGCATAAATTAAAACAAGTAGTCAGCAATGAACCAACAACTTGGAGTAAAAAATCCAGTTAAATCAGTGTCTTAGCCTGATGATGGCAAAATTAAATTACCTAATTGGAACAGCTAAAAGACATTTCACCCCTCTCTTGCCAAGCTCAATGATTGTCTCATCAGTATAAGGTTTCAACCATTCGACAGGTCCAACTCTGCTCTGTTAGAATATCCAGATCATCAAGTGAATTGCTGTGAAAGTTTCATGCAAACAGAAGTAACGTAAAACATGGACAAAATATAAGGAAAAAAACACACACCAAGTGCTATGTATTTGCATAGTTGCATCAAAACTCATCATGCCATTAGAGACCTTTCTAAAAAAATAAAAATAAAAATAAAACATTGTTTAGCAGTTATAGCATATCTTATTTCGAACAAAACTATCAATCTCACTAGTGGACATAGAAATCATAAGCAAACCAAACATGACCACACAATAATTACTTATGCTTCTTCCACTTTTTTTTCTTTTCCTTTTCATTAGATAATTCTTCCCACATTTCTTTTTTACCTAATCTGACATTAAGTTAATGCCCTTAATAGTATTTTTTTTTAGTTAAAGAGAAGGAAGATACTCGGATAATAATTATTAAAATTTCTTTGAGTTTAGTCCTTTTCAAACACGGATACCAAAACCCTACAACAGATACCTTAAGGCCATCCAAATCTCTTCTTTAGTAAACAAACCCAATTAAACTTAAGGAACCCTGCTATTTTTTCCTTTATTTTCAATCCTTAACAAGCCCTAGCTTCGTGCATTAAAACTTCCGGTAACAGGAACTCATTAGATAACCATCTTGTTTTCTTTCTTTCTTCTAATCTCATCAAAACTTCATTTCTCTTTTTTGTGGATTTCTTAGCCATCTGCTTTGATAACCCACACAAGACTATAACATGAAAGGGCTAAAAGGGTTGGGGACAAGGATAATCTTTCTAATGATATGATCGCTGACATACTTTTAAGACTTCCCTCAAAGTCACTCTGCAGATTCAGGTGCATATCAAAACAATGGAGCAATTTGATGCTTGACACTAAGATTGTGAAACCGTATCATGACAAGTACTGGAAAGAGAACCTTAATCTTTTGATATACCATGATCTATCTCCTCGAGAAAGTCCAAGTATTTGCATGAACCTTGACGAGGAATGGTTTCCCGAGAGAAGGTCTATTGTGAAAGGAACTCATTGTTTAATTATGATGGATGCTAACAGTAGGGTTCGTGACAAGTTTGAGTTGCGTTTGGAAGGTTATGGTGATGTCATTGTAATTCCTCCTGGTCACGAATTGGTTTGTCTTAAAAGAGGGAAGGGGGGGTATTTTTTTGTGTAACCTTAACACCCATGAACTAGTCGAGTTGCCTAAGCCGTGTGATAATAGTATCAGGACCGAATACTTTGCTCTAATGTATATACCTTCTACCAGTAAGTCCAAGTTACTTCACTTGATCCATATTCACTGTGAAGAAAATGATTTGGTTTTGCGTACTTCATGCTGGGTATATGATATTAGGAATGATGGCAAATCTGGTTCCCATTCCTGGAGGTTGGTCCCTGAACAGTTTCCTCATTCATATCCATGGTTAATGCATGTTGTAGAAAATGTTGATGGAACAGTTTATTGGTGGATGAAACCTGACCACTATGGCCAGGAAAGGAAGAAGGAAAAGATAATCTCAATAGATATTATGAAAGAAGATTTCTTGATAATTGATGAACCATTAGAATGTTCATATCCTTCTGGTAATTATGTTTCTCTGGTAGGTTTCAAGGGTTAATTGAGTCTAACATGTACAGGGTGGTACGACTTTCATTATTGATATTTGGATGTTGAAGGTCCTTGAGAATTCTCAGTGGGAAAAGGAATACAGCATCAATCTTCCATTCTGGAATGCATTGCCTTTACATGCTGAAAGAGAGATGTTTGAAAGGTCAATGAAGTCTTCAGTGTTAAACTATTGTAATATGCAAGAAAACATCACAAAATGCTACAGAAGTTTGTGTAGACACACAAAAAGGGCCCTTATATCTACTATGGCGGCTTACTTCCACTTGGGAGGTCACATCTATGTGAATATCACCACTGATATCTCCCTACAGATTATTACCATATTTTAGTTGCTTTTGTGTGTGTTTAATGCATTATTTTGATTTCTACTCTGTATTTTTTATTTCTATTCATCCCACCCAGAATTACAAATCAGATGCTACCATAAGATGATGCCTCAGCGAAATATTTTTTTTTATTCTATATGCTGTTCAATAGAAAAATTCATCAACTTCCATACTCAAACACTAGGCCAGAACTTGACTCAGTCAAAAACTTCATTTGACACCTTTCTCGTTCTTATTTCCAATTGTGCCAACCATATCTTTATTAAAAGCTGGTATGCTATATGCTTTCTCCCGCACCGCACCTTGGGTCTAAGTTTCAAAAAAGGAACAACTATGTCGCTATTTATAGATTTTAATGCATATCAGCAAATATGAACTTCCTTTTAGAAAGTCAGCTTGTTCATCAAATCAGAACAATTTTAGTGTTACTGCCAGATATTCAGTTTTCTCAACATAGGATTCTTTTTTGGGCCAACAATCTTTGGAAGCTTTCACAAACAAAGTAAAGTTAACTAGGCAACACATTGTTACTGATAATTTGTGAATCTAAATACACTAATTACGACCCAGATGACATCAAGAAGAAACACAGAAGTACCTGATAAGCAAGAGTGTATGCATTCATAATCTTTCTCTTTTCTAATTCCTCCATTATCAAATATATGCATTCCTCCATTTCTGCTTTATACGGATCACCAGCCTCTTCCACATATGCAAGTGGCACACCATGTGCACTAAAAAATATCACAACCTATAATGCACATTTTCAAATTGAGCTTACATTTTAAATGCAAAGGTACAGCAAAAAGCATTTAAAGCAACATGAGGGATTAAAATGTTGTGATGTACACCAACATAAACATGCACACAACCACATGTACTTGGCTAGCTCCAAGCTTTACTTTACGCTAAGAGAGATCAATGCAGGAACCATGAAATTAAATTTGAAGAACACAATACTGCAAAAGCATTCAACAAGGTATTACCTGCTCAGGATGGTCAAATGTTTCTAATTCCTTTCCAATTAAATTTGCCATAGCTTTGATGTATCCTTCACGCTGGTACCAAGAAGGTATCACTGTATGCTGCATGCTTACTAGATATTCATCTTCCCTGGTTGACCATCAGAAAGTATAAAAATTAGATTATGTTACTATTTTTTTAGCATCACAAAGGGACAGAGTATGCAATTTTTAATCACCGGAATATACTCTCCAAGAGTCGAAGGCTTGAACCACTAGTTGATATTGAAAACTGTGGATAAAGTGGAAGGACAACAAGCTTTGTGATTCCATCTCTTTTTATCTACAAAGCAAATAAAAAGAAAGAATTAGAACCACAATATCTTCATCATTCATGACCCATATATCAGATAATGAAGCTTACAGGAAGCAATTATTAAAAGCTTTTATTGTCAAGATACAAACACAAACTAGTATAATATCATCATGTAAAGCCATAATTTTCAGTGGTCCAAAGCAGGCAAAGAGATTGACTGACTGGAGAAATTACTTCAATTATAAAAAGACTCCGAGCCTTTTAACAGTTCAATTTTAGAAGCTTACATACTAGCATAGTGTGTTAATATTTCATTGAACATAACCAAGAAAGAAATTAGTAACTGAACTGATAAGAGTACCTGTTCAATGGCTTCTTCAGTGAACGGGTGCCAGTAGCGCATACCAACATACACCTTTGCTGGGACTTGCTTTTCCCACAGACATTTCCTCAGTTCTTCAGCCTGAAAGAAGACAATAGACAAGAAATAACAATTAAAACAAAAGACACTTGCCTGGCAAAATAAAGAGACCAATTCCAAGCAAAATGCTCGCAGGGTGTGTATGTGCCTCATAGCATAGGATTTGCTTCCCATCAGCAACTGTATTCTGATTCTATTCAATTATTTTAATGCTCCAGATATTGAAGGAACAAATATAAGCTACTAAGAAAACACAAACTTATTTGAAAAGGAAAAACAACATCATGCCTGTGCATCAGTTATATGCCGCAAAGGAGAGCCACCACCAATTGAAGCATAGCCTTCTTTGCTCTTTGGTGCCCTCGCAACAGATATAAATTGGGCCAAGGGCTTTTGAAGAAACCGAAACAACCTTGGCAATCGTATAATGTCCTGTTATATTACAAGGTAAGGTGGCTAGAATAACATCTGGTAGATAATCATTGGTGAAAATGACAACATAACAAAATTTCATTGTTTGGCACTCGTACAACATGCACTCTGTATCAATATAATGAAGAGAGCTAGCAGCTTCTCTTACTTAACATGCATAGCATAACCAGCTGTCCAAAGTTCAAGTGCCTTATATCCATTTGTCCTAAAAAGCAATTAAATCCATTCCAGTCCTTTAATAAAAATATTTATGTACAGTCGTGCTCTAAGATCAAATGCAAAGGCAAGAATCTCTTACCGGGTCAGCAAAAAGATTAAAAAGGAAAGGCTGCACGTCTTCAAGAGTCTCAGGGCCACCAAGATTAAGCAACAAAACTCCTACCTTTTCTCGACCAATAAGAGATGCAATGGGAACATCTTGAGATGTAGAAGTCACTAATGCTCTCAAAGGCAACAAAAATTTGTTGATTGGCTGCTTAGAATATAAAGATGGTGATGTTCCAGACCAACCCATTGAGTCTTTAGCTTTTATTGAGACATTAGTACTAACAGAAGCATCCACGTGAACACCAGAGCCACAACACATTCTTTGTGTGCTACAAATTGCCCTAGGCAACAACCTATGAGAACAACAAACAATAAAAACATATCAAACCATCAACTTTCACATCAAATACTTCTACCCCACTTGATAAAATCCAGAATTCTACACAACCCACAATTCAAAATTCTCACTGAAACTCTGAGCCGGAGAAGAAGAGAGGTAGCGAATTGTCCTTACATGGGAATTTTGGAGCTGTGAGAAGCAGACCAAGAAGTAGTAGCATTCATCGCTCCACAATTCATCATCATTTCATTACCTTCAATACAAAAACACAAAAAAGAACCAAACTTGTTTCTGTTTTATCCAATTCAAAGATGTCTAACGCCTAAACCAAATTTAGGGTCCTCTTTCTTTAGCCATATAAGAACAGCCCAGAAGCACAAAATGTAAAACTTTTCAAGCACAAAGAAGCTTTCAGAGTTTGATAATTGTGTGCATGAAAGTTAAAGAGTACGTCTACGTGGTTGGAGGGTGGTTGTAGTTGAAGTTTTTTTTATTTATAAATATATTAAAATAATATTTTTTTTATTTTTAAAAAAATATTTTTAATATTAATACATGAAAATGATATAAAATATATAAAAAAAAATATTAATTTAAAATAAAAAACAAATTTTTGATTAATTTATCTTATTATTATTGTTTCACTCTCACAAGGAGAGGGTAGAGAGTTACTATCATAAATGACACGGACCTTCGATTGAAGATGGAGCAAAAACAAATTTTTGGTCACTATCTGATGAAAAGTAATCTTGTGGAGTTGGCTTGAAGAATTTATTATTGCAATTTTGGATAGGCACTCTTTTGATGCTAGAACAGAATAATTAATTCATGCACAAACGTTTATCTCCATCCAAATTGATATTTTAACATGTATGGATGCAATTTTTTTGGCATTAAAAAAAAAAAAAACCAATCCATATCCTAAAATTTATAGGATAACAACTCCAGGTCAGTGTTTGTCATTTTATCTTATTTTAGACAAATTATTTTACATTCAAGCCTGATTTTTTCAAGATGAGTTATAGCTAGAATTAGATTGTGTTGATTTAGTATTTTAAAATAAAAAATTATGTATATAGAAAAAGATAGAAATATATTTAGATAAAGGATAAAAGATATACACATAAAATTTATTTCTACAATAATTTTAGAATAAATTTTTATCATTTTAAAATAAAAAAAGATAATATCATATGTTTCCACTATCTTTATTTTTTCTATCTTAAAAAAATAATTAAACACTACCTTACTGTATATCTTTCCTTTGGCAAATAGTTTCTTTATTATTATATAATATACTTAAAAAAATCAGTGTTGTACTGTTTATTTTTTTATTGTTCATCTAGAATAAATTTTTATTTTTATTTTTATTTTTTTAAAATATAACATGTCTACAGTATCTTTATTTTTTTTTTTATCTATTTCAAAACATAAGTAAAAAGTTTCAATTACTATAAAAAACATGATTTTTCTAAGAATGTCTCAAGGAAATGTACAGACAGAGGCTAATCAATCTTAGAAAAGCATGAGAAGATGTATTATGATCGTTTTTTTCTTGCAAGAAGCCATAGCCATCCTTTTCATCTCCAAACTCCTTTCTCTGAATCCTTTCCCTTCCAATCTCTTCAACTCTCTTACCTTTCTCTCCACCTCCTTTGAGCGCACCACTCCTTCCTTTTCCTTCTTCTGTTCAAATAGGCATTGATGCCAGCTTTATTTCCTCTGCCTAAACCACACCATTTAACTTCTGCTCTGCATACAATGGCCAAGGCAACATTGGCACACCATAAGTCACTGCTTCAAGCACTGAGTTCCACCGGGCCAATCCAATGTTGTCTTTAGACCCATCAAGTTGTTTGAATTATATAAGAACAATTCTTATATGATTTAATTTTAAACTCGGACTAGACAAGAGTCATCTCAAATGATTTTATATGGCTTAGATATTTTTTTCACATCGAAAAAAAAAATCTAACTACAACGTACCATATACCTTAAACTAGCAAACGATCAATAAGGTCATAAACCATTTTTGGGGTTCCTAAATTTTTTTTTACCCTTTTTCTTTTAATAATAATAATAATAATAATAATAATAATAATAAAAAACTAACAACTTGACAAAAGCAGACCGACAAGGGTTTCAAACATATAAAAGAATCAAACTGGAGTTTTGGACAAATTATGAGCCTCATTATACTCTCATTGTACCCAAAACTAAAGAAAAAAATGTAGATTCAAGGTCAAATTAAATGATTATTGGATGAATCTACATGAAAATTAAGTCTAGGAACTTAATTGGATTTTAATAGGCCAATTTGATTTAATCATGGGCCAAATTAAAAATTTAATTATGTTTAAGGATTAATTTGGGTCAAATTAAAATATTTAATTAGGTGCAAGGACTAGATTATACTTTTAATGGGTCAAATTAATTTTGTTAGGGACTTAATTGGTGAAAAATTGAATTTGTAAGCCCAATTTAGACTTAATCAAGAAGATTGAAGTTTTAGAGAACCAAATATAATTTTTACAAAGTTAATTGATTGAAAGCATGGATAAAATTGCATGAAAATCAAAGTTTAGGGTCAATTAAGGGTCAAATTGAAGAAATTCACAATCAATGACCTTTTTAAAAAAAGGCGTTAAACTTTGAGGACTTGATTGAATTGAAAATATGGGTGAAATTAAAGTAAATTAAAAGTTAGATGATCAATTGAGGATCAATTGACATGAATCCAAAATCAAGGATCAAAATGAAAAAGGCACTGAACTTCAGGGTTGATATTGGAGTTTGGCAAGGAAAAAATCGCATAAAATTAAAAGTTTAAAATCAATTAAGGATGCAATTAAAAGAAATTAAAAGACAAAGAACTAAATTGAATTTTAGTCAAATCTCTAATTTAAATGACGATGTTTCATTTAAATGAAACGGTGTATTTTGATCAAAATGGTTTGTTTTGGTACAAAACGACGTCATTTTGACTAACAAAAAAAGGGGTGCCAAACGACTTATTGTCTGGTTACTATTCATCATCTTCGACCTTTTATACCTAAAAGGCTGTTTGGGTGGCTATTTTTCAAGGGCATTTAATGTCTCATCTCTCCACCAAACAGGACAAATAAGACACCACTCTAAAGGCCCGACATTATGCTATACCTCAATGTAATTCTTGTCATCTAGTCACCTCTATAGTCGTCGTGGTGCCGCTCTAAAGAGGTTGACCTGATCAGCCTTTTGCAGCTAAATTTTGCAACTTATGGTGATATCTTTTGGCCAACGATTGAGATTTTTCCTATTTGAATCAATGACCAAGATTTAAAGTTCTTCTCTCTCTTCTAACAAAAAAAAAGACTGAAAAATAAGTAAAATAAAGTTCGCTACCAAAATCAAATATTGTAAAAGTCTAGGGACCAATAACCCAATAAATAAAAAAGATTGGAGACTCAAATGAATTTTTTATAGAAATTTTCAATCCGTCACCTATGTTTCCTGTTTTTTCACTTCAATCACCTTTTTTTCAATTCAACCCTCCCTTAAAAATAATAATAATAAAAATGCAATTTAGCTCTAATTTAGTTTTAAAATGGCTCAATTGTGAAATATATATATATATATATATATATATATATATATATATATATATATATATATATATATATGTTTTAATCTCTGATTTTTTTTTTTAAAAAAAACGATGCTAAATCCATATTCAACAGTGGCAGCTGCAAAACAAAGACCAAAAGTGATATTTAGAAGAAAATAGAGTTGGTGGGAGTATTCTGTGGATGACTTCCGTAGTTGGAATGTCGATGGAGAAGATAAGCAACCATTTCCAAGGGAAGGCAAAAAGCATACAACGGTGGTTTCAGATCAAGTTTTCCTGCATTCAAATGATATGTTGTTAGCATGCATGGTAAACGAAAAGGTGAAGAGTGAAAGAGCAAACGCTTAATGGATGGCAATTGAATTAAAGGAAAAAAACTACAAACGTAGAGCAAGTTGAAGCTAAAATGGAAATCATTGTGCAGCTCATTGAAATGTAACTAAAAGGTAAAAAAATGATAGTAGGCAGTGCAGAAACAACATCTCGAAGAACATGACAATGGACTCTGTCTATTTCAATTGAGTTGTGTTGAAGTTTGGTATCAAAGCTGGAGCAGGATTACTTAGTAGTAATCTATTGCATTGCTATCTATCTGTTAGCTGATAGCATTATCTAGATTATGATGTTTCTTTCAATTCATTTGTTTAAGCTTATTTAGGATTAGACTAGCTTGTTATACAACTCTTTTGATAAATGAGAACATAGCTGGTACGTTTCTTTAGTGTTTTATTTTTCTGTAATGTTTGTTTCCTTTTATAAATAAAACATTAGGGATGACAGTAACCAACTGAGATATTTTCTACTCATTGTTCTTTCAACTGTAAAGTCTTTGTTCTTTGATCTTTTACTCAGTTCATAAACATTAGTCTATTCTTTATATATTAGTTTTTTTACAACAATTGATATCAGAGCTCCTCTGATCTTTGAAGGGTTTGTGAGTGAAAACACGAGAGAATAGTAAGGTTAAATTAAAGCCTTTTGCTTTGAAGGGTTTGTGAGTGATACAGGAGAGATTAAGTGAGTTTTTTTTTTAAGCAATGGATTCTGCAAATTTTCCAGCAAAAACACCAGTGTTCACAAGGCAGAATTATGGTGTGTGGGCTGTAAAAATTAAAACATATCTCAAAGCTTTTGACTTGTGGGAGATAGTGGAGAGTGATAGGCAACCCACTCCACTAGGAAACAATCCTACGATTGCACAGATGAAAGTTTTCAATGAAGAAAAGGCAAAGCGATTCAAAGCTCTTACCTGTCTTCATAATGCTGTGAGTGAAGAAATCTTCACAAGGATTATGGCTTGTAAATCTGCCAAAGAAACGTGGGATAAATTAAAAGCAGAATTTCATGGTGATGAGAAGTCAAGGAAGATGCAAGTTTTAAATCTCAGAAGGCAGTTTGAAAGTCTAAAGATGAGAGAAACCGATACCATCAAAGACTTCTCTTCTCAAATTTCAAAACTTGTGAATCAAGTGAGACTTTTGGGAGAAGATTTTCCAGATTCAAGAATAGTAGAGAAAGTTCTGGTAAGTCTACCAAAGAAATTTGAGCATAAAATTTGCTCTTTAGAAGATTCTAAAGATTTCTCTGAAATGAGTTTGCAAGAATTGGTAAATGCATTGCAAGCTGTGGAGCAAAGACAAGCTTATAGACAAGAAGGAACAAGTGAATGAGATCTTGTTGCAGTTTACAAGGAGAAGAGTCGGGCTAAGAATTTTTATAGAAACAATCAAGAAGAAAAAAGAGAAAAAGGGAGAGGCTGGTAATCTAATAACTGGCAACAGAATAACAACAACATCTTTACTGAAGGGAAAGAGAAGAAAGAATATTTTCCTACTTGCAAATTCTGTCAGAAAACAAATCATTTTGAAGCATGGTGTTGGCTTAAGAATGCATAATGCCGAAACTGCAAGCAATTTGGTCACATTCAAAGATTCTGCAAAAATAAAGCAGAATCAGAAAAACAAGCTCAAGTAGCCGAGAGTTCAGAAGTGAAGGAAGATCTTTTATTCATGGTTACAATATAGGAGATGTGTAACACAACCAAGGCAAATGACTCATCATGGCTTATGATAGTGGTTGCACTAATCACATGACTGCAGATATGAGCTTATTCAAAGATTTGGATAAAAGCTATCTATCTAGAGTCAGAATTGTCAATGGAGACTATGTGAAGGTTGAAGGAAAAGGAGCAATTGAAGTAGAAACAATGTCAGACAATAAATCAGTTCTTTGGCACAAACGGTTGGGGCACTTCAATTATGCAACTTTAAAGAGAATGGATGACCTGCAGATGACTCACGGTTTACCAGATATACGGGAACAAAAGAGTATTTGTGAAGCTTGTCAGTTAGGAAAACAAACTAAAGTTGTTTTTCCTGACAATGCATTCAGAGCACTGTCAAAACTCCAGCTTGTATACACAGATGTGTGTGGGCCGATGCATAATGAATCATTGAATGGTTCAAAGTATTTTCTTCTATTTGTTGATGATTATAGTAGATTTTGCTGGATTTACTTTTTGAAATCAAAATCTTATGTGTTTGCTGAGTTTGTTAAATTCAAAGCAGCAGTTGAACTAGAAACAGGAAATAGGTTTGAAGATCTGAGGGGAAGAATTGGAATGTGTAGCTTTGGAACCAAGGAGGAGTGTTGGAGTTTGGTACCAAAGCTGGAACAAGATTACTTAGTAACAATCTACTGCATTACTATCTATCTGTTAGCTGATAGCATTATCTAGATTAGGATGTTTCTTTCAATTCATTTGTTTAATCTTATCTAGGATTAGACTAGCTTGTTATACAACTCTTTTGATAAAGGAGAACATAGCTGGTACGTTTCTTTAGTGTTTTATTTTTTTGTAATGTTTGTTTCCTTCTATAAATAAAACATTGGGGATGACAGTAACCAACTGAGATATTTTCTACTCATTGTTCTTTCAACTGTAAAGTTTTTGTTCTTTGTTCTTTTTCTCAGTTCATAAACATTAGTCTGTTCTTTATATATTAGTTTTTTACAACAAGTTGATTGTACTGAGATTTTGTCAAGAAACCCGGAAAGAAAAAATGAGAATGAAAATCTTTGAAAATAACAGCAAAGGCTCAACATATCAAATGGTGGAAAAGTAAAAAACATGGAAGAATTTTTTTACGTTTGTGATGGGATTGAAAGAAAAACATTTACAAATAGTGGAAGAAAGATGCTACTGCAAGTTGTTGGATTAGACAGTCTTGTATATACAAAGGGAAAGTGACATTAGCTTAATTTGTGCAAGCAAAAAAAGCAGAAGATGCAGATGTAGTTGTAGTCAAGGACAATAGAATGTCAACACGCACCGATATACCAAGGGACAAATTAGAAGAATGAAATATCTTAGTGTTTAAAGAAATTGCAAGCACCTAAAAAATGCATGAAAATTTATGGTATTGAGGAGCGTCGTTTCTTTATTGGCAGCTTTGATTCGTTGAGGGTTGGAGGCAAAGGCTTGTTTGCAGTTTCATCATGGGCTGATGAGATGAGCTCCATGTTTGTTACAGGGTGTTTGAACAAAGAAGAAAATAGATAGACAGAGAAAAGCGTAACACACCGTGTCCACTACAAAAGAAACATAGGTAATAGAACCTGCTTTGAATCCTGCATGTACATGCATCATCTGAAAAAACCATCAGAAAAACATTGTTTGAATAGGACCATTCAAACAATGTTGATCATGATTATAGGTGAAGAAACTCGAGCCTTAATAATATTGTTTTTAATGAAAAAGCCTAAATAAAGCTTTTAATAAAATAAAGGGCAAAACAATCTTGAATTTATTGAAATCCACATAAAATGAGTTTATATACATAATTCACTCTTAGGGTAAAAAGATGTGAGGATATGTTAGTGGAACTTGCAAACAATGCAAATATTATTACTTGGATCAACAATTCTGTTGAGCATTACGCAATTGGCGAAGCATGAGACAACAAAGAAGGTCTGAGATTATCTACAAAGGCAATTCACACAATCAAATTTTGTAAAGCAGTATCAATTAAAGAATGATATACAAGCTCTTCATAAGAAAAATATGAGTATTGAAGAGTTTTATTCTACTATGACAGATCTTTGAGTTCAATTGACTTTTACAGAATTTGTAGAATTAAAGGCATGTGAAGCCTATATTGATCGTAGAGAGTAGCAATGATTGTTATAATTTTTAACAGCACTTCACAGTGATTTTGAAGGACTTAGAGGTTCAATTTTGCATTGTTCTCCACTATCTTTTGTTGACTCTGCTGTTAGTGAGCTATTGGCTGAAAAAATTCATCTTTAGTCTTATTCTGAAAAAGGAATTTTTTCTGCTTCAAATCCTTCTGTACAAGCAGTATCCTTCAAATTATTCTCTAATCATCAAAATAAACCTTACACAAAGGTTGCCTTTGACAAGTGTAGTTTTTATAAGCAGTAAAAAGGTCATTGGAAGGCTTAGTATCCCAAGTTGAGACAACAAAATCAAGTTTGGAAGCCTGACAGTCAGTCACAATCTAATGCTCATGGACCACCTCAAGGTTATAAACCACAACACCACAATACTGACAGTAACTTTATCAGGCTCTATCACCGATCCTACTACTCTGGCTATGTAATTTCAAAAGTTTCTCCCCTTACAGCCACAAGCAATGTTCGCTTCTTCTTTTGTAGGTCAGTTGTCCTATAGTTCCTCAGATATGTTATATTTTGAATGGGTCATGGATTCTACTGCTTCACATTATGTCTCTAGATTCTTCACCTTTTACCTTTGTGTCACCTTCACCCTCTATTCCAGTTCTGACTATTGATGACACTCTTATGCCCTCAGCAAATATTGATTATGTTGTCACACCTCACCTGTCTCTTTTTAATATTTATCTTATTCTGAAACTCAGATTGAATCTTGCTTTTGTTGGTCAATTATGTGATTCTGGTGATTATTTAGTCATTTTTTTCTCTTTTTTTATTATGTACAAGATCTGCAGTCTCAAAAGCTGTTGAGGATAAGTCATAGGGAGAATGGACTATATATTTTGGATGAGTTAAAAGTGTCAGTTGTTGCTGCTACTACTACTACTGTTGATTTGTCTTTTTTTTTGTTTAAGTCTTTCCTCTTCTATTTTTTATTTATGGCATTCTCGTTTGGGTCATGTTTTGTCTTCTCGTTTGAGATTTTTAACATCCACGGGAGCTTTAGAAAATTTACAAACTTGTGATATTTCTGATTGTAATGAATGTAAACTGACAAATTTTCCATTTTACCTTTTAATTGAAGTATTTATATTTCTTCTTTTCTATTTGACTTGATTCATTCTGATGTATGAGGACCTTTTCCTATTGCCACAAAAGAAGGGTCTCAATATTATGTTTCTTTTATTGATGATCATACTCATTTTTATTGGGTTTATTTAATGAAACATCGTTCTAAATTCTTTGAGATATATACAACCTTTCAAGCTCATGTTAAAACTCAACATTCTACTGTTATCAAATGCTTTAGATGTGATTTGGGTGAGGAATACACCTCTAATAAATTTTGTAAGTTGCTTGCCTTAGATTGAACCATTCACCAAACTTCATGTACATATACTCTTGAGCAAAATAGAGTTGCTAAAAGAAAACATAGGTATATTATGAAAACTGTTCGTTCTCTCTTGTTGTCTGCTTTTGTTCCTAGTGAGTTTTGGAGAGAAGATGTCCTTACTGTTATAAGTTTAATTAAAACAATTCTATTTTTTTATATTTCAGGTATTTCTCCTTTCAAAAAGTTATATGGGTATGTCCCTGATTATTTCTCCTTTAGAGTTTTTTTTATACTTGTTTTGTTTTTTATCCTCACATAGAATGCAATAAGTTGTCCTCTCAATCTGCTATTTGTGTCTTTCTGGGTTATGGTGAAGGTAAAAGGAGGTATCATTGTTTTGATCCAATAACTCAGAAACTTTATATGTCTCGTCATATTATCTTTCTCGAGCATATACTTTTCTTTTCTATTCCATCCACTACTCATAGCTTGACTAGATCTGATCTTATTCGTATAGATCTTTTTTTTCTGAGGATTCGGATAGTTTATCATCTTAGATTCCTTGTACCTCAGATACCCTTCCCCATGTTCGACCAATTTGTATTCATCATTCTGCAGGTACTGACACATTACTCTCTGGCACACCTAAAGCTCCATTCTCATCTATAAGCCCTCAAGCTTCATCTGAGATTGTGGATCCACCTCTATGTTAATTCATACGCATTTGTAAGTCCACAAAACTACCAGATGTTTCTTATTCTTGTTATTCTTTATCATTTACTTTATTTTTAGCTTCTATTCATTGTCTCTCTAAGCCTTCTTCATATAAAGAGGCAATTCTGATCCTCTTTGATAACAAGTTATAGATGAGGAACTTTCTGCTTTATATAAGACAGATATTTAGGATTTACTTCCTATATCTCATAGTAAGAATATTGTTCGTTGTCGTTTGGTGTATAAGATCAAGACTAATTCTGATGGGTCTATTGAGCAATACAAAGCTAGGTAGATTGCAAAAGGATACTCTCAACAGTATAGTATAGATTATGAGGAGACATTGCCCCTGTTGTAAAAATGACTACTATTCGTACTCTTATTGTCGTAGCTTTGGTTCGTCAGTGGCATATCTCTCACCTTGATGTTAAAAATGCCTTCTTGAATGGAGATATTCAAGAAAAAGTTTATATGACACCTCTTCCTGGTGTTTCACATGACTTTGGGTATGTTTGTAAGCTCAAGAAAGCATTATATGGTCTCAAACAAGCACTTCGTGCTTGATTTGAGAAATTTTCTATTGTGATCTCATCTTTTAGATTTGTTTCTAGTAGTCATGATTCTGCTCTTTTTATTAAGTGCACTGATGCAGGTCGTATCATTATGTCCTTAAATATTGATGACATGATTATTACTAGTGATGACATTGATGTTATTTTAGTTTTGAAAAGATATAGTTGGCTAGATATTTTATACCGTATTATTGTTAGGAGCTTGGTATATCTCAGTATTACTTGTCCAGATATTGCATATGTTGTTCATGTTGTTAGTCAGTTTGTTGCTTCTCTTACTACTATTCATCAGGCAGCTGTTCTTTGTATTTTGCGATATCTTCAGAATACAGTCTTTCCGAGTCTTTTACTTTCATCCACCTCTTCTTTAGAGTTGCGTGCATACTCTGATGCTAATCATGACAGTTATTCCATAGATCGCAAGTCTGTTACTGGTTTTTGTATTTGTAAGTGATTCTCTTATTTCTTGTAAGAGCAAATTGTTTCTCATCCTCAATTGAAGCAAAATATCGTGTTATGACATTTACTACCAAAGAGATTGTTTGGTTACGTTGATTACTTGCAGATATGGGAGTTTTCCTTTCTCATCCTACTCATATGTATTGTGACAATTAGAGTTCTATTCAGATTGCTCACAACTCAGTTTTTTATGAATGAACTAAGCACATTGAGATCGATTGTCATCTTACTTGTCATCATCTCAAACATGACACTATTACTTTGCTTTATATTTCCTATTCCTTATAGATTGTAGATTTCTTTATCAAGTCGTATTTCATTTCTCGTTTTTGTTTTCTAGTTGGCAAACTCTCAATACTTGTAACTGACGCATTATGAGTTTGAAGGGAGATGTTAAGAAATACATTTATCTTGTTTTATTTATTAAGGGTAGAATAATATTTTTAGTTTAACTTATAAATAATCTCTTTGTATTTAGGTTAAAAGCTATACTTTAAAATAAACAGATTAACAAAAACTCTAGCCTCATTCTCTTTTGTGTTTGTATTTTTTTGCGTGTTAATTTGGATTACTTTAATAGGTTGAACCATTTGGAACACAGGCTCCACGGTAATAGCTTTGATTGCTTGCGGTTCACCCATGTCGAAAGTGTTCAATATCATCCCCTTCAAATTGGGAGTGAAGTGCCAAGACTAAGGAATTCATAGCAGGCAGGATGGTCGCGATCAAGTAGGGGTACGGGCAAGTGAGAGATCTTTGTTGTGTGGCAGTCCAGGAAAGTGCAAACGGGAATCAGTTGAAAGGTCTTGGTAGTTGGTTATAGATGGTGGCAAGTAGAGGATGGCGGCAAAACCAGAAGCACCAGCAGTGAAGTATAAGTAAGCTGGGATGGATGTGTCATAAGTGATGCTGCTGGTGGAAGTTGTGAACAGAGGGGGTGAGACAGTTCAGGCCATCGAGTACTTTAGGGATGTATAGCCGGATATAGTCAAATGCAGCTTTACCCAAGGTGGCTGCCGCCGCTGCTTCAGGAGGGGCTTCACTGGGTGGAGGGACGGAGAGGAATGAGATAAGAAGATTAGTTTGGGAGATGGAACTGACATACGAGGAAGTGTCGAAAGGCATGATCGCTACTAAGATCGTTATGGAAATGTTGGGATGGTGTTGCAGAATTAGCTTAGCTAACTTCACCATAGGGATCGTATGGTGGGAGCTAGCGGCTGGATACAAGACAGTGGCTTCTTTCATTGTTTAGCCCTCACAGGTTAAAAAGGGGGGAAAGAATCAGCAGATGAACTCCTGAAAATTGACGGAATGACTTCCAAAGGGTTTCAGATTCGGTCCATCTGCAAAAATGACTTTTCAAAACACAGAAGAGTCTCCAGACACTTCACAGGGATGGTTATTCAAACATGCACCATGGGAACTAGTTATTGCCTATGAGCTATATCTCATAAAATGATAATAACCAATAAGGAATAACATATAGAAAAACCTCCTGTATACAAACCCCTCCCAAGACAGAAACAGAGTTCCGGCTTGCTAAAAAGTGCAAACTTAGGTAGAACTCTTCAGGAACATAAGTAAAACTTAAATGTGTAGTCAAATGAGACAAGAAAATGACAAGTTCTGCATCTGTAACCTTCCTATACCCACTAATACCTGACTAACAAGAAAAACCACCCCCACAAACAGTGCATGAGAAACCACCTTAACATAGATCACTAAATACAGATTGATGAAAAACCATGAGTTGAAGTGAACATCACTCTAGTGCAAAGTCATTCACTAAAATCTATGCTTCCAGCACGGGAACTGCTGGCATTGTGAAAGTGTAATGAAAGACCCCTCATGTGGCTATCCACATCAGAACCATCAGCCTTCGTTTCCTGAAAGAATTTCTCCCTTTCAATGTGTTTTGCAGGTGGCGGTGGAATTACAACAGGTGCAGGATGTGCACAGGGTTCTTGTGGCTGCTCTGAAGGAAGTGGCCGTATAAGTGGACGGTTCAGCCTTTCTCCTGGAATGGTTGATCCAATTATGCCCAAAGGGAGACGCTCTTCTGAGTTGCCTTCATCTTCAGGTCTCGCACAGGCCTTTCCTTTTCTTAACCTGCCAAGTTTTGCAAGGATATGGCAATATGAACCAGGAATAAATGCATGTAGTTCTGGAAGTTAAATATAATGTAACATGCTTAAAGATGCATACAGCATTAACTCCTTGCAAAAGTAGATTGGATATTGGCTTGATTTGCAACTATAAGTTTCTTCTCGGGAGAGAAAATTTGCATGCTCAAATGATACATGCCAATTATTTTCACCAAATACAAGCCTAGCCCTAATGAAGATGACATGAACATACCTTCGGAAAAGCTGTTCAGGCTCCTCCTCTTCCTCTGATTCTTCATGATTAAAATGATTTGGGGCTGTGGTAGTTCTATTGGAAAAGGTATTCCTATCTGAAACTGTAGATCTCCCAGAAAGAAGGGCGTCATGTCTTGCCAGAACTTTCTGTAGCTGCTCATTCAATTCAATAGCTCGAGAGACCAACTTTTCATCCCTGACCCCAGAGAGAGAAAGAGAATCAATTCAAGAGCAATTACAAGTCTGGCCAATAATAAAATCTGCCATATTGACCAGAAAGTAGCCCTACCTAGAAGTCATCACAAGATGCATTACTCTCTGCTTTTGGAATGAACATTGTTCCACGAGATCAAGAGTAAACTCATTCTTTGCTCCCTGAAAGAAAAAATTCATAAGAGTAGAATAAGAAATGCTAACTCGTAATTCACTAATGCAGTTCACGACAAAAAAGAAAAAGAAAAAGAAAAAGAAGAAAAGGAATCAAGCAATAAGCAATTTATAAATGTTAACTATCCAAAAGTTTACATGTGTCATTTACTTCTGTATTATAAGCTACAGCCTTGTAATCAACAGGAAACATTATGACACAGCAAAATTTGGCATTGAAGCAAAACAGATGATGTTAACATGCCAGCGTTTTTACCATTAACAACCAAACCTTAATCCCAAACTAGTTGGGGTCATCATATTAAATTGCCTGCTCGCATCAAATTATAAGTTCACATGAAGTGTATTTTTATGCACAAACAAGAAAAACACATCGCACTTTAATGTAAAGCCCTAGAAAAAAGAAAGGATCTTTTACATCATGTAATAGAGGATGTTGTTGAGAATCGAAACAATCAAGCAGAATGCTTGGAAATACCACAGTTTAATAATCACATACTGCAGAAAATTAATGGTTTTGTGTTTAAAAGCTTCAAGCCCAAAAAGGAAATCAAATATGGAAGTTGATCCAATATGAATTGAAGTAGGATCATGAGAGACATGGAAATGTGATTGATACAAATAAGCAGAAAAGCATTCCAAGACCAAACTCAAAATTGCAGGAAAGAAAGGTACATTTTGAGAATCAACGGCATCAAGGACTTCTTTCAAAACCTCCAGAGCATTACTAGCCTTCTGAATAATACTGCGGACAATAAATGCAAGATTAGAAATGGTTATTCTTTTGCGGGCAAACAATTAAACCTCCTCTTCAGTGCGTGAATGATAGAAACTAGCACCTAGCCTACCTTAAGATCCGTGCATGATGCAACATACCTCAATACAAACAAAGGATTGAATTAGCAAAATATACCTGGATTCCGGAACAACTTGAGGCTCCACTGGTGCTGGCTGAGCAACCATTTCATGTCTAGAGGCAGCAGCAAGTTCCCCATTGAGTGTAATTTTCTTATTTTCTTGGGCAGTCTGATTATTTGACGGTCTTTCACTTGATGGTCTTTCATGAGGCCTCTGAGGAAATTGCACTCCGGCACTCTGGAAAACAATTTAAAACAAACTTACTTTCAAGAGTTAAAAAAATCCTGCACAGCAAAAGAACAATTCAAACTTTTTGGCTATTATACTGTGCAATTGTCACTGCTACTGGTAAAACACCCAAGCTGATAAACCCACATTACAATAGAAAGTTTCACGATGGCAAACAGTAAGAAGGGGAACAAGGGCTGGGACCATTGGCAAACAATTTCTAAAGATGGGTTATGCAAATTTCAGAACCTCACTATGGGAAAAGAAAACTCCTGAATGACAACTTTGCACGTAGAATTTTGTTGTTCTTATTTTTTGGACTTCCAATGAGCTTTTAAGTAGAAGCCGCTTGAGCTAGTAAGTTGTTCAAGTGACAAATTTTCTTCTAAATATGTAGACATGATGGCACAACAAGCTTGTTGTTTTTCTGTAAAGCCTGTCAACAGTTTAAATCATGTGGACAAAGAAAAAGAAACAGAACCCCTCAAACTATCAAATGTCAATGAATCTGCAGAAGTTGTAACCTAGCAGTGGTTAATCGGCATAAGAAGTAATTCTGACAAGCCACATGTTCCATACATTTTACCTACCACCAAATCATAATATGCAGTATAGTACTGTGGGAACTTTCCAGAAGCACCACCAAGAGATGTCTGTGTGGCATCTAGAAGAAGAAATACCCTTTCTCGTATAGGTAACTCTGTCTGTAATACAAGGAGAACAGGTACATTTTAGTTACAACTCTGGAAAATGAGCCAAGAATCAACTAATTTTGTACGAGTGAATGGTCTACCTTTTTCTTCACTATCTTGACAAGAATGGGCAGAATCCCTGTATCAATCACCTGTCTATGAACTTGCTCCCCAATATTGTTCATCAGCATCTCCAACAACTGCAAAAAGAAGAGGTAATACGTGTTTTAACCTATTTGTATTGTACCAAGCATATCTGCCATACAAAGCATGAACATCAACCCACCATTACTGCATGTAATTGAGTATTGGCATTCTTGCTCCCCAAACGCTTTTTAATAGCTTTAACAACATCTCTAGCTTGCCTGTGGATTAGAATCAACAGAACTGTTCCATGAATTCATCAATGATGACAAGCAAACAAATGAAGAACCAGTGTTCAAACTATCAGCTTGCTTTACCTACGCAGTATCTAGCAGCATCTTAAATACTGAAATTCTAAAAACATCATCGCAAAATCCAGTCTTGAACAAGAGAATATTCAATACTAGTGGTCATTCCCAAAAAATGATTTACCATGAACAACACATTTGCAATAACTAAAACACTGCAGACAATATGTTATACCTTTCATCATGTGCAACTAATTCACAGATTTCAATATTTTTGGTCCAATCTACTTCAGCCAGCTTATCATTGGTTGCAGAATTAACGAGCTCAGCTGCCATCTGCCTATTCAGGAATTCATAATGTAAAGAAAAATCAAAGATTGGAAACACTCTTATAGCTTGTGGTCTATAAGACAGGAGAAAGCTAAATAATACAAATGAAAAGTGGATTAAGAATTTGCAATAAAAATTACAAATAACCTCATATTGGCAATCACAGCTCAATTTCACATATAATCCCTACTCGTTACAATTTTACTAGTAGTTCATCAGTAACTCACTTCATGTCTGTGACTATATATGCATACAAGCCAGATTATTGATTACACTCACAACACCCCTGCACACAATAAACAAGTTACAAAACCAAAAGACAATAATGGAGTTTCAGGATGGCGACAGAAGTCCAACAATGTTAAACGGCCAAACAAAAGATAAGATCAATACAGAGGGAAGATAAGGGAAGACATCAACCATAAATCTAAAATAATTTGGACAGAAAAGGAGGGAAACATCCAGTCCTTTTTGAGATTGTAAAATGCAAGTCCAACTAAGGGGAAAAAAATTAAATGGTGCCAGGCCAGCTATAACATTAGGTGATAAAGAAATAACATGTTCATAAAATGAGTGTGGTCAAAATAAGAATGCTAACGTGGAAACTTTGGTGGTGGAAAACAACTGATGGAACAAGAATTAATGGACTGATAAAGGCAGGGGAGGCAACGATTATGAAAATTTTAATGGAAAGCCCTTTAAGATGGTCTGATCATATGAAACCAAAACCTTTAGACAAGAACAACATGGTGAGAGGTAGTCCAAAAAATAACGCATGTTGAGATTCGAATATTGCAGAAATGCCAAAAAGAACTTAGACTTACTTTCCCTCACAAAAAGCAAGAAACAAATCAAATGCGTGTCTTTAATATCCAGCAAACACCTTGAAATTGATTTAGCATCATTCACTATTCTGCAGACAACAAAAATAAAGCATAAATTAATTACAAACCTACTCGAAGACAAAAGGCTCGACACAGTCACTATGCATTAAAACTAGTAATGAAGTTTGCTTCATAGTCATCTTGGTTTCAAACTAATCAAAAAAACATAATACATTATCACTTTCAATTCAATAAACTCATAACCACAGAAATTCTTCTAATCGGAATTCTGTTCAAAATGGACACCAAGTAAAATATCAGATTATAAGAAATATTGTATATACAGCCAAAGCACAAACTTTATCACACTAGAGGCGACAGAACAAATTAAAACTAGACCACTGAGCTCCAAGATTCAAGCTTTCAGTTACTATTTGCATTCCTGCATTCTCGCAGCAACCAAACAGAAACTTTAATGCTAAATCACCTCTAGATCTCAATCAAACTTCCATGAAAGGAAAAGACAAACACGACCCAATTAATAAAACAATATATACAAACAACCCTGAAAATGAAAGGACATTTACTACCAAACCCAGTAAACCCCAACACACGAATAACGATTCCAGATCTTAAAACACAACCACAACAAAAAACATCATACCTGTGAGAAAAACAGCAAGGAATACAGAGAAAATGAGGAGGAAATCAACGAAGAGTTGATAAGCCCTGAAAATCTTCAACATTTCAAAAACCCAATAACAAGTTAATGAAGAAAGAAAGATCAAAATGAAGGCTTTCTTATTGTATACAGGGGAGTTTGAGCTTGTAACTGGCTTTTTCTTTATCTTGGTTGTTCTCTCTTTTTTAGCGTTTTCTTTTGTTTCTCTTATCTTTTGCTTACAACTATAATACAGTTAGCTGAACAAGAAACACTAGTTTATACGACACTATTAAAAAAAGTACGAGGGAAACATGAGTATGTTTCCCGGTTTATACGACACTAGTTTATTCGCCCATGCTTCGCCGTGACCAGATCAATTTTTTAAAAATGTAAAGATAATGTCAAGAGCATGAAAAGTTTCCTACAATGTCATTAAACATGTCCATGCGGATAAATTATAAATTTTAAAATCGCATTTCACATGTTTTTACCTAACTCAAGTTTATAATTAAATTACATAAGACTTAATTCAATTTAAATCAATTAATTTTATGAATCTAAAAATAACTGATGATTAATAAAAATATGGTTTAGCTTTAAAAAAAACCCTCAAAATGACAATTTTTTTTTAAAATATCAAAACAACAAGAGATTGGAATAACTCTGGTCTTCCCATTACCCGGATCATGGACTTTATTGGATTTAATAATCTGTTTTATAATTTTTTTATTTAATTATATAATAAAAATAGATACTTGCAAAATTAAACATCAACCATAAAATAGACATTTATTTAAGATTGTGATAACCCTATAGAAAACAAATAAAAATAATTCATGCAAACTATTTCATAACTAATCTAATATTGAAGGACAAAATAAAAAAATAATAATTAAAAAAATAAATGACCAAAAATAAATAAAAAGCATATCTGATTGGTGGGTAAACTAATCAAACATTTGAATCGAGTAACCTGAGTTAACACGTCAAACCCATGAACCAGGTTATGGATTCCACTGAGATTATAATTTGGTTTTTTAACTATTTCTTATTTAATTATATGGTAAAGAAAATAGATGATCGCAAAATCGAACACAAACCCAATACTGAAACATTTTTTTTATATTGCAATAACCTTATAAAAAAACAAAACAAAACCAATTATGAAACTGAATTTTCAATTAACCTAATATCATAGATGAAATCGAAAAGAAAAAAAAGTTAAACTCGCTAGACTCGCAAACCATGTCAACTAGCCAAACTGGACTTTATAAAGTTTACTAACATGGTTTTTTTTTAAAATTTTTTTTAACTATATGAGAAAAAATAGACGATAACAAATTCAAGTTCAATTAAAAAAAAACAACTTACCAAACTCATAAACCTGGACAACTTGGGTCACTCTGGTAAACCTGCTAACAACTTTAACCGTATAAAAAGACAAAATAAAAGAAAATTTTAAATAAAAAAAGAGTAGAAAACAAAGTTATAAATGGTTGTGAATTAAAAGACTAATAAGTTAATTAAGACCAAATTGACTAGAAAGGAAAAGCTGAGGCTAAATCTCTTAAGCATAATAATCTGAAGGGTTAAAAAAAAAAAATTAACTGTCTTCTAAAAAGAAGCTGACATAATAGAGAAGAGAAAAACTTTCATCTTTTTCAACTTCTTCTAAACCTATTTCCACAAATTAGCCATGCATGTCACCTTTCAACCCATAAAAAGAAAAACAATAAAGGAGGTGAATTATAAACCTTGAGAGAAATACACGAGCTGTAAAAAAAAAAAGAGAGAAGACTTGTTAAAGTAAGTTAGAAGAAAAATAAAAGAAGTAAAAGGGAAAGGAAAAAGCAAAACAATGAGGGGGTGTCCAAAGGAAATAAAAAAACTCAAGTTAAAAGGACATTAAACATTTTCAAAGCAAAATTTGTAAGAAAACTTGAAAAAATTTAGATTTTCTTAATTAGGGTTATTAAACCAATTTAAGGGAAATGAAAAAATGGCATGATTAGATGAAACAAAAAGGGAATAACCTAGATATATAACATTATTATCCAAAAACAATTAAGATTTAAGAGTGAAATTAAGCTTCACTCATACGGCCAAGAGGAAGAGAATGAAGAGAAAGGTTATTCAATGTGTGTTTATGCATATAAATGATCATTTAATCTCTTTTCCATCCTTTTGATGATTTTTAGTAGCCAAGAAACTCACCACAATCTCAAGTTTTTTTTTATTGCCTTTGAATATGCTTAGTTGTGTTGCTTGAATTGAAATGTGTATAACAAATTATACCATGTTAATGTGGATAGGAATTTGATGACATTGAATTGAAAAACACAAAAAGAATGATTGTTGAATTAAGGCCTATATTCAGCCATAATAAGGAAGTATAGAAGAAACAATATAATTCATGATCAAACATGATATATGTTTCAACCACTCTTTAAAGGGATAACAAACATTATAAACCTAGACGTCCTTAGCCTTTGAGTGTGAGAGAGAGCAGCCTTTGCAAAGAAAGGCTGCGATGATACCCTCAATTCTTTTAATAATAGAGTAATGAAAAATAAACATGGAGGATCAATATACCTGGATATAGAAAAGAACGAATTTGATTAGTTGAAGACGTCCAATATAAATAAGAGAAGCCAAGGTCTACAACTTGATCCTGAAGAAAATCTATTCCACTAAAGGCATACAATCAGTGTGTCAGCCTAGTAGATATCAATTGGACGCCTATATACCTGATTGGTAGGGAACCTCGTCTGAAACCCAAAAGAGTATGCAGAGAGGTCTCAAGCTCATCATCGACTTCTGATAAGAAGACATGACTCTTCTCTGGATTTGTAACAAGTCGTGACAACCCTGCAAAATCATCCAAAACCCTCCTCATAATCCTAATCGAATCGATATCTACCCGATAGAAAATCATAACGTCATCTACAAAGCACAAGTGAGTAATTGCAGTCCTCTAACACCACCAATAATATCTAAACCTCGGGTTTTCAAAAGTGTTTTTAAGTATGCATCCTAAGCCCTCTATAGACAAAACAAAAAAGTAAGGAGATAAAGGAACACCTTTCCAAGAGCCCCTAAAAGATGGGAAGAAACCACAACTCTTCCCTTTGATAACCATAAAGAAAAAGGTTATAGATATACATACCTTAATCCATCTAACCATGGCATCAAGGACTTTAATAACCCTTAAACCATAAGGATAAATTCCCAAATAACCATATCAAAAGCTTTTCTTATATCTATTTTCAAAGAACATCTAGGCATAAGATTAACTAGGTGATAGTTCTGCATAAGCTCCTAATTCAAGAAGATAGCATCTGATATTTACCTACTCAAAACAAAGGCAATTTAAGTAGGACTAATAACATTTGAAAAAAATTCCTTTAACCTACTTACAATGACTTTAGATATGTATTTGTTCATCGCGTTACAACATGAGATAGGTCTAAAGTCATTCATAGTGGTGAGTGCCTCAATCTTAGAAACCAAATTAATCCTAGTAGCATTAACACACCTAGGTAGAGTACTCGTAGCAAAGAAGTACCTCATAGTAGTAATGAAGTCTTTACCAATAATGCCCTAACTTCTTTTAAATAATAAAGAGGTATAGCCATGTGGACTAGGGGCTTTATCATCCGGGATGAAAAATTAAGTTTTCATGAGAAAATAAAGCTTTCTTGATCTTATCAGCTGTGATGCATGATTCTAAAAGGGAGAGGTAATGTTAAGAGGAATCCTACTAGAGAAGAAATATGAAGCATTATATATTTAAAGTGATAGTCGAGTGTATGGAAACTAGCCTTAGAAGTAATAGACTGCCAACTGACCCAAACCATGCTGATCCTGAATCAGAGATCCTATCTCATTCGTCAACTAAAGGATTTTATTCCTAACTTATCTATAAATGAGTGATTTGTGGAAGAAAAGGTGTTTTCATCTCCAAAGTCTAACCACTAAATCCGAGATTTCTGTTTGTAAAAAACTTCATCATCCTTACTTAACTAAAAGAACTCCCCAATAAGCTCTCTATTTACCCACTGATACTCGTCAAACTAAGAAGAATCATCAAAAAGAGTCTATTCTAAGGCCTATTTAGTCTTTTCCTTAACTACATGACTAGAGATGTGACTAATGTTTAGGCAATGCAAAACCTTTAACTTGGGCTTTAGCAATCTAAGTATCTTGGTAAGCTTTATACATATGGTTACCATCTACAAGAGTTTGCTAAGTATCCACTACTAAACCCAAGAAATCAACCTTGATAGCCCATAGATTCAAGAACTTAAAGGATGCTTTTAGCTTGGGAAGAGGACCAGTGGAGTGAACAACCATAACATTGTGATATGAAGAGTCTTTAGGCAAGAATTTAGAACAAATAGTCAGCCAAGTAAAGAATCAACATGAGTTACCAAAGATCCAATCTAGCTTCTCAAGAATAATACCCCTATTATGTTGACCATTATGCCAAGTGTATCTTAAGTATGAATAAGGAATTCTATACCTGGACATAATTTCCAAAATCATCCATATGACTATGCCAAGTAGCATCATCCCACACTTATCAGTAGAACTCAATATAGCATTAAAGTCTTATAAAGTAAGCCATGATATAGATTGAGATGCGGTAGCTCAGTATCTCAGGTAATCCTAAAGGTCCTGATAACCTAGAGGTGTATTAAGGCTATACACAAAAGTGACAACACAAGAGCACCCATCATTCAAGCTAAATACCTCACAGTTTATCCAATGTGCAGAAGAATGCAAGCAAACAACATTATATACCATTGAATCTCATCCAACTAGAATATGATAATTAATATTAATCGAGACATTAGAAAAAAGCTACCATGAAGAAGGACTTATAGCTACCTCAACCCTATATGATTAATTTTAATCTTAGTCTCAAGTATGCCTACTAAGCTAAGATTATGATTATTAACCCAATCATTTACTACTTTATGTTTTGATGAGCCATTAAAACCCTGAATATTCCAACTTATATTATATATAGATATAGGAAACAAGATATCAAAACATAGAGAAAAATAATCAGAGGGCTTTAAGCCCCCCTCTTTTTTTTGCCTTTTTTCATACTTTGTCTAGTTTTATGAGTGTTATAAGGATTATGCTTACTTATTTCATTTGGTTGAGAAGCTGCCGAGGTAGAATCTGAAGAACCCTTGATCGGTGGTCAAATGTTAGCTTCACTATTGCTAGTAAAGGTAACATGTTTGTTCTCCAAATATATTTTGATTCTAGTGAGTAGGTGTTGGTCCTTTATAAAAGGCAATATGTCATGATTCAAGTTAGCTTCTGACCCCCATCATCATTTAACCTATCTATCTCAACATCAGTAGGTTTGGCTACCTTAGTAATGATATGCTGCTTTAACCAGTCAATCGGTTCCTTTGATGTCTTAATTTGTTGATCATTTCGAAGAACAGTAGCTCTTAAGGCCTTTGTTGTGTTCAATTGGTCGTCTGGTTACTGGCAAGTCTGAACCAGTTGACTGGTTCCACCTGATCTGTCTTTTTAGGTTATTGATTTTGCTACAATAACAGAAATTGAAAGGGATTTAACCCCTTCAACAATCATAATTGGTGAGCTACAAACTTGTAGAGCATCCCTCTATTTTTTTTCTTAAGCATGTCTTTCACCGATAAGGTTGGGGCTTTAACTGATGTCTTGTATGAGTAACCAAAAACTTTGCAAATCTTATAAGCTCCTAGCTTCCATTCGTAATCAACTATAACTATGATAGGCTCTGTAAATAACCTGCATCGTAGTTGAAAAACATGGACTGTGGGAGGGTAGTGAAGCATCCAATTCAACTCATACTTTAACATAGTCAAGCTGAGTGCTACTAAGTGTTTATTTATCACAAGCCAATGGTCTCCCCACCATACTCGGAACCATGCCTTGACCTGTTTCATTTTAAAGTGGAAAAGGTAGAACCTAGAGGCAAACCCATACGGGCACCTTCAAGATTTTGTTCCTGTCAAGAACAAAATATAGGTTTCATGGTTGAAGGATAACGAATTTCCCGCTGAACATACATGGTCCCTTCTCTATAACCGAGTTAGCATCATCCTCACTTTTGAAATCAAACATCAAGAAACCTTGTCGTGTTGTCATTTCACTCTCAAAGCCATAATTCTTCCATACTTGAAAAGCGATAGAATTTACAGCATGGTAGGGCATCTTATAGCCCGGGAAGAAACCCACCAGACATCGGTTCAATTTTGATGCACTTTCATCAATGACATTATTTGAATGTCTAAGATGGTACCAATCTTTTGTCGTGGAAAAGAGGTTATCTTGGCACAAGTTGTAGAGTTGGAGACCTTCATTCTATTAGCCCATGTAGTGTTAGGGGCAGGGTTGTAGGTGGTGGTGTTCTTGTGAGCCAAAGTGGCAACGGGTCGACTATTTTCTGGGTTTGTAAAACTAATCTAGTTCCTGAGTTACTAGTAGTCATGTTTGGGCAGTGATTTCAAAGATATAATACTTTCAATACAATAAAAAACTAGACAAACTCTAATGGTCTAGTTCGGGGTAAGCAAGTATAACATAACATATAAAAAAATCAGAGTAACCCAACGGTTAGATCAATTGTGATCTATAAAGCAACAACCTGACTTGAAAAATAGTAGCGACCAGTCTAAGAAGAAAAACATTTTGCAAAGTTGTAAGAATTTGATCTTTGCAAAGTTGTAAGAATTTGATCTCGACCATTCGAAACCAAGAGGACATCCCAGAGAACCTCCCTTAAAAAAACTAGAGCAGATCCAACAATGAACAGGGACAAAACAAGCCGGCGACTATGACTGCCCCAAATTTAGTTTTTCAAGAAATATTACGATGACAATATCTTCCAAATGGTACCAAATAAACAAAACCTGTTTGGTCAGTTTTTAGTGTAGGGTGTGGCACCCAACATATTTGAAAATGAGTGAAATCGAATGGTGGCCGAAGGAGTTATGGCTCCGGCAACTCCGTCTCTCTCTAGTCTCCCTTTCACACCTTCTCTCTCTAGCGAAGCCCTTTTTTTTTTTAAATGTGCAAATTGAGGGCTAACCCAACATAATCAAACATAAAAAAAAAAAACAAAGATAAAAAATAAGAATACATCAATTTAGAAAAAGGAAAAAAAACAAAGCAAACAAGTGAATCTCTTAAATATGATTTAATCTCTAAAAGTTACAATCCATAAAATCTTTGATTCGGATTTAATCAATAAACCTAATTTTCAATCAATTTAACTTCAAAGAATGAGATCGGTAAAAAAAATTTTGTTAAAAAAACCCTACAAAAGAAACAAAAATAATAAGGATAAAATTTGATAGAAAAAACCTAATGAGGATGCAATTTAAAATTTTTTTAAAAGATCCCAAATAAGATATTCATCGATTAAAAAAATGAGGATCAAATTTTAAGAATAAAAAAAAATTGATAGATTAAAAAAATCATAGGGGGTGAAATTAAAAAACATTTATACTTTGATATATTATTTATAGATTAAAAAATAGTAGGGGGTGAAATTGAAAAGCATTTATAATTTTATAGCTTATTCTAAAATAAAAAATAGTAATCAAAAGTATAGGGATCAAATGTTAAGGGAGAAAAAATTGAAGGGGTTGTTCTAAGATTTCGTAGGGGCTGATGCAAAACTTGAGGAGGAGAGAAAGAAAAAAAAAAGAAAAAGAAATGGCTATTGGTGGCAAACCGTTGTGAATCTTGGAAAACATGTTGTACCACCTTGTAGAGGGCATTAATATGTGGCTAAATAACCCCACACGCGCCGTCTGAATGTCACGAGGGTTGTCCTCAACCTAACACGTGCGTAATATATTTAATAAATGTAATTACAATAATGCTCCTCTGTATCTTTGAAAATCACAATAAAAACAATATAAAATAAAAAAAAATCTTAGGTGATGGTTCAATTGATTGTCTTTATATGCATTAAAGTAATTATACTATTTAAAAAAATTGAAAATATAAAAATATTCTTGAGTAGTAGACATAAGATTATTTAATTCCAAGATTAAATAAATAATTTTACTGTATATTTAAAAATAAAATTACCAAACTAACTTTATACATAAAAAATAATTGTATTAAGGTAAAAAAACTACCTTCTCCTCCGATGCTAAATTCAAAGTTTTAATGACAATATACTAATTACACTAGTATCTTGTAGCACAATAACTTTCCTTCGTGATGGTTGAACCATAATTTGGAATTTTGGATAAAATTAAACTAACGACCTGGCAGAGAAACCAACACATCGAGCTGCCTAATCAGCAGTCTTTAATCCAATCCTTGCAACCTAGTACAAAGTCCAAAGCGCCAAACTCACTCTCCTCATTTCACTCTCTTCTAAAACTGCAAAATTTTGTTTTTTGTTTTTTTGTCAATTCAAGATATGGGTATCTCTCATCTGATCCAAAGATCAATCACCAAGAAATTCCTCATTTCGAAACCATTAAATATTCTACCTTCTTCTTGGTTTCTGGCTGATACTACTGCTAAGTCTTTGCATCATAGTGGTGGTTTTAATGGTGCCAAGATCAATTCTCTTGATGGTAATGACACTACAAAGATTTCAAAGAGCTCATATCATGTAAGCTCAGGTGGGTTTATGCGTGGAACTGTTTTTTGGGAGCCCAATAAGCCACTTACAATGGAAGAGTTTCATATTCCTCGTCCTAAAGCTGGAGAAGTTCTTATTAAGACCAAAGGTGATTATTTGATCAGTTGATTTCTTATTTATGGTATTTTTTTATGCGTATACATTTGGTTTTCGGTGCTAATGTTAATCTTTTACGGTTGTAGCTTGTGGGGTTTGTCATTCTGATCTTCATGTAATAAAGGGTGAAATTCCATTTGCTAGTCCTTGTGCTATTGGTCACGAGATCACCGGGGAAGTTGTGGAACATGCGGAGCTGACAGATAGAAAAATTGTTGAAAGGTACATGGATTAGATATGTAAATAGTGTCAGGTGAAATGAAGTCTGCTTTCTTAATGATTTTGTGTGATTCTTTTGGAATTATTTGAAAAGGATTGTATATTTTACGTGGAAATGGGTTCTTTATCATGCAGGGAGATGTAGTAATGTGAATTATGAATTTTTTTCCTTTTTTGTTTTCTCAGATTTCCAGTTGGTTCTCATGTTGTTGGAGCTTTTATCATGCCTTGTGGTAACTGTTTCTACTGTTCTAAGGTGAGATTACTTTGAGATGTAATGTTATAGTTGCGTGTATAGCTTCATTTTGTTATCGTTATTTGATGTCATAACAAGGGCTATTAGAAAGTAGCAAAAACGTATAAAATTTGGTTAAGAAGATACTGATGTGATAAATTTCTGACTTGGGAATCAGGGCCATGATGATTTATGTGAGGATTTTTTCGCTTATAATCGAGCAAAAGGAACTCTTTACGATGGTGAAACTCGACTATTCCTCCGTAACAGTGGTAATGAACTTTTGTTTTAATTTTACGTTCTTTTCATTAAAGTTCCCAAATTGTCATTTTTCTTGAAAGGAAAAGCATGCAACTTGTTGTAATGCTCCCAATACAACTTTCACATCCCCTACGATATGCAAACTCCACAATTAAGTCATCATTTAGTTTATGCCGAGGAAACATTTTTTGCCTTTTTGATAAGTAAAATATACGTTCCATTCATTCAAGCTCAAGATTATTGGGCATCAAAGTGATTTAGGACTGGGGCAGGAACAGAGATAGAAGATTGTTGAATTCTCTATAGGAGATAGAAACTGAATAAAAGGGAGAAACCCTAAACTCAATTAAAACATGTTAGTATCTGCACATCTATTTTTACTAGTCTACTGTACCACTGGTTCAATGAACCTAGATATTGTGATAGCGGGTGACCCATTTTTGATCACTGTGTAGTTAGCTGCAATTGAGTGGTAGACAGTATAATTTTAATGTTCATGCAGTGCTTATTCATTTTCAATCTATTTAAATGTTAGTATTTTTAATTGAGATTCTCTGGTTCCATGCATCACTTGCATTTGGCACATTGCTGGTCTATACTCTGTTTTACAAACTTGGTCATAATTTCTTAGGATGATTATATATTCGCATGAGATTGACTAACTGATGTAATACACTCTCTCTATATCCCTCTCAAAGACAGACACACACACACACACTGATACATGTATTTTTGTGTGTGAGTTTGTATTAACTGGATCAGCACTCATGCACCTCTGTGGTAGCACACTCTTGCATTTCTGGTATTAATAATTTTCTTAACTTTTCTCTATTGCCATATAAATTTGTCTTGTTGAGATTCTCTTTTAAGGCCTTTGGGAAAGAATCTCTCTATTGCTTTTGGAATATAATCATTATTATTGGATCACTAAATAAATGTTATATCATGTAGGAAAGCCGGTTTTCATGTATAGCATGGGAGGCCTTGCTGAATACTGTGTTGTTCCTGCACATGCATTGACGATATTACCAGACTCGCTGCCATATGCTGAGTCTGCAATTTTAGGGTGTGCGGTATTCACTGCTTATGGTGCTATGGCTCATGCAGCTGAAGTGCGTCCTGGGGATTCTGTTGCTGTGATTGGAGTTGGGGGTGTAGGGTCAAGGTAACTGAAAATTTTTTATATTGATTAGATATCTTTCAGTACCACACATTGCTTCCGCATTTTACATGTTTGTGTATAATACATGCATACATATATTATAGGTCCCATATTTTCACTCATGTGTGTTACATGTGTGGATTTATGCATTTATAAATGTGATAAAGTGTGGCAGAAGACATAACTAACAATGAAAAAGATGCTTCCAACCAACTTGCAGAGTCATTTAATGTTAGTGACAAGCAGCTTGTGACCTATCATAAAGCGATATGTCAGCTAATTTTATTCCAGTTGTTCAAGGAAGGAACAATGTGCAAAATCAGTTCGTAGTGATGGCCTATAAATCTTTACATGCACACTTTAAAACTTCTCATACAACATAAAGTTGTTTTGTTTTGTTTATTTGTTTTATATTTTGGGTCCCAAAAAGGGTTGCATTGGCCTTTCCTGAACAGTGCTTGTAGTTACACACACACAATTCTACACTTCTAGATTGTAACTTTCATGAAGAGACAAACAATGCAAGATCCCCAAAGTTAATGGCATGTAGGGGAGGGCTCAATATGTGACTTTGCTCATCGAACAAGTGAACCCATGAAAATGAATAACATAGCATCACCATGTCAATTGTCATAAGAATAACACATCAGCAGCGATTCAAACCGTTGATGTAAATCTGAAAGATTTCTTTTGTCAAAATTGAAGCCATGGTCACTCATGGTGCTATGTTACTTTATTTTAGTGAACTCCTGCTTAACAAATGACTAAGACAAAATGCTTCAGTTGTTTGCAGATAGCAAGGGCATTTGGTGCATCTGATATTATTGCCGTGGATGTTCAGGATGAAAAACTTCAGAAAGCTAAGACATTTGGTGCCACCGCCACTATAAATTCAACAAAAGAAGATCCTATCAAAAGGATTAAGGTGTGTATCATACCCTTTAGTTGTTAGTTGCTGAAGAGTTGCCAAAGTTCCCAGCTCATGATGAAAGTGCCATTTGCCAAAGCTTTTTTGCAGTTTTAGTGGTGAGGAAAAAGTATAAAGTGGGTGGAACTTGATCTGCAGTTCAGCGTCTTCCCCAGTTTATTTTTCTTCCTAATTTTTGTGCCATGAATGTGACATGAAATAGCCTCGGGCTCTAAAAGAATGGAAAGTTTAGAACTTTTTATGTTTTCTTCGTAAGCCCAATGGACTGTTTAGTTTGATTTGCTTTGAACCAGCCATAATTTTTGTTTGCATTTTTACCTTTGCCAAATTGTGGTGTTCAAGTATTTTTCAAGAACTCAGTCTTCTGATTGTGTTGCGCTTCCGGTCATGCATTGTAAATAGATTGAAATTAAATTATGATATTTGCTTATTTTTTCCAGGAAATAACTGGAGGAAGAGGTGTGGACATTGCTGTGGAAGCCTTGGGCAAACCACTGACATTTTCGCAGTGCACACAGAGTGTTAGAGATGGAGGAAAAGCTGTGATGATTGGACTTTCACAGGCTGGTGCTGTAGGGGAGATAGATATCAATCATATGGTCCGTCGAAAGGTGTGTATTTACGGAAAAGTATCATATTTCCACCCAGGAATTTTTGGTTTCGCTCCAATGTCTCACAGGAAAACTTTTTCAATAAAACCATTTCATTTCTGTCAATGTACATATGCTTTTAATTTGGTTTTTCCCTATTAAGATGGATGAAGGAAAATGTTCTGCAAGTAGAATAGAATGTTAATTTAGTTAATCTGTGGTACTTAGCAGCATGTATGATTCTGAAAGGTGTCCTTCACTTATTTTATCTGGAATTTCTGTTTTTAATTATTTAGCGATCTTTGAGTATAGTTCCAGCTGGTTTGCTACAAGGTCCCATATGGAAAAAATTTTGACTCCCTTTTAACCCATGGAACAGATTCAAATTATTGGTTCTTATGGAGGAAGGGCAAGACAGGATCTTCCCAAATTGGTCAAGCTTGCAGAATCAGGTATATTCAACCTTACTGATGCTGTTACAAGGAAATATGGTTTTGAGGAGGCAAGCAAAGCATTCCAGGACCTTAACCAGGGAAAAATTCTGAGTCGAGCTGTGGTTGAGATAATGTAGTTGTTTTCTTTCACTTATGTGCCAACTGCACACCTAGAATAAGAGGCTTCTATATATTGAGAATCTATCTAGCAATTGTAAATCATAAATCTTGACAGCTTCAGTCACTGGAATGCTGTAGCTCTTTTGCTTGCTGTCATGCCACAAGCCTCATTCAGTCACATCTTCAATATAATCCATGTTCTGTTCAGTTTTAGTGGGCATTCATCACGGCTGGCAAAAACTATGATTCCCTCTGTAATGTTCTCTCTTTTGAAGCGCATCTGAGAGTATGGATTGATAGTCATTCTTGGGTACAATGAAACTTTAAGTACATGAAAGTGTTACCTAAAATTTACCATAAGTGTGACAGAAAAAAGTAGAAAATACTGTATTCTTAACGTACAAGACTGTACTGTGCATTTAGTTCTTACCAAATGCTTCCTGAGTACAGTCATGAAATCAGATTCTATTGCATTTGCCAAGATGGTCGGATCTTCCTTCTTAATTCTCGTAATACCCTGCGAACTCCTCCTCAATGGCTGAAAAGACAATTCAAACAACCAGTGTGTGTGTGTGTGTATTGTTGAACCGCAATATGCCCGGGTTGAAATTTTTTTTTTTTTACCTTTAAAAAATGTAAATATACTAAGTAATAAATTTAATGCGTATTTAGAGAAATACTTTTAAAATATCAAGTCATCAATATCATGCTAAAAAGAAAAAGAAATAATAGTATATTAGATATTTATTGTTACTTTATCGTAGATACAAGCCTTGTATTAAAAAAAGCTTATCGGGGTAGTTGTAATGCTAGTGTAAAAAGCTATATAACGACAACAAAAGAAGTCGCATGCATCGCCTGAACAACAATCAAGAAAACAAATCAAACAAAATATCATGAAATAAACATATCATGCTCATATTTAAGCAATTAATTAAAAAAATTCCTTTAAAGAAAGCTAAATTTAATAAAGAACAACAAATAAAAAGACCCAAGATAACTTGTGTTATTTTTAAAATTAGTGTTGACTTGGTCTTGCAATAATCACTCCAAAGATTTTTGCAATTTATTATGAACTATAACATGAATAAGTTGCATAGTATATTGCTGGAATTGCTTAATATATTTAAAAATATTGAAAGAACCCATAAGAAAGAAAAATGTTTTGTTCTCCTAATTCAGTCTTCTAGAGTCTAAGAAGAAGAACAAGAATAATAAGGGTTTTATCTCTAAATTAAATAAGCCTACTAAGAGCATCAAGAAAGATAAAAGTACTTATTATCACTGTGGGAAAGATGACTATTAGAAGAGGAATTGCAAGGAGTATCTTGCCATCATGAAGGCTAAGAAACTTATTAAAATTTTTACTTCAGGTATGTTTATAATTGAAAACTATCTTTTTATTTCACATAGTAGTTCTTGGGTATTAGATACCACATATGATTTTACATTTGCAGTAATATACAGGAACTAAGAAAAATAATAGACTATATAAAGGCAAAATGGACCTACAAGTTGGAAATAGAGCAAGGGTTGTTGCATTACCTGTAGGAATTTATTATTTTACTTTGCAAAGTGGACCTACACTAGAACTTGATATTTTTATTTTGTTCTAGTATTTTCTAGAAACATTATATTTATTTCTAACTTAACTTTCAATGGATTTAAATATATTATTAAGGAAAAATATTGTTTTTTTATAATAATGATGTTTTTTTTATAGATATGATGATTATACAAATTGTTTGTATATATTTGATTTTGAAATGCTCAAGTTCATTATAAATAATAAGAAGAATATATTAGATAATTAATATCATTCAAATTTATGGTATTGTAGACTAGGTCATATTAATGAAATGAGAATCACTAAGTTACCTAAAGAAAAATATTTTAATCCTTTTGGTTATGAATCATATGAAACTTATAAAGCTTGTTTATTAGGTAAGATGATCAAAACACATATTACTGGAAAGAGTGAAAGGTCTAAAGAATTGTTAGGTCTAATAAATACAAATGTATATGGACCAATGACAATTCATGCTATAAATAAATATATTTATTTCATTATATTTTTTTATGATCATTCTAGAAATGGTTATGTATATTTAATGAAACACATGTCTAAATCATTTGAAAGGTTTAAAAAATTTAGAATTGAAGTTGAAAACAAATTAGAAAGAGTATCAAAATACTTCGATCGGATCGAAGTGGTGAATACTTGAGCCAATTATTTCAAGATTATCTAAAAGATAATGAGATTCTCTCACAATAGATACCTCCTAAAATACCATAACTTAATGGAGTTCTAAAAGAAGAAATCGTACTCTATTTGATATGGTACAATCCATGATGAGCTATGCAGATCTTTTACCTTATTTATAGGGCTATACCCTACAAATAGTTGCTTAACTTTTAATTAATATTCCATTAAAATCTATTGATAAGACTCTATATGAGATATGGAATGGTAAAAAACAAAACCTATCATACTTAAAGATTTGGGGATGCAACGCTTATGTGAAGCATATAGTATATGAAAAGCTATGAGTTAGGTTAGATAATTATAGGTTTGTAGGATATTCAAAAGAATCTGTTGGATATTATTTCTACCATCCTATTAGACAAAAGGTGTTTGTCTCAAAATATGCTTCTTTTTTAGAGAAATAATTTATTCTTGAAAGGAGTAGTAGGAGAAAAATGAAACTTAATAAAGTTAAAAACCACAAACTGACATCCAAATAGAACTAAAACCTAAGGCTATAACATTTGATGTTCACCCTGAAACTCAAGAAACACAAGAACTTTGTAGATCTAGTAGGACACATCATACATCATTGAGTTATCAACTTCTTGTGGAAGCTGATGATAACGAGTTACTCATACTTGATAAGCCAACAAACTATATGGAAACAATATATAATATTGATTCTAAAAAATGGCTTGAATTCATGATATTTGAAATGGATTCCATATACATCAACCAGGCATGGACTTTGGTTGATCTACCTGAAGGGGTAAACCCCATTGGATGTAAATAGGTCTTTAAGAGAAAGGCTATTATGGATGACAATGTATAAACATACAAAGGTAGACTAGTTGCCAAAGATTATAGATAAAAACAAGGAGTTGACTTTGATAAAACCTTCTTGTTGGTAGTTTTGTTAAAATCCATAAGAATTTTGCTTATTATAGCTGCATACCATGATTATGATATTTGACAAATGGATGTCAAAACTATATTCCTAAATTAGAATCTTTATGAAGATGTGTATATGACACAACCTAAAGGTTTTGAATTTAAGAAATTTACCAACAGAGTATGCAAGCTACAAAAATCTATTTATGGATTTAAGCAAGCTTCGAGGAGTTGGAATATTTCTTTTGATGAGATAATCATACATTTTTATTTCATAAAAAAATATGGATAAATCTTGTGTTAATATAAAAAAAAAGTTACTAGGAGTGGAATCATTTTCTTAATATTATTTGTAGATGACATATTATTGATAGGAAATGACATTCCTTTACTCCAATTTAAAGATCTGGTTGTCCAAGAATTTCTCTATAAAGGATATGGGACAAGCAACCTATATATTGGAAATAAAGATCTATAAAGTTAAATCTAGAAGGTTGCTTGAATTGTCTCAATCAACGTATATAGACAATATGCTAAAAAAGTTTATCATGGAAGAATCTAATAGAGGATACTTACTTACTTTGCAAGGAATGCATCTTTTCAAAGATATGTGTCCTAGGACACCAATTGAGAGAGATAGGATAGAAAGGTTCTATATACTTCGACTATAGGATCCATTATGTATTCAATGCTATATATAAGACCAGTTGTATCTTATGCTTTGAGTATAATGAGTAAATACGAATCTAATCCATGTGAGAGTCACTGAAAGATAGTTAAAAACATTGTTAAGTACTTAAGAAGAACTACGAATGTCTTTCTGGTCTACGGAGGACATGAACTAAAAAGTTCATGGTTTTTTATATGTTAGTTTTCAATCAAATATTGATAACAATAAATTTCAATCAAGATATGTTTTTATTTTAAATGGTGTTGTTGTTAGTTAGAAGAGTTCCAAACAAGAGACCACGACTAATTCTACAACTGAAGTTGAATACATCTTTGTGTCTAAGGCTATAAAAGAGGCTGTTTGGATCAAGAAGTTTATCATTAAATTAGATGTGGTTCCTAGCATTGTTTATCCAATAGCCTTATACTATGATAATAATGAAGCCATTGCACAAGCAAAGAAGCCAAGGTCTTATCAAATATCCAAACATGTACTTAGAAGATTTCATTTGATTAGAGACTTTGCGTAGTAATTTTTATAAAGATAAACAAAAATGAACTTCTAAAACTGATCTTCTTAAAACTTGGTTGATTTAAAACTCTATCTTTATAGCAATCCCTTTCAACCAGAAACCAATTATCAAAACTATGTACAACTCGATTATTCTTAGATCCTGATCTAGCGATCCTCTAAATTCTGTCTTTGATTGGGTTAACTTGAAATCTCATCTGGTGATTCCTTTTAACTAGAACCTAAAAATGTTCTATGTGTGGTTGGGTTAACCTGAAATATCATCTGGTGATTTCCTTTAATCAGAACCTAAAAAATGTTCTGTGTGTGGTTGGGTTAACCTGAGATCCCATCTAGCGATCCTCTTTAACCAGAATAAAAACTCTATATGTAGCTTGGTCAACCTGAAATTCCATCCAGCGACTCCTTTTAACCAAAGCTAAAACTTGTGTGTGGTTGGGTTAACCTAAGATCCATCTAGTGATCCCCTTTAACCAAAACCAACACTCTATGTGCATCTTGGTCAACCTGAAATCCCTTTAACCACAACTAAGATCTATGTATGGTTGGGTTAACCTAAGATCCCATCTGGCGACCTCCTTTAACTAGAACCAAAACTCTATGTGCAACCTGGTCAACTTGAAATCCCATCTGACGACTCCATTTAACCAAAGCTAAAATCAATGTGTGGTTAGGTTAACCTAAGATCCCATTTGATGATCCCCTTTAGCTAGAACCAAAACTCTTTGTGCAGCTTGGTCAACCTGAAATCCCATCTAGCTATTCCCTTTAATCAAAGCTAAAATATATGTGTGGTTGGGTTAACTTGAAATCTCATATGGTAATCTTCTTTAACCAGAACCAAAGAAAATATAGGTGTGGTCTCATTGTTATAGTTGACCTACTTAGATAAAAAATACTTGAAGAGTTTTGAAATTGGTCTCATTGTAATGGGTAACCTACCCAGGTAGAAAATGTTTGAAGAGTTTTGAAAATGGTCTCATTATAATGAGTAACCTACCCAAGTGGAAAATGGTCTTATTGTTATAGGTGACCTACCTAGATGGAAAAAATGTGAAGCTTTTTCAAGAATTGTCATTGTAATGGGTGACCTATCCAGAAAAAAATGTGAAAAACGATCTCATTGTAATGGCTAACCTACCCAGGTGGAAAATGAAAAGGTTGTCTTATTGTAATGGGTGACTTGCCCATATGAAAAATATGAAAAATTGTTTCATTGTAATGGGTGACCTATCTAGGTGAAAAATGAAAAGGTGGTTTTATTGTAATGGGTGACTTGCCCATATGGAAAATATGAAAAATGATCCCATTGTAATGGGTTACCTATCTAGCTGGAAAAAATGAAAAAAAATTCATTGTAATGGGTGACCTACCTAGATGGAAAATAAGTGAAAAACAGTTTCATTTTAATGAGTGACCTACCCAGATGGAAAATAAAAAAGTGGTCTCATTATAATGGGTGACCTACCCAAGTGGATGATAAATGAAGAGTGGTCTCATTATTATAGGTGACCTACCCAGATGGAAAACAATATGAAAAAGTGATTTCATTGTAATGAGTGATCTATCCAGGTGGAAAATAAGTATGAAGTGGTCTCATTGTAATAGATGACCTACCCAAAAAAATTATGAAAAGCGATCTCATTATAATAGGTGACCTACCCAAATGAAAAATGAAAAATGGTCTCATTGTAATGGGTGACCTACCCAGATGGAAAAAAAATAAAAAATTGAAAAGTGGTCTCATTGTTATGGATGACCTACCCAAATAGAAACAAGTATGAAAAAGAGATCTCATTATAATGGGTGACCTGCCTAGAGGAAGATGGTTTTATTGTAATGGGTGATCTACCTAAGTGAGAGATGGTCTCATTGTAATGGGTGACCTACCCAGATGAAAAATGTGAAGTTTTGAAAGTGGCGACATGATAAGGCTCGAAGGGAGATAAGGGCTTAAAGATGCACTTGAAAGGAGGTATGGTTAGAAAACGCACTACCTGAGAGGTGAGGGCTTAAATGCGCACTCGAAAAGAGGTGAGGGCTCAAAGGGGCACTCAAAAGGAGCTCAAAGGCGCACTCGAAAGGAGGTATGGTTAAAAAACGCTCTACCCAAGAGATAATGGTGAAACACCAATCTATCAATATTGAAAGCAATGCATTATGATCAATATGCATGTATTCTTACCTGAGAAATATAGTGAAACACCAATCTATCAATGTTGAAAGCAATGCATTATGATCAATATACATATACACTTACCTGAGAAATATAGGTCCCCTTGTCTTCATAGATTCTTCCTCTTCTCAAAAGTTTGAGTCTTAATAGTAAACTTCGATGGCCTTTTCCCTCTTACTTACTCGAGTCATATCTTGTGATCTTGACCTCTAGGAAGGGCTTAATATCACAATACTTCTTTGTCCTCAAACTTTTATCTCAAGGGCCAACAACTCTGCCTTACATTTCATTTTCTTAAAAAGAAAATCATAGAGCCAGTCCTACCATGTGTTTTTGGATTGCCCTTACTTGATCATGCCCCCAAACGTTCGATTTTGGTTTTTTTTTTTTGGATGAGGCTATGTGAAGAAAGGTTTGGTTTTTTTACAAGGAGTTGTTTTCATGTGGAATTTTTTGAATTTCAAAGTTATTCCAGACACAAATATCACTTTGACATCGGTGTAAAACAAACTCGTTCTGAAGAAATTCAAGTGATTCCTATGAACAAGGTTTCAGAAGTGATGAAAAAAATTTGTTTTGCTTTTAGTGAAAATATGCAGTGATGTTTTGTTGGTAAAATTGGTTCAAGATTCAATCCAAGAGTTTTAAAGAACCAGTCTTTAAAGTATTTATTTTATTTGCATGAATAACAGAGTTTGTTTCGCGTGGGAAAGCATTGTCTACCAATCCAGATTGCTTGCCTTTGATAAAAAGAGTTTGATTTGGCACGTAATGTAGGCTTGGGCTCTTGGTTATAAAGAAAACGATATTTGTAAACTTAAAAGGTTTTTAAGGGATTTCAAGACTAAGGATCACTAGTGCTTGTTTCTTGACCTTTTGTCATTTGAATTTATCTCCAAAATGATTTATCGTGCCCCCTAGTGTCGGGTTTAGGCTTTTTGTTTTTTTTTTTCTTTCTTTACTTGGTTAAGTATCATCATATCAATTATTTTGGAAAGCTCAAATCTTTTGGACCTTTTGGATTTTTCTTCATTCCCCCTAGCTTTGTTTGGGCACCTTTAATCATTAAGAATTTTCTTTCATGCCCCCCAATGTTGTTTGGGCACTTTCAATCATTGAGGTTTCTTGTATATCTCTTGTACTTTCCCTCAATATGAGGTGTAATCCTAGCCAAGGTAATTTATCTCAAGAAAATCATTAAGCTCAAATGGGGACTACAAAAGGTATATTTTAGCCTTGCAAAAGGATTATCAAATAAGGTCTTTTCTCATTTCAAACGCATGCACTTAGGATCGGTAAGCATTTCTTTTATGCGAGTATGCAAAATGTTTTTTCATTATTCATTCAATTAAAACTCAACTTTGGAGTCATCTTGTAGTGTTTGGTTTTTCTTTAGGCTTTCTAAGAGTATGGTTGCCTTTCTAGGAGTATAGTTGCCTTTCTAGGGAATCACTTGAATTTCCAGAACTTGTTTGTTTTGGACAAACACTAATATGATTTCTGTTTTTGTACTAAACTTTGAATTCCTAAAAAAACATTGTGAACATGTATAATTTTAGAAGAAAAGGGAAACACATTAAAGGATTCTTGGTGTAGTGGTTTTGTGAGTAAAGGTTATGATCAATGTGTTATTTGCATGAAACAACAACAAAAATGAAGGCACGTCATGAACACAGGAAAACCAATGATCTTATTAACAAGAAAGACTCATTTGATAGAGAAAGTCTTGTGGCGTTATGAGCTAAAATACCAACAAGACTGAAACAGGTTGAAACAGATATGATCAAACAAAAGGCAATAATAGGCAGGCTTTATCCTCTTATTTAGGTAAATCTCCTTTTGGGCTAGCTTCCCTATAACAACTCTTGTAGAGGTCTCACTGATGGTATAAATGCAAAAATATGGTAGAAATTTGAGTCCTTTAAAAATTTATGATGCCTTTTTCCCACCCTACCTTGACTATCAATGTTTTCAGATTGCCCAAGCACTCTCTCACTGGTGCATTTTTGATCCACCGTTTCAAGCATGATTAGGTAGGAGTGTCTTCAAATGTTATCCACCTTGCCTTGATTAATTGTAGAAGCTTTCTCTTAAAGGCATTGCAAGTATGGATGTCATGTCCAACAACATCGGCGTGGTATTCGTAGGTGAGCTCTTGCTTGTACCAGGTAGGGTAAAGTGGTTGTATAGGTGGTAGAGGTTTGGGAGCTACATGCCTGATGCTTAACAGCTTCTGGTACATCTCATTTAGGGGTAGCAATAATAGAGGTAGCTGTTCTTAGGCCCTTTGGTAATTTTTCTTTGGAAAATTTCCAATTTGGTTTTTGGCTTGAAAGTTTTGGGGCTCAGGTTTTCTAGTGAGGGATGGAGAGTTGAGATTAATGTTGGCAATTTGGGATGGAGTGTAGTAGTTTTGGAATGGGTTTTTCCTACCTCTGTTGCCATCTCCAACATAGTTGACCTCTTTCCCTTCGAAGCCTCTTTTCTTAGTAGGTGCAGAAATTCTACCGCTCTTGACACCTTGCTCTATGCGCTCACACACTACCTCAACATCAGTGAATTGCTGAGCCGAACTACCCATCACATGATCGTAGTATGCTGTCTTGAGCGTGTTGGCAAATAGAGTGACCATCTTTTTATCCAAAGGTGAGGGATGCACTTAAGCAGCTAATTCTCGCCATCTTTGAGCGTATTACCTTATGCTTGTTTTGTCTGTTTTCTCTAGATTAGACAAGCTAGTTCTATCGGGAGCAATGTTCATGTTTTACTTGAATTGCTTGATAAAAGCCTCTACCAGATCTTTCTATCTCCGGATCTTTATGTTGTCTAATCTTATATATCAGCTCAATGTTGTCCTATTTAAGCTATCTTGAAACAAAATACATCAATAGTTTTTCATCATATACTACTTCTACCATTTCATTGTAGTAGGACTTGAGGTAAGTCATGGGGCATTGGGTTCCACTATATTTGATGAACTCAGGAACACGAAACTTCTTTGGGACAACCATATTTAGGACCTGACACATCTCTATTACTCGTACTGCATCATAGAAGTCTACCCCTTCAATGACTCTGATTCTGGCTTCTAATGTTGCCATCTTATCTTGATCAATATTATCAGATGGCTTGGCCTTATAGGACTCGTTGGCAAATGCATCATTGACGGTCAGGACTGGTACAAGTATCTTTGACTGCACAAATACTGGATTGTTTTAAGGCTCTTGATCATGTTTGTTCATTCTTTCTTCATGCTGAACTGTTGTCGGAGTTTGATTAAAGGTGACGGGTCGGTTAGAAGGACCTTCACCAGAGGTATTTACCAGTGTTTGCTCAAGTAATCTAGTGAGGCGAGCCATGCTTGTCTTCAGAGACTCCAACTCTTCTTGAAAATTAGCGTCACGGTGAGCACGCTCTTTATTTTTCATGTTTCTTGCTCGAAGTCGAGTGTTGTAAACTCTTTGGGGACCTATATTTCAACCTGCCAGTATGTATGTACGTTATTTACAATGAATTGATGTATGCGTATGGTTGCAATGTATGTACATGCATATTGGGTATAGATATCTATATTAGAGAGCTCATACTCTAAGGATAGATTTTAGGCCATTACATGATGGGTGACTTTCTACCTGGTCTCAAAAGGGTCTCTTGTTGTTCTAGTGATCGCCCATATGAAGGTAATATGGGAGCTCAATGGGTAATGAGATGACATGTGAACCAATTATTATTAGTCTAAGCACTCAGCAAAGAGTTGAGATTTACACAAACTTAAACCTCAACTAAAAATTGTAAGGTAAGCTACTAATTCGACCTAATCTAAAGTTTTCAGTATAAATTCTCCTAAAAAAGTGAATGATGAATGATGCAATTTTATACAATACATGGACAAATATATACAAGAATTTAAAGTGTATGAGCAAATAAAAAGATGCATATTAACAATAACAGACAAACCAAATAATAAAATACGATTATCAGACAAAAACAAAGCATATTCCACAAGGGTCCCCAGTGAAGTCGACATTTCATTGCACGTGTGCAGCGTCGCAGCAATCATCCATTCTTAGTATTTAACCAAGTTATCGGGAAAATAGGAAATACAAGGAATTCTTGTCTTCTATCAATGAAAAAAAAAGAATGGGAGTCGCCACCTAGTATTTTGATCACTAGGAACCCTAATTGGTCTAAGAGATTGGGTATGGGGACTGGTTGCGTAAAAGGAAAGTATTAGCACCCTAAATATACCTTATCTAAGGTAAACTGCATTGTTTAATTGTCTGATATATGCTAAGGTGTTATTGTATTTCTAATTATTGGTTCGTCTATAGTTTAAGAAAAGTTCTCGGTAAAAAGATCCTTCTTTTATCGGATAAAACCTAACTGTTCTATGTCAATAAAAGAATTACCTTTTCAATATCAAGAATAAGTTTTACATATAAATTATTAATACCAGATACTAAAAGAAAACAAAATATTTTTTAGGTATTTTTGAAATATTGGCCTTCTTCTCGTGGCTTTAATAAACTGGTTATTAAAGCCAAAATGCATGCTAACATATATATATATATATATATATATATATTTGTTGTATGAAAATACTATACAATTTTATTTTATTTTATTTTATTAACTTTGAGATACTTAGATGTATGCATAACAACAAGACGTTTTTTTTTTGTTTTATAATTTTTTGCAATGTTTCGATAAAAACTAGGTATTTTAATACCAGATTTGTATCTTTACGGTATAAAAATACAAACCAATATTAAAAAAAAATAATAGAAAAAATACACGAGAGAATCACAAATCATTTTGGAAAGTTTTTTTGAATTTCTTTTTGGACTGGGCTAGACCCAACCCAACCATTTTGGTCTGGGTCGGCGTTGTCCGACCTAGTGAACAGTGGAGCAGCTCTCCACTGTTCACATGCAACGTGAATAGTAGAGAGTGAATTAATTCACTCTCCAATGTTTATTTTGCAGAACAGTGGAGATCACGGAGTAGAAGAAAAAGAAAAAAAAGAAGGGAGGGGAAGGCTAACCTGGAGGTGGCTCACGGTGCTACTAGAGGTGACGAAGAGGAAGAATAAAGGTGGTTCGTGGTGGTGGTGGAAAAAAACTGATCATCGTTGCTGTTTGTCCCTTCTATGCAAAAGCATGAGTTTCTTTTTTTTCTTCACTAGAGTTGCAACCAATCCAACAAGGGGGAAAGATGGCGAGAGGCTGAGGAAGAATGATGGTGACGTTGTTTCAAACAGCAAAGAGAGAGACCAGAGAGAGAGGTTACTGTTCTTCTCTGTTACCTCTTCTCCTTCCCCCTATCTTTCTTGTTTCTCTTTGTTTTTGCTTCTTTGTTCTTCTTCTTTTGTTTTTCATCGACTTTCAAAATCCTCCTGTCTTTCCTTCGTTTCCTGTAAATCTCCCTAAAATGTACCCCCTCTTTGTTCCTCTGTTTTTCGTTCCCTCTCTTTCTTTTTATTTTAAATCGTCTCCCAATTTTTTTTTGTCTTCCTCTCTATAATCTTCTCCAAAATCTCTTCCGCTTCCTTTTTCTCTTGGTTTTTTTCTATCTTTTCACTCGCTCTTCCCTTTTCTCTGTGTTTTTTTGAAATCTTCCCCCCTCCCTCTGTCTCTTGTTCCCTATTTTCTCTCCTTGTTTGTCTCCCCTGTTTTCTTCTTAAAATTTTCTTCCCCACCTTCAAGACTTCCCTCTCCTTTCGTTCCCCCTCTGTATTCTTTTTTTCCCTTCTCAAAAACTCTTTCCTCTATTTTTCATCCCCTTTTTAAAACTTCCCTATCTTCTCTTTTGTCTCAGTCACCTCTCTTTAATGTCCCTCCCTTATTTTTTCATTCCCCCCAGTTAAAAGAAATACTCCCTCTATTTCTGTTTCTTTTTTTTTTTTTTGCCAATCAAATTCCCCTTTGTTCCTTCATCTTTCGTTTCTCTTCTCTCTATATTGTCCCCCCAAAAATTTCTCCCCCCTGTCTATTTTTTTTCTGTTCTTCCACACCTCCCCTCTCTGTTTGTCGTTCCCCCTATATTTATACAAGGCCGGGGGAGAGGATCACCATACCTTGTCCAAGTGCAAGGCATGGTGGTCGGGGTATGGGTTTCCTGGTTTTCTTCATCATGGTGGCAGGTGTATGTGGATATGGATTTTGTTAGGATTGTGCAAGTGGAAGGGGAAAGAGAGGGAGAAAAGCGGGGGGGGGATCAAACTTCTACACCGTGTTATGCTTCTTCTCTCTTTTTTCTTTCTCTTTTTTAGTGCACAGTGAATGAAATGCATTTAAGGAATAACCTAAAAATAAGTTATGATAAACTATATGAAAGTATATGAGTAATCAAGAAAGGATTTGTCACTCTAGGTAAATTGAAAAAATATTTCATCTATTCTCAATTAACATTGATTATAAAATTCTTGGCCAATATGGAATGAGTTTTGAAAAGAGTTTCAAAATCTTATATAATTAATGACTATAATGTTAAGAACTAAAATGATTTAATAAAGTAGATATACTTCATGTTATAATATTTAAATTGAAACATTCTTTATTAATGGATAAAAATTACACCGAGAAGCTAGTAATTAAAAGATTAAGTCAAATCAATTATGACTTTCTTAATATTTAAAGAATTATAACATGTTGCTAGACATTGTACTTGATCTTTAAATATAAATCAATCAATTATTGAATTGATAATAGATTAAATTGTGTAATTTATTTAATCTTATTTTATTTAGGATTATAGTTTATATTTGGGACAACTTATTAGTAAACTAATGGGTCACACACATAATCATCTCATTTTATTTCATTTAGGATTATAATTTATATTTGAGCTAACTTATTAGTAAATTAATGGGTCACACATATAAAAATCATTGGTGAAAAATTGAAATGGAATGATTAATCAAGTGTGACTTGATTCTAGATAAATTTTAAGAAATGGAGGACTAAAATGTAATTAATATAAGGAGTTACAATTCTAAATCTAGAAAAATCAAGTAGGGACTTGATTGAATAAATTTCTAATCTAAAATAATATATATGATATTATTTAAAGGGCAAGTTGATATTTTAACATTTATAGGGTTTGTTTTAGGTTTCCCTATAAATAAAATGTTATGTCTTTTATTTCTTATGAAAAAAAAGAATGTTAAGAAAAGTATATTACATAAATACCTAAAACACGATTAAAAAAAAAGCTAGTACTCTAAGGTATAGCAATTACTTTATCCTAAAAGGTTTTTTGAGATTTTTCTAGGGTGGTTTGTGTGAATTACCATTAGAGGCCAGACACTTGAACAACTTGTAGTTTGCGACAACCTAGCCTTGAAACAAATATTCAAAACTGAAAAGAACATCTGATCTTTAGATAGTCTTTGCATAAACGTTAAATAACTCTAAATCTGTCTAACGAGATCCTTGAGTCTCTTGAAAAATTTTAAATTTACTATTTCTGCTATGTATATGTCTTTTAGGAAACCCAACAGTAACATCCTTTCAAACTCAAGTGAAGAAGTTTCTACAAATGTCTAGTAGACTAATCTACCTCAGCTAAACTTTTGTAGTCTTCAAGTATTAGTCTCTTAAGGTTAAAGAGCCCCTGGAAGTTCGGTGTTATAGAAAATTTAGAATAGCTAAGATTGAGGATTTTCAACTTCTCAAGAGATTGCCAATTAGGAGTGAGGAAAATAAAGAAAAAAATAACAATGAAAAGGAAAAAAAATGTTTAAGAAATTTAAGTTACTGCACTATGTGTCAATAATGACTAGATTGTCCAGGTGAAAATTGGATGGTAAGGATTTCAAAGAGCATTCATGCCAAGAAAACCATATTATCTCTTTAGGGAGATGTTTATAGCATCCAATGAGACGAACTCCATTGATTTGGAGTAAATCACCCACACTGAATGCTCTTTCACTCCTTTTCTTGTTGGCCAATTGTTTCATTCTATGTTAAGCTTTCCTAAGATTTTTTTTTTAGTAGATCAAACATGTCTTCCCTCTTAGTTAGCAATTTATCCACTACTTCAACATTGCAATCCTTATGGAAATAAGGAATATGTAGAGGTGGTTTCTGACTGTACAAAATTTTATAAGGAGTAACCCTTATAGAAGTGTGGTAGTTAGTATTATACCACCATTTTGTTAAGGGTAATCACCTTAACCACTGACTTGGTTAGTATGAATTTTGAACTTCCTGCCCTATAAATAGTGTCTCTACTTGACCACTGCATATAGAATAGTTAGCATTTCCGTCTTATAAATGGATAAATCATGTTGTCTTTGCCCCCAATGACTTGCCAATATAGGACAAGGGATGGTCTCTTGTATTAATACAGCACTAACTCCTATTTTAGAAGCGTTTGTCTCAATTATAAATTGCTTGTTGAAGTCTAGTAAAGCAAGAACAAAAATTTTGGTCATAATCATCTTCTGCTTCTAAATTCCATTCATAACTATCTTTCCTTAGAAATTAAGTTCAAGGTTTGCAAATAGACTCATACCCTCTAACAAACTTTTTGTAGTAACTAGTAAGACCCAAGAAGCCATGTAATTGCTTGACAATCTTTGGTTTTGGCCAATCTAACATTACTTTGATCTTTTATGGATCTATAAAAACCCCTTCTCTAGTAATAATATGCCCTAGGTATTCCATTTTATCACTGCTAAATATTCATTTGCTTTTTTTAGCCACCAATTCATATGTTCTTAGAAATTTAAACATTGTTCTTAGGTGTTCCAAGTGTTCAGCCCTTGAGTGATAGTAAATCAAGATGTCATCAAAGAAAAAAAAACATAAAATTTTTAAGATAAGGTTTGGAGAAGTCATTCATCAAACTTTATAATGTAGTTGGGGTATTGGTCAGCCTAAAAGGCATGACCAAGAACTCATAGTTACCATTATAAGTTCTGAAGGTTGTCTTCAATACATCCTCCGAAGCCATTTTTATATGGTGGTAGCCAGACTTAAGATCAATTATGGAGAACAACTAAGTTCCTGCCAATTCCTCTACTAGTTCATTAATTATAGGTATTAGGAGTTTATCCTCAATTATTAATTTGTTAAGAGCTCTATAATTCACATATAGTTTTTATGAATTGTCTTTCTTCTTAACTAGGACAACAGAAGATGCAAAAGGGCTAAACTAGGCTAGATTATTCTAGACTCCATTATCTTAGTAATCATTTTTTCCACAATGTCTTTTTGTAATCCATAATACCTATAGGGTCTTGAATTGATAGGTTGGGTGACACGATCAAAGAGTTGATGTCTTATTCCAAGTGCAGGAGTGTCACAGTAATAAATAAACCGGCAAGACCGAGGTCGAACCACAGAGAGGTTAATTGTATAAATTATAATTAATAAAACAACAACAACAACAACAACAATAATAACAACAACAATAATAGTAACAATAATAGTAATAGTAATAATAATAATACTCAGTACGTGGCGTTGTTATACCTGAGAATGATCTCAAAGATCAGGTCACAGGTTTCCAGCCTATATACTGAGTTTATGAAAAGATCAAAGAGATATATTATATAATATAAACAAATTTCTGATGCGAATGAACAAGGCAAGACCAACAATGTCAGGATCTTTAATCAAACACAGAGCATACTTAAAGTACATAATAATAATAATAATAATAATAATAATAATAATAATAATAATAATATTAGTAGTAGTAGTAGTACTAACAATAATAAAGAAGAAGAGGAAGAAATTAATGAGAACTTTGAGATGGAAGATTAATGTAAAGATTAAACAATGATAAAAACAAATGTCAAGGTTAGAGGATCCACTAATAGTATTAGAGATAAGTAAAGTATAAACTCTTTATAAATTATCAACATAATCATATTAATCATCTTATTTACGTAACACCATACTTATAAATTTTATCAGGTATTCATGATGCTAACTTATGTTGACAACAAATCAAGTTCCTCTCATAATAACGATGTCGGCCGAAAACTATGAAGGATCAAGTATTTGATGTATCAAGTGTTATACAACACAAATCTAGATTAACCATTTAACAAGCAAGGTATTAAGGATTAATAAGATAAAAATGATAAGACATGTTAATAGCAAACTTGTTTAGGATTTAAGCATTGAAGTCCATGTTAAGTTCATATTATACTTATTCTAATACCATTAGTGAAACCTTGTCACCTTGACATAATTAACTTAGCTAGATATTATAAAGAAGAAAAACATAAATAAACAATATAAGAACATAAACATGATATAAGTTAACTAAGTATAGTAAAGGAAATG
>Ga0325411_1000056_pt1 | contig 97911 bp, 49 predicted proteins | sample PopdelMetagenome_13_FD_206181 | JGI IMG/M metagenome (GOLD analysis project Ga0325411, IMG submission 206181) | Populus deltoides microbial communities from Bellville, Georgia, United States - Xylem-PdIQD-R4 | ecosystem: Host-associated > Plants > Phyllosphere > Stem > Wood/Secondary xylem... | reverse complement strand
GTTGTCAACATAAGTTAGCATCATGAATACCTGATAAAATTTATAAGTATGGTGTTACGTAAATAAGATGATTAATATGATCATGTTGATAATTTATAAAGAGTTTATACTTTACTTATCTCTAATATTATTAGTGGATCCTCTAACCTTGACATTTGTTTTTATCATTGTTTAATCTTTACATTAATCTTACATCTCAAAGTCCTCTTTAACTCATCATCACCATCATCATCATCATCCTTGTTGTTGTTGTTGTTGTTGTTGTTGTTGTTCTTTATAATTTATATAGTTCACCTCTTTGTGGTTCGACCCTGATTTGGCTGGGTTATTTATTACTTTGACACTCCTGTACTTGGGATAAGACATCAACTCTTTGATAGTGTCAGTTAACCAACCCCCAAACACCCCCATCACATTTATGAGTGATATAAATACAAGGGGGAGAAAAGGATATGACTCTTCCTCTCCCTCAAAACTGGCGGTAGCCTTAGTTGCAGCAACCACCCCTTCCCAAGAAGAAAACCTAACTAAACCAGCTTGCATGCCATTTCTGTTGAGTTTTGAGTGAATATAGGGGTAAAGAAAGGAGATAAAATCGAGAACATGGAAGAAGAAAGAGCCTAGAAGGCCGACTAGAATAACAGAAGGAAGAAACCGAGAGAAAAAAAGAAGAAAAACTATTAAAACCTCCCCTTAAGGCTGCTTAAAATCATGTGGTAAGAATAACATCACTTCCTTACTTGTTTCTTTGATATTTTGGGTAAAGAGGGAGAAGGAAACCTCAAGGGAAAGACTTAGGGTTCTTATATCTATGGTTTAGCAAAGATTAGATAGGAAGATTAAAGAAAACGGGGTTGAAAGGGGACATAATTCCAAAACCTTTAACAAAAAGAATGGGTGCATATGGATGAATAAACCTTAACTAAGGATCAACCAATTGAGATAATAAAAGGAGATAAAATGAAGTGATAAAATGTGTAATTAAGACCTTGTTAAACTCATAGAAACATGTTTAAGCTGAAACAAAATTCATGTTTATGTTAATGTATTGATTGTGCACATATGATTGAAGAACTTGTGTGAAAATAAAATGAAATGAAAGAATGTGCAGAATTGTGGTCTTGTTAAATCCTTAAAGGAATGCTTGAGCTGAATCGGAAATGATGCCATGATTAATGCCTTAAGTTTGTTTGTGTGATGAATGAACTTGTATGATTATGTACCAAGTAAATGGATGTGTGATTATGACATGTTATTGTGAACATACGTGTGATAAAAATGATGAATTACATGTGCAAACTAAGAAAATAGACAACAACGTCTGGTTATAGGAAAAGAAAGAATCATGAAGGAACTTGTCATGATGAACACCTTTAGGGAAACAAGTCAAAAGACATAAATGAATCTCTTGTGTAATATGAAATTACTATTAGTTTGTGTTAATGAATTGGCATAATAGAATTGAAAACATAGGATGTATGATTGTGACGACAATAAGTTTTGGTTTTGAAATTATGGTTAGGAGAACCTTTGCAAAATATACATGTTGAGACTTGGTTGTGTATTCCTTGGTAACCTTGTGATAAATTAAATGTGATTTGGTGACGATTTATGTCCAACTAGGTTGGGGAATGTTATAAGGGGGAAAGCTTAGCGTAAACCTTACGTTTAGCCTAGGGAAAAAGTAAAACTAGAAATGACACCATCATCATTGATGATTTCTGAGTTGGTAGCAACTTAGTTTTTGCTAACGATTCTGAGTCAGCAGTGAATTTGTTTTTGTTGACGATTTCTGTGTCACCAGCGACCCAGTTTTTGTTGATGATTTCTGTGTCACTAGCAACTTAGTTTTCGTTGATGATTTCTGTGTCACCGATGACTTAGTTTTCACTGACGATTTCTATGTCACCAGCAACCCATTTTTCACTGATGATTTTTGTGTCACCAGGACTCAGTTTTCGCTGACAATTTTTGTGTCACACCGACTTAAGTTTCACTAATGATTTCTATGTCACCAGCGACCCAGTTCTTCGCTAATGATTTATGTGTCACCAGCGACCTAGTTTTCACTGACGATTTTTGTGTCACTAGCGATTTAATTTTTTGCTGACAATTTCTATGTCACCAACGACCTAGTTTTCGCTGATGATTTTCTATGACAATAGTGACTTAGTTTCGTTGATAAATTCCATATCAAAAATGATTTAATGCTCATGACGATTTTGTTGTCAGTTTGACTTAAACCACCACGTGACTTAAGAATTAAACACTAGAATTCTCAGGGTTAACCTACATAAAAATTAAGAGAAATGTTTGAATATGATGACTTTCATTGTATGATTATATGACATAAGGAACACATGCATGTGAACAGGTGTGTTCTTGGAATGTGTATGGTGTTAGTCTATGAGATTAATGAATGTGAATATGTTGATTGGTGATCATTTGATGTATTAGGAGGTGCGACTGGGACCGGGCCTTCGACCGGATGAGGACACTCCACAGGAGAAACAGTTAGGAGGTTTCCCCCCTCTTTTTAAATAATATTGATTCTCTAAAATGATTACGTTATAAAAGAATTATTTATATCTTGTTGTGACCATTAAATCGTTCATGGAATAATTAATTGAGTATTGTGATTAGTTTCGACTAATGGCATCCAAAATGGATGACTGGGTTGAATATCATGATTAGTTTTGACTAATGACATCTGAAATGGATGACCAGTTTGGATATTGTAATTAGTTTTGGCTAATGGCATCCGAGATGGATGACCAGGTTGGATATCGTGATTAGCCTCAGCTAATAGCATCTGAAATGGATGACCGGGTTAATATCGTGATTAGCTTTGGCTAATGGCATCCGAGATGGATGACTGGGTTTGGATATTGTGATCTAGATTCAGTTAATGGTAATCAAAATGGATGACTGTGTTGGATATGGTGATCTAGCTTCGGCTAGTGGCATCCGAATCGGATGACCGGGTATGAGTAATGCAATTGATCATGGTTGGTGGTGTCCATAAAGGACAACCAAGTTAAAGTAAAGTAATTAACCACGACCAATGTTTCAATTTCGGTCCCTACAACTCCTATGAAGGGGTTGGGACGGACGAGTAAGGAAAATATAATCAATGATATAATAAGGGTTGTATTATGTATATATAAAGTAAATAAAGGAATATACTTATTTAGGTTAATAATGGAAAGTAACGATAATGTTTTTATTCATTTATTGTTATGTTAAGATTGTTTATAATTATTGTATTCATTTTTATATTGTAACAGGGAGCCACACAACCAAGGAGCGTAGGAATCCTGTTTCATAGGCCCCATGTTTTGTTATGAACTATGTAACCAAATGTTAAAGATGTTGTTTATTTTATGTAAACAAGCGTATTAGTCCTAAATTATCAAGCGAGACTTTTGTAAAGACTTGTAATTATAACTAAAATAGGAACAAGGATATAGTCTTATGAATATGTAAATATAATGATATGGTGCATGTATTATGAATTCTATTTTATTAAGATGTTGAATTCTGAGATTCTATGAGTATTGTATTATGCGAAATGATGATATATATATAAAGCAATGATGGTGAAATAAAAAAAAATCCACCGTTATCAGGTCGTTATGTATTAATATCGGATCATGAAATGATATGAATTCTTGGGATATTACAGATAAATCCATAACCTTTCATCTTTTCTTCTTTACAAGCTTACTATCTAAAGTCTTTTATAAAAGTAAAATGCATGGAGGAACCAAACTGAGATTTCGAACAAAAATCATGAACCTAATTGTAACCAAGATTGAAAGACAATACAAATTCAAGGTTAAATTAAAGGATTATCGGAAGAATTTGCATAAAAATTAAGTCTATGAACTTAATTAGACTTTGTATAGGCCAAATTGATTTAATCGTGGACCCAATTAAACGATTAAATAAGTTTAAGAATTAATTTGAGTCAAATTAAAAGATTTAATTAAGTGTAAGTACTTAATTAGATTTTTAATGGGACTTACGTGGTGAAAAATTAAGTTTGGAATCTTAATTTGGGTTTAATTGAGAAAATTGGAATTTTAGATGATCAAATTTAGTTTTTACAAAGTCATTTGGGTGAAATCAAGGATACAATTGAAAGAAAATCAAAGTTTGGGGATCAATTAAGAGCCAAATTGAAGAAATTCATAACCAAATACCTTTTTTGCAAAAGGTGCGCGAATTAAGGGACCCAATTCAATTGAAAACATGGGTGGAATTGAAAAAATTAGAAGTTTGAAGGTCAATTAGGGATGAAATTGAAAATACCCAAGACCAAGGACTAAGTTGAAAAACACTATAAAATCATGGGATGTTTTTGACAAGGGAAAAATTGAATTGATTCTTAAAATTAAAATTCAAATGAGAACTTAATTGAACAATTTGAAAGATTAAGGCTGAAATCAAAAGAGAAAGTTTAAAACCTAAATTAACCATAAACACCAAAACGATGTCGTTTCATTAAAATAAAACAGTGCTTTTTCGTGTTGTTTTGTTTTGGTCAACAAAAGTAAAAGAAAAAAGAAAAAAGAAAGAGTGCTAGATGACATGTTGTATGGCACTGTTTGTCATCTTCTTCAAAAGACCCATGAACAGTTGCCTCGTGAAGTTATTTTTCAAGGTCATTTAATGCCTCGTTTCTCCCTTAAACAAGACAAAAAAACACCACCCTCATGACCTGACATTGTCTTACACCCTAACCCTTTTTCCCACAGGTTTGCCGCTCAAAAAACCACTGAAAAGTTAACCCAAAGTCACTGACCTGACCACTTTTTACTACTAATGATGGTGACTTTTGATCAATGGTTGGGATACTTTCTATTTGAATCAAGGGTCAAGATTCATATCCAATGAGGACTAGATGTCCCTCTTTCATCTCTTATAAATAAGAGTGAATTTCATGCAGAAAAGGAATAGAAAATCAGGGGAGAAGAGAGTAAAAAAACTAGCCAAAAACCATCATTTTTTCAGCTGCCCAACTAGCCACCTTTCTCCTCCTCCAACAACCACCGTGGGCCACCACGAGCACCCATTGCACCACCAACCGATAGCCAACAACCACCTCTTGCCTAGGTAAGCTTCTTCTTCCTCCTCATGATTCATTACATTGTATTTTTCATGGCTTCAACACGGTACGACAACCATGTTTGCTAGCATTTTTGCCAACAAAACCTTGCCACTAGACTAGGCTAGTGACAAGATAAATGAGTTGGACTCAAGCCCATTTTGTGTTTGGGCCGGGTCCAACTCATGTTTATTTGGAGAGAAAAAAAGGTATGTTGGCACGTTTGGCTTACGCCAATTTTTTTAAGGAAATAAGGCCTTGTTTGGGTCTTTAAGGTGTGCTTGCAAAACAGAGTCTTAAGGCATTTTTAATGCCTTTGATTTTAAGCTAAGGGTGTGTTTTGCAAACATGCTCTAAACCTTTTCCTTTAGTTTTAATTTTTCTTTATTTTAGGGTTTAGTCAAACATACATCTAAAAAATTCAAAAAAAAATTTGAAATTTGAGCATTTTAAAAATATTTATGGGTCCCTAACATACTTTTCCAACAATTTAACCTAATATTGGGTTGTATACTTACACTATAAATACAAACCCAGTATTAAAAATACATGATTTTTCTCTGAGATTTCAAAAAAAATTAAAAAAATTAAAAAAAATCCCTTATTTTAGAATACACAACAATATGTTTTTTTTTAGAATTTTATTTAATATTGAGTTGTAGACTTACACTGTAAGATACGGACCCGGTATTAAAATACCTAATCTTTCTCTGAAATTTCAAAAAAATCCAAAAACAATTCAAAAACATTCCCCATTTCAAAAATACAAAAATATGTTTTTTTTTTCATACAGCCAAATCCTAAAGGTTTTTTATGTATATTTTATAAAAGATAAAATCATATTTTTATCTCGTTTTAAAAATACAAAAATGGATATTGTAATCAATTTATGATTATCCATTAGAATTTGACCAAGATACCAAAAATCTCACAACAATTAATTTGTGTAATTAGTATTCAGAGTGTTAGGGTTTCACTGTAGACTTTTAATATTTGAGGGTATAAAATTACATTGTAAAGTATACTCTCGGGTATTAAATATACAAAATAGAAAATAAATGTCATGCTAAATTTGGACCTTAGAACGGTTAGGATTTAATCAAATAAGGTAGAGACTTTCTCATGAAGAAAGATTTGTCTTGAACCTTAGATGAGATCAATGGATAAAAACGTAACCTAGAAAAACAATCAATTAACACTGCAACTTACTTTAAGTAGAGTGTACTGGGAGTGATGTGTCTTTTCCTTGCACAACTAGTTCCCTTACCTAGGCTCTTTCAGACCATAGGTTTCTTAGTACCATGATACTAAGTGGTGACTCCCTCAAATCATAACTTTATGATTAAACTGAAAACCCCTTTAATTCCAGAAGACAGCTTTGTCATTTGACATCATTCATATCATGAAGGACTCCCTCAAATCATAACTTTATGATTAAACTCAAAACCCCTTCAATTTTAAGAGGCAACTTTGTCATTTGACGTCGTACACATCACGACAATAACCAAACCCTAAAACTCTTCTCTCTTCAATTTCTTCTCGTATTCACCTTCGTCTAACTAAAACCATCAATCCTTCTATTTTTCTTTTCTTTACAAAACAACTCTTCTAATTTTCTTGGATGGATCATGCCTTGTAACAAATTCAATACGGATATAAAAGTTAACTTTCATGATTTGGATTTTAAACTTGATGATGAAGATGTTAAAAAAGACTTGAGCTCAAGGTGCTCAAATTCTAGGACAAGATTCAACGCTCTAAAATCTGAATGATACTTACACGGAAACTTTTGTAGATCATAGGCAAAAGGCAAGTCCTCTATTAATTTACGAGTGCTTATTTTGTTTCCAACAAGGCTCACGCCACTCTCTATAAGATCATTCCTAAAAGTAATTGGGTTATCTTTTATGATTTATGCAACATTACTAATTATCAATAATTATTTGATTTTGTTACATCAACTCACTTTGTAACTGTGAGAAATGATCTTTATTTGGTTCGGCAATTTTATTCCAATTTGACTAATAAACAAGTCTTGTGAATAGGGAGAAAATTATAATTACTCGTTCATTCTTGTCCATGGATTTCAAGATTCTTGTCCATGCCACCATGGAACATGCCCTCGAATACTCCATATAAATTGTTCTTTGGCTTGCTTCAAGAAAAAACTTATTCGTTAGGATTTCAATAATAGTGGTCATGTCTACCAACACCAAAGTCATTCTCCTTTAAATCCTCCTTTCCCCACTTTGGCTACTCGTGTTGAGAAAGTCGACAAGACTACAACTCAACTTCAACTGCACATTACACTTCTTCGGTCCTAAATATAACGTTTCATGCATCCACCTACTCAACATGACTTTCCTGCCTGAAAGTTTTAATGCAAGTGTCGGTAGCTCTCAAGGGGCTAATTAGGATTATATGGCGTTGGATTATAAGGAAAATGAGGATCGTACATAATCAACTTGGTATAAAGATTGAGTTGCTCTTGGGGCAGTGATCAAGTTTTCTTTCTTGTATTTTATTTCTACTACGTGGCATGTAAATTTTAGAATTATGCGTTTGCATACCAGCGGAATCTAGGGTGCTAGTTTAACCCTTATTTGCATTATTAGTATTTTAATTGATGCCAAAAAGAAGAGTATTATAACTGGAATGTGTATGAATGCTCTTGGAACTCGTATTTGCTCATTTGTATTTGATATATTTTCTATGTTTATATGATATTAAAGTGAAATGATGTTATTATCTTGTAAATTATATAAAACTGATATGTTAATAGATGTTTTGTGCTAAGAGGATCTTGTCTCTTATTATTACATTTGTGTTGTCTTAAATATACCGAGTGACCTCTTTGCCGCTAAAAATAGCTAGTTAATGCACCTTCTTATAAATAGATTATTTTTTTTATTAACGTGGATGTCCGGATCAGTTTGCGTACGTGCACTTCGACTAATCCCTCGAATCCTGAAGTTAACGATCATGTAAATCTCTAGTGGCCCTAAGGGAACTCAAACTTGTAATTATTAGGGAGTAAACCCAAAACCTGACAAGTTAAGCTACCCCTCATGATTTTCTTTAAATAGATATTTCCTTCAAAAGATGATTGCATTATTCCTAAATTATAATCTTAATTATTCCTTTCATTTTGCGTTGATTGCTTTATTCCTTCACTTTTTTAAAAAGAAGAGTTAGATTAATTTTTTACTAAAGACTTGAGCTTTTTAACTTATAATTTACCCTTTCTCTGTGAATATTTATTTTATTTCATTTTTTTTAAGTCAAAGATATTTTTACATTATAAGTGTTATTTTTAGTAGTGAATTTTTATTAACTTGAGTGATTAGGTTGTGATCTTGAATTCATGAAAAATATCTTGTGGGTTTAATCTTGATTCCATGAAAAATGATTGTGCTAGGGTTTTAATGTTGAGCCCATGAAAAAGATTAGTGTTATAATAAATAAGATTTCACCCATAAATAAGGCTATGCAGCAAATTAGAAACGCTCGTGCTTACCACATGAGGTGTGGACTAGGTTTTTAGGTTGATCTCTTTAGTTTATTTGTTAACAATGAAAATACAACTTTTAAAGATCAAATTGAATAACAATAAAGTTTGATGACTAAATTGAAACATATATAAGTTTTAAGGGACTTCGGGAGGAAATTTGCCAATTAATAATATGTTATGTATGTATGTATGTATGTATGTATGTGTCAGATTTAATGGCGCCCATTTTGTGAAGGAAGAGTAAAGAGAGAAAAAGATACGACAGTCTGCGTTCCTCCAAGGAGCAATCCACTATTTAGTGAGTCTCTCTCTCGAGATCTCTACGTCCTATATCTGGTTGTAATATTATGGGCTCAGTTTCTTCTTCTTTGAATGTTTGAATTTGGTTTGCTACTATAATTTTCTCCCTCTCTAGCTCTACAGAAGCACATAGGGTTTCACTTTTTCTCCCCTCCTGTGTTATGTCGAATTTTGTTCACCCTTGTTTGTTGCAATTACTGCCACTCTTGTTCTTTGTTCTGGTACTGTTGTTTTGTGCATCATGCCAATCTGCCTCTGTTGATCTTAACCCGGAAGACAAGGCCTCACTTTTACTGTTCCGGTCTTGGATTCAGGACCCAGTTCATGGCTTGTCAACCTGGTTTGGTTCTAACTGCACTAACTGGACAGGTCTGGTCTGCCAAAATCACACCGGCCAGGTCATTTCTATCAACTTGAGAAACGTGAATCTGTCTGGTTATATTCACCCCAATTTGTGCAATCTTTTGTTTCTTGAAACCCTGGTTTTGTCTGAAAATGGTTTTACGGGCCAAATCCCATTGTGCTTTGGTAGGTTGCAAAATCTCAAAACCCTTGATCTTAGTCACAATAGATTTGGTGGTGTTGTGCCTGACTCACTTATGAGTCTTAGACAATTGAAGGAACTTACTTTAAATGGGAACCATGATTTGGGAGGTGTTGTTCCTTGGTGGGTTGGTAATTTCTCGACCAATTTGGAAATACTTGACTTGGGTTTCAACTCTTTTCATGGGACAATACCTGAAAGCTTGTTTTACTGCAAGTCATTGAAATATTTGGATCTTGGAAATAATTACCTGTCGGGTGATCTTCATGACTTTTTTCAGCCTCTGGTTTTTCTCAATCTCAGTTCTAATTCGCTTTCAGGTACTTTGCCTTGTTTTTCTGCTTCCATTCGATCTCTCGGTGTTTTGAATTTAGCTAGGAATTCTATTGTGGGTGGTATTCCTACATGCATTGCTTCCCTAGAAGAATTGACGCATCTGAATTTATCATTTAATCACTTGAATTATGCAATATCTCCGAGACTTGTTTTCTCTGAGAAGCTTCTTGCATTGGATTTGAGTTTCAATGATCTATCTGGTCCACTTCCAGCCAAGATTGCAGAGACAACAGAGAAATCAGGCCTTGTTCTTCTTGACTTGTCCCACAATTGTTTCTCTGGTGGTATCCCTTTGAAGATCACCGAGCTGAAAAGTCTACAGGCATTGTTTCTTTCTCACAATCTTCTTACTGGGGAAATCCCTGCTAGGATTGGAAATTTGACGTATCTCCAAGTGATAGATCTTTCACGCAACTCATTGTCGGGTTCAATTCCTTTAAATATTGTTGGGTGTTTTCAGCTACTTGCACTAGTTCTCAATAACAACAATCTCTCTGGTCAAATTCAACCAGAACTTGATGCGCTGGATAGCCTGAAAGTATTGGATATAAGCAACAATGGGATTTCTGGGGAGATTCCACTAACTTTGGCTGGCTGCAAATCACTTGAGATAGTAGATTTCAGCTCCAACAATCTCTCGGGAAATTTGAATGATGCAATAACCAAATGGTCAAACCTCAGGTATCTCTCCTTGGCTCGAAACAAATTCAGTGGAAGTTTACCCAGTTGGCTGTTCACATTTGAAGAGATCCAAATGATGGATTTTTCAGGCAATAAATTCTCTGGCTTCGTACCCGATGGCAACTTCAACATTAGCTTGGAGTTCAATAATGGAGATGTTAGACGATTGCCTGCAGAGCCATTTCTTGCAATTCGAAATATTGAGATCAAAATATCTGTGTTGGTTGTTGATAACAGTGAATTGAGCTTCAATTACCATCTATCTTCAACTGCTGGAATTGATCTATCTGATAATTTGCTACACGGGGAGATTCCACATGGCTTATTTGGACTACAAGGTTTGGAGTATTTGAACTTGTCATACAATTTTCTTGATGGTCAGGTTCCCAGTCTAGAGAAGATGGAACGTTTAAGGGCATTGGACTTGTCACATAACTCTTTATCGGGTCAAATACCAGGAAATATTTCCAGGCTTAAAGAACTCGTACTCTTGAACTTCTCATATAACAGTTTGTCTGGATTTGTTCCCCAGAAAGAGGGGTATGGAAGGTTTCCTGGAGCATTTGCTGGAAATCCAGATTTGTGTGTGGAGTCCCCTAGAGTAAAGTGCGACTCAGGTAGCCTGCCAACTGTGCCTGGGAAGTCATTTGAAGAAACTGAAGGTCCAATTTCTGTTTGGATCTTTTGCATAAGTGCCTTTGTTAGTTTTTATTTTTGTGTTGTCACTCTATTTTGTTCCACTCGAGCAAGAAGTTATCTTCTTCAGACAAAAGTTTAAAATCCTGTCAGCTTATGTTAGGGAAACCTCTCGTGTATTCTTAGTTATCTATCATCTACCTGTTCACTGATAAGAGATGTTACCTACGTCAATGGTTGTTTTCCTACCTGTTTACTGAAGTTGATAATAAAGGGTGGTCAGGTCAGGTGAGTTACAAATGTGACATCTCATTGGAGAATCACAACTGCAAAATCACTGTAGCTTCACTCTTATTTACACTGTTCATTGGAACAATGTAATGGTGGTTTTCTCCTTCCATCCAGAAAACTTAACACTGGTTTAACAACTAAGGATATTAAAGTTTTTTAACAAGATTCCTTTGTTATTATTAAATTTATCGAGAGTAAATAATTTTTTTTTTCTTATTAACTGCATAGTAAAATAATTAAAATAGTAAAACAATTAAAATGCCATATCAAGCAAAAAAAAAAATTAAACTTGGTCTTAAAGGGTATTTTTATATTTTTACAATGATTTTCTTGTTATTATAATATTAATTAAGGAGTAATGTGGTATTTGTATAAATATAAAAAATAATAAATAATTAAAAAATAATAAAACGATCAAAATATATTTACAATAAAAAATTTTAAAACTTGAGTTAATGAGTTTTTTTATCTTTTTTTTTTGTTGTTATTAAGTCAGCTTAGGTGGTGCAATGCTGTATTTGGCTAAATAAAAAAAAAAAAGACAAGCACATGTACGGCATGTGTGAAGCGTCCATGCACTTTGGTCGGCATGCGCGGCGTATTCGGCGTCTAAAAATACCATTTCATTGTATTGTTAGAAGTGTCGTCACATCCTCTTTCTCCTAGAGCAGCGACTATTGGTGTTGGTGATTTAGTTTGTCGCCGGTAGATTTTTCTTTTTTTTCTTGAAAATTACAGTTTTACCTTCTATGTTGTTAGTATTTCAACTTCAGTTTTTATTCTTTTAATTTCTAATTTTTATTCTTAGTTCTTTTGTAAAATTTTTATTTGTTTGTAATTTCATCCATCAATTCCAATGTGACATATATGGTTTTTTAAAAAAAAATTGATTCTTATTCTTTTTATTTCTATTTTTTTCATTAATCTATTTGTAAAAGTTTTAATAGTTTTCAATTTTATTTTGCAATCCAAATTTGTGGTATTATGTTTTTTAATTTGTTCCTCATTATTTGATTTATTTTTTTTCTTAGCCCTTTTGGAAAAGTTATTATTCTTTTCAATTTTACCATTCAATCAAAAATTTGTTTTTATTTTTTATGTCAATTTTGATCCTCATTCTTTTGATTTTTTGGGTATTTTTGCTAAATTGATTTTTCTTTTCAATTTCACTCTCCATTCAAATATAAAATTTATTTTATATTTCAATTTTGATCATCATTCTTTTAATTACTATTTTTTGAATTCTTTTACATAATTGAAATTCATTTTTAATTTCATATTTCATTATTTAATTGATTGAGAATTAGATTTCATGATTTTTTCAAATAGGGTGTTTTGAGTCTATTGATCTAGGTAAAGAGTTTGAAAAGTTAACATGTTTTTTTTTAAAAAAAGAGTTTTATAATTCTCTTTATTTTTTATTGGATAATTTCAATCTCAAGATCTGAGCCATAGATTTGACAAGATATCCCGGGTTGGCTCAACCCCGATTACTAGGGTTACAAATTTGTTATACTAACTCGGGTTGAACTCGGGTTGACTATGACGGTATTATTATGTTCTTTTTTTACTCCATTTTATTCTCTCATATTTAAGAGGTTATAAATTGAAATACATTGTTTGTTCCTTTTTAAAATATATATTTTCCTCTAAGTTGTGCTAATCGCTTTTCTTTCTAAACTTGATCTATCTATTCTTGTTTTTTCTTTCTAATTGAAATAAAATTAATTTATTCGACTCAGTCTTGTGCCTGTGCTTCGAAGAGAGTCCTGGGCCTCCTGGCTATTTCTTTGTGCAAAAAATAATATTCACCTACCGCAAGTGTATTTAATAAAACTAAGAAAATTATGTGATTAAGGTGATAGACCCGCTTACTCGAATAAACTTGCTTTAATTCAATAAAACAAAAAAAACAGAGAAATGATCGTAGATGGATTCATAACCTATTAAATATAGAAAAATAAAACAGGGTAAAAACAATGACACAAAAAAATAAGTATTTATTAACTTCACTTAACATGACAAACTTGTAAACCTGATAATCAAGGTCGAGTCAACCCTGGATATCCCACCAAACCCGTGTTAATTTTCAAACTCGTGACCTGAATCATTAAACCTGAAGTAGTTGCTCTGAAAAAACCATGAAATTCAATTCTCAATTAATCAAATATTGAAAAATGAAATTGAAAAAAAAATCTCAATTATACAAAAGGATTAAAAAATATATATTTTACAAAAAAGCCAAGAAAAAAAATAAAAATAAAAATAATAAGGACCAAATTAAAAAACACAATAACATCAATTGAATTGAAAAATGAAATTAAAAAGTAATAAAACTTTTATAAAAGGACCAAAAAAAACTAGAAATCAAAAGAATGAAGACCAAATTAAAGAATATAATATTTGGTAAATTAAGATTGAAGGATGAAATTGAAAACAAATAAAACTTTTACAAAAAGAGCGAATAAAAAATAAAAAATTAAAAGAATAAGGATTAAAATTGAAAGAGAAACAACAAAAATGGCTAACCTGTAATTTTTATGGTAGGAGAGAAAAAAAAAAGGAAAAAATAAAGGTCTATTGACAACAAACTAGACCACCATTGGAGACACACACCGCACCATACAGGAAAAGGACACGATGGCCCTTCCAACGACACAATATAATGATCTTTTTGAATGTCAAGAGGCGTTGCACATGTTGACCAGAGTGAGCGGACACCTCCCATGCATTTTTAAATGTCGTACACGGACGCCAACATCCTAGCCAACTAAAAAATTGCCTTTAAGCTAACTTTATAATTACAAAAAAAAAACCATTATGAAAAGCCCCAAAAGCCCTTTGACCTCATGTTTAAATTTTTTGATTAAAGGCATTTTGGTCATTTTACTATGCGTTTTTAATTTTTTATATATATATTTGGTCAAATACCAAATTGCACCTCAACTAACATTATAATAACAAAAAAATCATTGTAAAAATACAAAAATTCCCCTTAACTCCATGCTTAAGTTTTTTGCTTCAAAGAGTATTTTGATCATTTCTCTATGTAATTAAGATGAGAAAAGACATGTTTGTCTTTGGTCAATTTGAAAATGACAAATGAATCATATAAAAAGACTTCAATGCCCTTGAAAACCTAAGTTAAGCTTTTTAGGTGAATGGGCAACAAAGTCATTACACTTTTCTAGTGAATAATGCTAATGGGTCTAGAATTACAGTACTTTTCCAAGGCCAATTAAGTGTTATTTTTTAATGTTTTAATTAGATTATAATAAATAAATAAATAATAATCATAATTCCTTTCCTTTCCTTACGATAATGTGAAATAATAGAATTGTAGTAGATAGGTGGTATGTGTTACACTGCGGTCTGAGTCAAATTTTTCCTAACATAAAAAAAATGCCCAAACAATGATAGTGTTTTTAAAAGAGCAAAAACACTATGAGACTCGGGTCATTAATTTGAATTGGTTTAATAAACTCAGTTAATTTAATAATATAATTATATATACAGAAAGCCAACGATAATAAAAAAAAAAGACAACAACTAATAAAAAAATGAATGCTTACCAATATTATGAAAAGATATCATTTAAATATTCTTAAAAGATAAACAATCTTATTTGATAACAAAACAAAAATTGAATGAGAATGGAATAACCTCTTAAAGAGGAAAATGAAAAAAATAAATCTAAAACTTAGTTACTAGTAAATCAAATACTAAAGGATGGACTAAAGAAAAATTAATTTTAAAAAATGATAAAAAAAATTTGACTCAAGTCAACATCTCAAATTTATGGTTTAGTTATGAGACCAAGATAACCTCGTACAAAAAAAATTGAATAAAATAATGAAAAACAAAACTGAAGAAAAATCAATTTAAATCATAAAAAAAACTCGAGTTAACCTAGGCTAACTTGACTAACTTGTAACCTAAAACATGAGATCAAGATAACTCTATAAAAAGGAAAGAGAAATAAGCATAAAGCTCAAGCCCCAATAATCTAATGTCAAAAAATAAAATTAAAAAAATCATTTAAAAAAAACCCTAAAGAAGAGCAAAGTTAAATCGAGCTAATCTTTGAAACTCGTAATCTAAGTCATGAGGTTAAGATTACCCCATAGAAAACAAACACAAAAAGATCATGAGCAAAATTCTCAATCATCCAAATATTGAGGGATGAAATTGATAAAAAATCAATCAATAAAATAATAAAAAAACAGATAGCAATAAAAAAAATAAGAAACAAATCTGGTATAAAAATTAAATAAAGTAAAATAATGAGGGACAAAATTAAAAAATAAAATAAATCAAGAAAATAAAAAAGAAACAATTAGTAATTAAAAGAATAAGGATCAAATTGGATAAAAAAATCAAATAAAATTAAATATTGATGGATAAAATTGAAAAATATAATTAAGTTCAAAAGGCATTAAAAACAAAATAAATAGTAATAAAAAAATAAAGACTAAAATTGATTCAAATTCAAATTAACATCACACATTTAATTTTTAGAAACAAAAGTATGAAGTCCAAAGCCATATGAGAGAAAAGAAAAAAGAGATGAAAAATAATTCATCAAAATCACATTGTTAGTCCTCTGCTAACGCTCACCTCACCATCTAGAAGAGTTTGGTGCATCATTCCTAACACCACCATGGAAGCTAATATTTGACTGCCATGAGATGTCACACCTGTTATCAAAAAGGCTCATAAATATTCTACATGTTGAAACATGTGTTGTATGAGCTAACTACTTTTGATTTACAAATAATATTTTATATTTATTAAGATATTAAATTATTTTATATTTAACTTGATTATAACTAAATAATCACAAGAAAAATACAAAAATCACCATAGACAATATATATTTTTTTATTTCTAAGAATAATTTAATCATTTTACTGTATTTTAAAAATACTAAAAAACTCTTTAATGACAATTTAATTTAATTTTTTTATGGTTAATTTAGTCATTATTTTATGTTTAAAAATATTAAAAGATTAATTTATCCTCAATTATTTTAACAATAATCAATGAAATCTGTTAAAATATCGTATTACTTTTTATAATTAATTCAATGATTTTTTCTAAAAGAAACAAAACAATCATTATATTATTTGGATCGAATTATATTGCAGTGACTTGGGTTGAAGACCGAGTATTTTTATTTTATTTTTTAAAATTTTAATTTAATGAAAAGATATACAAATCATGAGAATATAATACTGAAAGAACAACTTTATTATTATTTTTATACGAAGATAAATGAAAGATTGAAATCACCGTTGAAAATAGAGAGTAGAGGAGATAAAGAGTCCAGATTAGATTCTCACGGAACTTATCCTCTCTCCTCTTTTCGTTTTCTTTTGCTGCTCCTTTGACAAGAGTTTTAATTCAATCTACTCTGCTGCTGCTGCTGCTTATAATCGTCTTCTTCTTTCTCCAGAAAATAAAATATGAGCGTGACTGAGTTTGCTATGGTAATTATTAAATTAAATTTTCTTTCTTTCTCTGTCTTTTGTTAATTAATGGATTGTTAATTGCAGGTAGAGGAATTGGCTTTACTGGTGAAGGATAATCTTCGTTGCAAACATCTTGTCTTGTCAATGGAAGAAACCTTTCTTAATTTCCTTCAAGATGACAGGTAATTGTAAATTTGTAATTGTAATATTATTTCGCTCTATATATTTATTTACACCAAATTGTTAATGAATTGCAGTTCCAACTCCGATGGTATCTTGGAGCTCCAACCAATGGATTCATATAGTCGTCTTCTTTTGCATCGCCTTGCTGATATATTTGGGTATTTTTATTTTTATATTTGGCCGTGTTTATTTTAATTAACTAATTAAACCAGGGTTTATTTTTTGTGTTAGGTTTTGTCATGTATCTATTGGCGAGGGAGCTGATCGTCACTTGATTTTAGAGCGGTGCCCGGAGACATCAATGTATGCATGTAAACCCACGTAATCTCTAATTGTTTTTGTTTCTTTTATGTACAACTACTATTACTACTACTGTGTAACATTTACGCTGTCCTGTCCAGTCAACATGTCTTACGGTATCAATCACTAGGTTTCTTCCCATATCATTCATTCATTCTGCTGCCATGCCTCCTATGGTTTTTTTGTGGACAAATGTTCTTTGTTTGGGTATCTATCTAAGATGTTGAAACATGTAAATGTTATTTGTTGGGTACACAAAAACAACAACAACAACAACAAGTTGGTTAGATCCCAGTTTCACTAAACAACTTTTCCAAGACTGCATTTATATTCCTTGAAGCTATCCTTTTGAGTGAAGTTGGATGGATATAATGATGTTGAGGTTTTGAGAAGTCAGCATTTGTCACAAAAAAATGCTATAATCAAATCCAAAGGGATGCATCTTATTTGATGCATGAGCACGATCCACTAGAAGCTGTGCCTTTTTTTTTTTAAAAAAAAAATTAGGTCTTGCCTTACTTACCTTTCTAGTATAGCTCAAATGTGTCATTGTTGTCTCTTCAAGACTTGTATTGTAGGAGTAGGGATACATCCAATTCAAATCTTAGTATTTATTATTTTTAATTTATAATCTACAAGATTTTAGAGCAAGTGTTGTCTTTTGAGTTTCTGAATTTTTGTCATTGTTGAGCACATAATGATAATTGGAAAGTTGGCATCATTTATTCGTTATAGGCCTCAACATAATTCTACTTTACCCTGGTAAATCTCTTAGGAAGGTATTTCTCTTGTGATAATTGTTGTCAGTATTCAATTGTCAAACCTCTATGAGTTATGGATGTGCTACGATAATAAGCATCATTATACCAAACCTTTCTCTATCACTAAAATGAAAAGTGAATCTCTTAGTAATACGGATACAAATGAGCTTCATAGGAAAATCACTAAGGTAATGGTCTTCTTCTGGTGAATCTCCAATTGATGAAACCTACTTGAAGGGCAAATAAAATGTGGGCTAGAAACTGTGGAATGGGCAAGTCTTATGAGTCCATCTTAATAATAAATGGTTTTTCTCAAGCTTAGACAATGGGTCTTTAAGGATGAAAAGGAGCAACATATTGATTATCAGGAAATTCTAAGTAAGGAATGCAATTGATATTCAATTTGTGTCATTTATAATTTTATCTTTAAGGACAAATCTAGCATTGCAAATGCATTTGGTTCCTTCAATAGAGAGGAGAGCATCATTTTATGTTATTCAAAATTATAGATTTTTCCACCTACTCATGCTGAATTTAAAGTTGAGTTTTTTTTCTGATCATGGAAAAATGACAGAAAGAAGGAAAACTTGGATTAATAGTCGGGTACACTAAAATTTGTGATAGTTAGGGATTTTAGCTTGATTCCTATAAAAGAGTTTAATCAAGAGTTTATTCACGTTCCTATTTAGTTTGTTTTCATATCAAGGAATTCCTATGCATAATCATTGACTTTTAAAAGTTTTTTGGCGTCTAATAGAGCACCTATTATTAAATTTCTAATAGCTCATCAACATCTATTTCCTAAAGTAGAGGACTTAGGCCGTTTGAGGGAGTATAACAAGAATGAAAGAGAAGCTCCCAGATTTTCAGACCTCTCAAAGATTTCTCAAGCATGTCTAGCCAATTTCTGATTTTCTTTGATAAATTTAAATCATAAAACACCCTGAACTTTATTACAAGCATGTTTTTCTACAACTTTCACCTGTATCTTACTTTGTTAAACTCTAGATTCTCATATATTTTTTCTACTTGTTGCAGTAGCTATATTATTCCTATGATTGTGTTGCGCTCCTCTTAGTGATCCCTTTTGTCATTATGTTAATTGCATATATTACACCTTTGACTTGACTAGTAAATGCTTTTGTATGCGGACATGTAGTGACCATTACTTTGTAGTTTAATTATTTATTAAATTTGGTATGACTTTTCCTATCCACTTTATTTGTCATGTTTGTCTCAAGGTTTTTTTTTTTTGAACATTCACCTAGTTGTCATATTGATATTGTTGTTTCGACAATTTGTAACTTTGAAATTTCATTGTAACAATGATTTTTTTCCTGCCTTTCTATAAGTTGGCGTTTCACTTCAGAACTTCAATGTATGGTTTAGCAACATAATGAATAATTTTTATTTTGCTGATAGAAAAATATTAAATGATCTTTCTTGTTTAATATGAACTCATTTCTCACTTGGGGTGCAGCGGTCAGATATTTTCTTTTTTTGATAACCTATTTCTTTTACTGCAGACCCTCCATCCTTGTTAGTGACATCCTATTCCAATTTGATGAACCTCACACTTTGACAACATCACATCAATTACTGAGGAGGAAAGATGCTCCCCCAGGTTAAACTTTTTTTTGCCTTCCCTTTTAAAATATTTCACATGTGATGTTGCCCCATCTTCACAATGGAACACGCAATTATTCAGTACTTTTGATGTGGTGATTGAAAGTAGCATATTTCTATTATAATTTACATTAACAGAAATATAAGGAATGGATGTACTAAAACAATTGATTCTAGCACCTATCATGATCACCACAATATGAAAGGATCTTAGCTCTGCTACGATACATTGTTCAAATAATTGATTTTTCATTTCTTTTCAGTGTCTTTTAGGCTGGAAAGAGTGTAGCAATTAAGCAATCTAACATGAATCTTGGGGAGGTAGCTCAACTTGTTCATATATTTCAAACATACCTCCAATCTGTCTTTGCTTCCAATTTGTCCCTAGATATAAGGTCAACAGATTAATAGTGGCTTGAATCCATTACACACTGAATATGCCTGTTTCTTAGACAAACAATTAGTATTAACAAAACACAAAGGCTTGGGGTGAAACACTGTAGCCCATGCCACTTACACACACAATTCACTGTAGATTGTCACAATGATTTTTTTTTGTTTTTTTTTTCATTTTAGTCATTGAAGTTTTTTTCGACTTTGATTAAGTCCGTTTATGATCAAATTGATAGCCAATTTAGGTAAAATTTCCTAAGAAAGGGCATGATTGAAAGTTAGAGGACCAAAGTGAAAAGGATGGAGAAAATGGGTGGCGGTTTAAAAATTGAGGCTGAAAAGTTCTCTTTGGTCCTACTTTTTAAATGACAATCTTTTGGTCCTATAGTATTTTAAAAACTCATTTTTGGTATACAACTTTATTTTTTTTATTTTTCAGTTCTTGTTTGAGAGAAGAGAGATAGACACAGGATTTTGGTGTTAGAGAGAGAAAGTCGTTGGTTGACACCATTCTGGCCATTAAAAATATTGATATGGTAATCACAGGTTCCATTCGATGAGAGAAATTTCACTTGACTGTTATTTCACCTTAAAATGACCCAAGAATATAGATCTGAACTAAAAAAGTTTTTAAGTTTCAGGTTGATTTTTTGTTTTGGACTGATTTTTTTGTTGTTTAAAGGCTTAAAGGGGTTTATGTAAGTCTAGGATTTTTTAGGCATTTCAAAAAATGGTTCAATATTGAATTTTTAAGGTTAAAAGACCCCTGCCCTAATTTTTCAGTGTTGGAAACTGGTTGTGTTGGACAACAAAAATAAATAAAAATAAATAGTAAGGCACGTGTGTTGCCCTTGCTTTCGGGCTTAGGAATTGGTCCCTTTGGCCTAAACTCTTGGGCTCCTTTTTAAAAGGCTTTCGTTCATTTTTTCCTTCATTTAAACAAAATCAAAGAATTTATTTTTTTAAAAAAATCATACACCAATTATTTTTTTAGATTATGCTAGGATAAATTTGTTTTTTTTTTTATCATTTTAACCTTTTGTTTTGAAAACATAACTTTTTTTATAGAGTTATCCCGATCTCATAATCAAGGTTGTGAATTTGACAGGTTAACTCGGATTGACTTGAGTTTTTTTTTCCCTTCAATTTTGTACTTCGACCATGGATTGGTTTGGAATTGGCCTTTGTATTTTTTTTATTTGTTTTTTTTGGGGGTAATTCTGTTCTTATGACTTGGATCATAAGTTTAACATGTTTTTATAGGTTTACTCGAGTTGTTTTTTTTAGTTTCTTTTTTTTAATTTAATATTATTTTTTATTTTTATCCTTCAATATTTGATTGATTGAAATTGAGTTTTGTAGGTTTTTGGAGGATGAAGAGTTTTCTCTCTTGTTCTTTCAATAATACTGATTACAAGATATATAGTAGATGAGGCCACTAAATTAGGAAGGTCGCGAAATCAAAAAATAAAAAATAAAAAAGAGCAAATCTCTAGGCTAGAAAATAGAAAACAAAAACTCTTAAAAATATGAAATAGTAATTCCAGATTTTATTTGCCATATCACTTCCTATTTTATTTCCTCAAGTTGGTGCATAGATATCTATTATGTCCAACTTGCTTACAAAGAGCTGAAAACTAGGTCTAAAAAGTTCTTTGGTGAAGATATCAGCTATTTATTGGGTAGTAGTAACAAAAAGCATGCACAAAGCTCCAATATCAATCTTCTTTTTTATGAAATGTGTGGCAATCTCTACATGATTTGTATGATCATGCTGCATTGGATTTTGTCCAATACTTATTATTGCTTTGTTGTTACAATACAATTTCATTGGCATATTCACAGGAAGTCGTTTCAGCCATAACATTTCACAAACTCCATTAGTCATAGCTCTATATTCTGCCTCACTATTGTTTGCTATGTAGTTTTCTGAAAGAGTAAACCCTTGCCTGGTGTACTTTTCAAGTATTTGAGAATCTGATAAGTTGCCGCAAGATGTTTTGCGTAATGTAAGTGCATAAACTGACTTATTAAACTTATAACAAATGCAATATTGGGCCGCGTATTGATAAGTAAATCAACTTTCCCATCAACTTTTGATATTTTGTTGTATTCACCTGATAACCTTCCTTGTCATCTCCAAGTTTGTAATTGGAATCTATTGGAGTATCTGTTGGCCTACTACCACTCATCCTAATCTCCTTAAGAAGATCAAGGACATACTTCCGCTGTCCCCTTCTTTGACCGAGCAATTTCCATTCCAAGAAAATACCTCAAAGACCCTAAATCCTTAATCTCAAATGTTTATAAGAGGGAAGACTTCAACCAAGTCATCTCAAGTACATCATCTCAAGTAAGAATAATATTGTCTACATACACAATTAGTACTGCTCTCTTGCTATCCGATGAATGTCTTATAAACGTTGTATGATCAGTTTAGTATACCTTTAACTTTTTAACAAATTGAGTGAGTTTCTCAAACCAGGTTCTTGGTGACTATTTTAACCCGTATAAGGACTTCTTCAATTTACATTTTTGAGCCAAACTTTTCACAAAATCCTGGAACTGCATCCATGTATACTTCTTCCTCTAGGTCTCCATTAAGGATGCATTTTTCATATGCAACTGTTGCAGAAGCCAGTCACAATTAATTGCAATTGACAAGAACTGTACTGTCACAAAGTTGAGCTTTGCTATTGGAACAAATGTCTTTATGTAATCAATGTCAAAGGTCTGTGTGAATCCCTTGACAACCAATCAACCTTTATATCATTCTAGGCAGTCATCGGATTCATGCTTGACTGTAAATAACCATTTGCACCCTATAATTGTCTTTCCTCCTGGTAGATCAACTAACCTCGACGTACCTTTTTTTTCAAGAGCTTCTCCTCAAAAACCTCTTTCCATTTAAGAACTTTTAGAGTATCAGTACAAAATTAGGAATCTCCATACCAGACAATTGTGAGGTAAAGACACAAAAAACAGGTGAGAGATTTTCATAAGACACATAATTAAACAATGGATCCTCACACCCTTACGGATAGCAATGGAAGGATCAAAATCACTGGATTCAGGATTAGAACCAGACTTGGGTTTAGAACTAGAAGACTCGGAACTTGAAGTTGAAATAAACTAAATCTGAGGTATGAATTTAGTGAGGATATTACATGGACAGTTTATGGATTCTAGGCAGTGCAAAGGATTGGACAAATCTTTCTTTTGAGTTGTCCTCTGTCATGAGTAGACAACATCAAATGGTATTAATATTGTGGTTCTGGTTTCTATTTCTCTTCTGTTAGGATCATGACATGATGTTGTAGGAAGACCTGACTTTTAAGTATCTAAAGAACTTGGTTCACAATTTGTGTTTTTAGATTGAATGATCATAGTTGAAGAAAGATCATATTGTGAGTCGTCAGTTTGAGAAAAAGACAGCCAACTCTTTGTTTTGGTTCTTCTGGAAGATGATTATAATTCAAAAAAAGTAACATCCATTGTTACAATTTTTTTTTTTGGGTTCAAAACATTTATATCCTTTTTGAGTAAGAGCATAACAATTTTAATTTTTTTTGCTCGAGGTTCAAGTTTTCCTTGATTATGACTATGAATATGCCATCTGTTATTTCACAATCTCAATATTTAAAAAGTGTGTCAACTAATATGCATTAGATTTTAAGCTCCCTAACGACTTTATATATTTTTACGGTTATAAAAAGATGATTTGACCTGCGACAAGGAGCAAGTTGTTGTCTATATTTGATGTTGCATCGTACCTTCTGTTTTTTCCTTCTTTCTTGTTATTAAGATTAACAGGGAAAGCCACACTGGTATCTCCTTGTATCTCCCTTGCGGCTGAACTAATTTTCTTGCTCTATCCTTCATCTATTGTTAGATTCTGGTATGCTTCTTAAGAACATGTCGTACCTCAAAACACAGCTATGTGAGTACATATGCTTAATTATATATACCACCAACATTACGAGAGAATTGATGAAAAGCATTTTTCATTGTCTACCATTGGAAGCAGACATGGTCATTTGATTTTTGCCAAAATGAAATGATATTCTTATTAAGGATTTATTTTTAATAAAAAAATAAACTTTGTGGAATGGAACACATAATCACTTAGAAGAGGTTTTATTTATTTATTAATCATTATGGTCTTTCTATTAACCATTTCCATTGATACTAGAATAAATATATTTTTGTCAAGAGTATATTCGTTATCTTGCTACATATCATATCAGATGGTTTCCTTTTTTCCTTGTTTTTAAAAGGACATCAAGAACTTAGTTTCTCTCCATTTAATTGTCAAGCTGCTCTATGAACTGTATCAGGAGTACTCTTTCATCCTTCTTTGGGTTTTCCCTTATGTCTATTTGGTTATGTTTCAGTGTTGCCGGCAACATCACCTCCTCATAATGCATTTAGGGAGAGAGAAGTAGCTTATTTTGCTGCTCGGGACCGTATTTTTTCAAGGGATGTGGGAGAAATGAGAGAACCCATTAAGGAGAAGCCACAGAAGGTGCTTGTGGTTGCCCATCGAATGATAGCTCATGCTTTGGGTCAAAACACAAGTCTGCGGAACCAAGGTGCTGCTGTTAGGGATGGCACAGGACATAGAGTGAAAACCGAAGAACAGCATGTCCAAGAAAAGGGCAAAATCGAACCTAATTCTAGCTCAGAAGCTTTTCAAGGGATTGCTTTCCTGCCTGACAAAAATATCAAGTCGTTCGGTAAAACAAAGAGCAATAATCATGGATCTTGTGCTTCATCACATGGTCAGAGGAATTCGCACCAAGTGCTGGTGGAAAGAGGCGGCACTTGTAATATCAGCAAATCTCAGAATCTAACAGGTAGAAATGGTACCAAGGACTACTCAAAAGAGGAACACGTGGGAGCTGCAAAGAGGATGTTTGCTCATGCATTAGGACGACACTTGGGCGATCAAACAACAAACAGTGACAGAAAGCGAGTTGATGACTGAGGGTCGAGCCGCCTTTCCATGGAAGGAATGGGGTATTGTTTCTTCATGATTGATTCTATAAAAATCCAAGAGGAGCTCTAGTTTCCATGATGACCATTTCATTGTCAAGTACAAGAGCCCAAGGTGATGTTGTGAAAGAGCTGTAGAACATGAGGTGCTGGAATCAATGATAACTGTCTCTGGCATAAGAAGTGATGAGGTGACCGATGTTTGATTCGGACTCGCAGAGCCAAATCAGCTGGTACTGCCTTACAGGAGGTGCATTTGTTGCTTCTCTCTTCTAAACCTGAACCATGCCTACTTATCATTTATTAGATCAAACATAAAGTATGTGATTGCAACTTTAGGAGCTCTAATTAATGTTTCACGAATTCCCGTTTTGCTATATGCACTGCAGACCTTCAGTGTCACTGGAACAGCCGCTCTACTATATATATATATATATATATATTTTAAATTAATATATTATATCTACTTTTAGTTAAGTTTTATTTTTGGTTGCACGGTCAGGACATTTTTACGCCGGTTTATGCATCAACCCACGCTAAGTATTGTGTTCTTTTGTGCATAAATTGCACTAAATTATGGGTCTATCTCTCATTGATCAATGCATTCAAAGAAATAAATTGTTGACGGTTCCAAGGTTTTGAACTCGAGAAACAAACCTTAATCACAGCCTATCCTTATGTTACTTGTATTAAGTTAAAATACCTGTAATTACGGCTGTTCAGAATAGACTCCGTACATCCTTTTATTTACCATGATTGTTACAATGACTTTAAATTATTTATTAAATAAATTTGATGGATGGATGGTTACTTGAAGTCATGGAAGAAAAATACCTATAACAGGTGTCCAAGTCACTGGGAAAAAAAAAAGCCAGGTGGAATTAAAAGTTGCCACCGCAGCGTTTACAAAAAATGAACAATTGTCATCATCTTTCTATTCTATTACAAGCTCTACAATCCCCAAATTTCCTAACACATGCTGTATTGAATATGAGTTGATCAACCAGTTTTTTACATTTTGCTCTCACAGACTATTCTCAAATTCATAAATCCATAGCCAACGCAATACGAAACAAGCAAATTCTGATTTCTGAACACATTGTTAAACTTCTTCTTCTTATTATTATTTTTACATGGATCTCTGTTTTTTTAGGATAATTGTCGATTGATCATGGAAGCCCTTCTTATTATATGGGCCGTTGCAGTGTGAAAATCTAAAAATTCTATTGCATAAAAATATTGTTACAAAATATTAATGAACAGATCCTTCTAAAAATATTTGTCCACTTGTTTTAAGGTGATAAGGGGTGGTAATTTTGTGTATGATTTTATATTTTTTTTTATCAAAGATTTAAATGGATTGTTGCAAAAATATATTATACCAACCCTTATCATATCTCAAGTGATTTCAAATCAACTCAAAATATTTTATTTTAAAAACTTGATTATTGTTTTGTGATTATTATTTTAACTTGAAATTGTCTCTATTCATTTTAAAACATAATTTATTGAGACTAATATGTACAAGAAAACAAATGACGGAGAAAATAGATCCATAAAACTATACCCTAACAATTAAAGATTTCAACATTTCAATGACAAGAATAAGATTTAAAGGTATCATGTGACGATTTGAAATAGATCTTAACTTTTGATAATTTCACAAGTTTTGAAAAATGGGTGTGCATTTTTGAACATGGTGGGCTAATAAAACCCACATTGTAAGATTTTTGCAGTTTTTTTTTTTTACGAGAAATGACCTATACATGCCTCAAAATGACAAAATTTAATAACACTACTTACCTCATTGTCAAGAATGCATCTTCAAAGTATTTGATTATGACAATACTTGAATAAGTAAGAGTCACGATTGATTTGATTTGAATCATGTGTTGGCTTTCTAAGTTCAAGAATAAGTTTTTCAATAACCTTACCAGTGCAAAGAGTCATGATTGATTTGATTTGATTCATGTGTTGGCTTCCTAATTTCAAGAATATGTTTTTCAATAACCTTATCAGTGCAAAGAGTCATGATTTGATCCATGTGTTGACTTTCTAAGTTCAAGAATAGGCTTTTCAATAATCTTACCAGTGCAAAGAGTCATGATTGATTTGATTTAATCCATGTGTTGGTTTCTTGAGCTACTTGCATTTGAATTGTATTGTCCTTTGGGATTTTATTGTGCTTGAGAAGAAAACTTAGCTTTTTCATTAAAACTGAGAGCAAATATGAATTTTACAAGGGTATCTTTCAAATTTTTCATAGTTTGAGCATTTTGAGTGTTGATTGATTCTTGTTTTTCAATGAATGCATGTAGTGTTTCCTCAAGATTTCTTCAATGACGCCAAAAACTTGACACAATCAAATGATTGATGTATTCTTCAAAGTGCATGAGTGTCAAAGTAATAAATAATCCGGAAAAATCAGGATCGATCCACTTGGATGTTAATTATACAAAAACCACAAATAATAAAAGAAAAGAGTTGAAGAAAACTTTGAGATGTAATATTAAAATAAAGATTAAACAAATATAAAATAATTATCAGGGTTAGAGGATCTACTAATGGTATTGTATACTCCAAACGTTTTTTATTACTCAACTAAAAATCACACACAAAGAAGGTTCCAATCGGATGATTTATCATTAATGACTTATTTTAATTTATTAACATCATCATATTAATTATCTTATTTGAGTAACGCTAATACTTGTAAATGTTATCAATTATTCATGGTGTTAACTTATATCAACAATAAATCGAGTTTCTTTCATAGCACAAGTGTCGATTATCCATACAATAATCTATGAAAGGATAAAGTATTTGTTATGTCAAGAGTTGTACACCACGAATTTAGACTCACCACTTAACAAGCAAGGTATTAATATAGAGTACGATAACAATTATAAAACATGTTAATAGCAATTTTTTTAAAATATAAACATTAAAGTCTATATTAAATTTGTACTATACTTCTATTCTTACACTATTATTTTAACTTTTTTACCTTGGCAAAAATAAACTTAACTAAACATAATAAATAAGAAAATATAAATAAATAAGATAAGAACATAACTATGATATAAATTAACTAAGTATAGTGAAAGAAATGATAATCATAGACAAGAGATTAATGAGAATATACCATGGAATAAAACTTGAACAATAAAAAAATAAAAAGAAAGAAAACAGGACCAATATCTTGATCTGAAAAGTAAGATGCCTAAATATATGACAAATACCTCATTTTATAGGCTAAAATCTAGAAGTATTAATTTAGTGGCTAACTATTACTTTGATGACTAACTATTAATTTTGTGGCTGGACAAAACATCATTGATAACATCAGAATTTGAATAGATGATCTCATGAAAGTTGTGGGTATTTGTCTTAGATTTCCAACTAAAAAAGAATAGGTTCATTTGAACTTCTAGAACTCGAGATATGGGTTGAACACCATATAATATCTAGGTTGTAGGACAAATTCAAACTTCTTTTCTGTTGTTAAGATTTGAATTTTAAAATGACAGTCATAAATTAGATATTACAAACGAATTTACCAACGGATTTCACCGACTGGTTCATTGGTAATTATATTCATACAAATGACACGTCATTGTATATTTTGACTTTTTTGAATTCTTTTTTTTTCCACTGTAATTCCCTCGGTATATGCCGATGAAATATTTTTATCGGTGTTTACCGATGGATATAGCGAGTGAATACTCTATTGGTAAAATTCACCACAATCTATCAACAAAATATTTTTGTTGGTGTTTTCGTTTGTATTTGCTAATTTTCTAGTAGTGGAAGAAAGCACAAGGAGGATGAAATTTGAAAAAAAAATGAATGATCACAAACAAAATAAATAGCAATTAATAGAATGAGGATAAAATTTAAAATATTAAAAAATTATAAGGGGTGAGATTGAAAAATATTTGTAATTTAATAAGGATGAAATCAGTGAAAAAATATCATTAAAAAAAAATAAGGATAAAATTTAACAGGAAAAGCACAGGAAGGATGAAATTAAAAAGTAAAATTAAAATGATCACAGATAAAATAAATAACAATTAACAGAATGAGGTCCAAATTTAAAAAATTGAAACATTATATGGGATGAAATTGAAAGATATTTATAATTTGATGCTATTCATAAATTAAAAAATGACAAGGGTTAAATTGAAAAAAAAAATATGAGCAACTCAACATATGGTAAACCACAAAAAATAAAAAAAGTATAAAATTAAGAAAAAAACAAAAAAAAACTGGACAAACTTTTTAAACCTTGTCCAATTTCTAAAAGTTATAACACTTAAAATCTTGGATCTGAATTAAATCAAAAAACTAAATTATCAAAAAATTTAATTTTAAAGGATGAAATCAGTGAAAATATTATTAAAAAAATTGCAAAAGAAAAAAAAAGAGCAAAGAAAAAAACGAGGATAACTTTTGATAAAAAAAAAAAACCCAATGAGAATGAAATTTGAAAAAAAAAACAATTTTAAAAATGAACACAAACAAAATAAATAGCAATTAAAATAATAAGAACCAAATTTGAAAGATAATAGGGGTGAAATTGAAAAATATTTATAATTTCATGAATCATTTAGAGATTAAAAAATAACAGATGGTGAAATTGAAAATCAATGATTGGCAAACCGTAAAAATAACAAAACAAAGCAAAAAAAAGGATAAAAAATTAAAATTAAAATTAAAAACAACACCTTAAAAAAAGAAAAAAGAAAGGAAAAGGCCTAGGGAGGATGAAATTTGAATTTTTTTTAAATTGATGTCAAACAAAATAAATAGCAGTTAAAAGAATAAATACTAAATTTAAAAGATAAAAAAAATAATAGGAGATAAAATTAAAAAATATTTATAACTTGATAGATTCTTCAGATATTTAAAAATGAGATGGAGTGAAATTAAAAACTATTTGTAATTTAAAAAATTATATATATATATATATATATATATATATATATATATATTAAAAAAAAGGAATGAAATTAAAAAATATTTATAATTAAAAAAGATTCTTCATGTTTTTCTTTCCTTCAAAAGCCTTGAATCTGCTGCAAGAAATGTTGGAGCTTAGAATCACACTTAAAAGTAAGTCGTATGTATTTTGTCAATAATCTGGTATTGATTGGTTACTGATGTCAGCTCATGGCTTTGAAACTTCCAAATCCTTCCCTTAATTTTAGTCCTAATCATGGGCCTACGAAATTAATGTAATAATTTATTAAACTTCAATAAAGAAATTTAATAAATATTTAGTCGTAATTTTAAAAACACTTTTTTTTTATCATAAAACATTTAAAATATAAGAAGAGATGCATTCAGAAAGAAAAAGTTACTTCTGGTAAACATTAAGATGTATAAATTATGTACGGAAGAACATTTATTTTTTCTTTATTTTTATAACCTTTCTACGTTTTTAATCTGTAATTCTGTGAAATGCATATGTCCGCTGTTGCTGCGGCCATCTCACCTGTACTTTCTAACGTCAACCATAAAAAGTAGGAACAATAATTATCTTTGAGAACAGAATTTATACAGAATTTGGACACCAAGCATACAAGGCAACCTAGGCAGCAACCAACCAGCAGCCCCTCATATCTCCCTCTTTGCAGTCTCTGCCATATACAAAAATAAGGAAAACCCTAGCATGATTTTGCACGAGTACAACAAAAAATATCTGCAACCAAGAATCTTTTTGGTCCCCAATAAGAAAAAGAAAGCTTCAACCTCAAAGCATACCATGAGATATGCCACTCTCATGTACCGTCAGATATGATGATCGTTTTGATCCTAGACGAAATCAATCCCATTGATACATGAATATTCATGAAGCCGCAGCCTTGAAATGAGTTCCGGTTTTGCCTGAAAAATTTATCTGCCTGAGGGACACGAAGGACATTAATACTCATACTCTGGTGGATAGGTTTATAATTTTTTCTGCCTACAAACTAATCTTCATAGATATTACTCCCCTTAGCAGAACAACTCCATGAGTTTCTCTTAATAGAGTGGAATAATTCCTCGTGCTTGCTTCACAAGGGCTACGTTCAGCCATTGGTTAATGAAGTTGACTTGGATGCTAAAGCGTGTAGTAAAGATTGGTTGGCGAGAAATTTTTCTCTCAGCATAACATTGTAGTCATGCAAACGATGGAGATTCTTCAGGATATCAGACATCTCTACTTCAGATCCAGCATTGAATTCTGCAGCCAAAAACAACACACTTGTATGAACAAAGCAACTATGAAACGGAATAAAACATAGATGACAAATCAAATATTTTCTCAGATGCAAAGGTTGCGTTGTTTCATGTCTGATCAATCATCAATACTTGTGACCCATACATCACAACTTATAACTTGCTACGTCAATTTATAAGCACTTTTAGAAAGATTTGTTTGTATGTAAATTATTTTCCTTTATTTAAGATCTGTTTTCATCAGAATCTTCTAATCAGATAGGCAGCTTGATGAACAAACTCTGTGTGTAATGTACTGCTGGTGATGGCAATTTATTTGGGTCTTTTCAATATCATATGGTAACACATGTTGAACTGAAGTGTCATGACTAGAGCTAAATTCTTATGCTTGATCGTTATTTCTTCTTTTTTGGAAAAATTTAAGTTCTACAATCTTAAGTATCACATGACCAGTAATTTAGGAATGCAATTGGGATCTCCCAAGTAAATCAACCTTGAAACCAAGAAAGCTGTCCCTCCTAAACCCAACCTTGAATTGAATTTTTCCCAATTAACATAGGTGAATGAATTAACATCTGCGCTTCTTCTGTACCTCAAGTTATTGCCTTCAAGTTCCTAAAGACATCCAATGTCGAAATACATGCCAAGAAGTGTCCTAACACTACTTAAAGCTTTCAAATCATTGCTGACATTGCATCCATGCCTACTATTAGGGAAGCACCAGCCTCAAAAGCCCAATACTAAAGCTGCATTCTCCTTACAGATCAAGGAGCTTTATCATTTGGGATCAATGCTCCACATTAGTTGATTAGGTAGTAATACCTTGGTGCAAAATTTGCCTTCATTTCAGGTTTAAACACAAAGGCCAAGCAGAAATCTCAAATTTTATGGCCATGACTAGTTAACATAGTCCACTGTATTGGTTGAGCTTAAGTCATTACAGTTGATACAGGGTGCATAGTTCAGACCTTTTTTCCTTTCTGTTTTCATCACTTCTTTTTCGACACGATAACCAAATTTCAGCTGCTAGGTAAGGACTCGTACACCCCCCCCCCCCCCCCACCCCCCACAACCTTCAAGATTATTAGATAGATTAACAAGTGTGAACTGGATGTTCTTTTTCACAAACCTTTCAGGTGCTTTGGAAGCTTGTGATGCTTTAAATTTTATTTCTCCATGTTTAAACTCCAATATATGAAACATTTACCTTTAAGAGATGCAACAAGGGGAAAAAAGAGTGAAAAGAAAGACAAGCTTTATCCATCAGGTTAGTGTTACCTAGAGGAGGTGGAATGGGGATGACATCATCATCTTTACAAGAATATGCTTGAGGCTTAGAAGCACCTCCCTCATAGAAACCAACTGAATGCTGTTTCCTATCATTTGAAGAGATATGCACTTCTCCTTTGGGAGGCTGGAAAAAGCAAAATGAATGCATACATTAAAGATTCTTTGGACCAATGGAGTCTTCACTTCATTCAATATTAGGAAAAAAAGGTTTGAACATCACCATTTCCTCCCAAAAAAGATGAGACAACACCGCCAGATTTATATAAGATATACAACAATGCCAAACAGGAGCCTAGGTGCTTTTTCACGGAAGGAAACAATACATTTATCAGCTAGAACAAAACACTTCTTAGCAAATTCCTGAGAAAATTGACCATTTTGAGAATTATACCATTAAAATCACCTTCATATGCCAAGCTACTGAAGTTGACTGGTCCAGTGTCAAGTAAATCACAGAACATATTGGTTGTTATTTAAGCTAACAAATATTATCCCTGTGTTATGATCGTTTAATAAAAGCCAACATGTGAAAGACATAAGAAAAGGAAAATCCAGTCATCAAGTGGCCTAAAACACCTTTCAACATTTAGAAACTAGATAAAAATTATGAGGGATACTCAAATTGGATCACTTAATAATAGGTACTTGAAAATACACCAAGGAAGAGAAAAGGAGCAAGGACTCATGCTATAACAAAAATAAACAAGTAAAAGCAACATACATGCTCTTCCCTGGAATCCAACAACCTCTCTTTTGAGTTCAACACAGATTCTGCTATAAAAGGTTTTACTCCCTGGGTACAATTATGTTCTGCAATGGAATTCTGCCAAAAAAAAAACAAGGAAAAGAGACTTTGAAAAACAAGCTCAGGAGGAACAAAAATAAATTGGGGACAGCACATCTAAAACAACTTTGAATGAAAGATAAAAAAACACAATATTACCTTTTCACTGGGTATGCTGACTTTCGTGTTGAACGAGACACTGTACTCTCTATTTTGCAATTTCTTCCTAGATGATTTATTTCCATGCAGTGATCCATTTCCACAAATAGAGGGAATCATGAAGCCAGTACAACTTGATCCTTGTTTACTGCTTTTGTAGTCATTATCCAATGTTTTGCAACCCCATGTGTACATTACATATTTCCTCAACTAGTAAAGAGAAGCACAAATATGTGGTATCATCATTTTGATAACAAGACCACAAATAAAAATTGAATGTCAATATAAAGGCAGCAGAATGAAATACAAGGTGGTTTTGCACATGAAAAACAACTTACCTTGTCCCAGTGTTCTCGAGCTTTTAACCGATTTCTTATTTGTCGCATAGTGACATCTTCATTCCGAAGTCTTTTTACTCTGTATTCACACTACAAACCAAGAAAATTACGAAATACAGGATAAATTATTTTTCTTTGGAAAGTTTGATGAGTACAATATGCAAATAAAATATGTATCCTCAATAATTTCTTAAGAAACAATTATAATAAACAGGAGAAATAATGTAAGTGAAAGGAATAAGAACCGTACTTGCACCAAAAAGTAGAAAAATATGCCAATACTTATGCAATATAGGCCACCAAGATCCGCTAAGAAGCTTACTGCATAGTGAAAGAGAAAAGTGTATGAGAATATGGATTTAAAACAATTTTAACATGCAATTAACTTCTTAAAGTGTAAGAACAGCAGCCCAGTGATAGCAGCTAAGAGCAAAATACACATTTCATTTTCAACACTTGCTGGTTGCAGTGGTTTATGGAAGTTTGGAAATTGAATAGGTCAGTTTGAATCAGCAAATGCCCAAATCCCAGAGCAAAACTAAACCAGGTTGAGTGTAAAACATGCAAAAAAGAGATTATAACACAGCATCACAACTTTAGCACTCCATATGAGGCTTCAATTTATCACTTTCACAACAATCTCTATCCAACGATAGGAGTGGCACACATACAATGATAGCAACAAGAAACTCGAGGGAAAGCAAGATTAAATGTCAATTCACATAAAAAGAAGAAAAATTACAAAATATAAGCTGTGTTTTTTAATTACAAAAATTAGTTAAATATTCATCATTTTCTATACAATATTGTTTTTCAGGGATTGAAGGAGTGGAGTGGGGGATTTGCAAGCCTGCCAAATCAAAGGCAGGTTAGATTGTGCCAAATTTACTTGGACACCATTTATCCCTGAAAGTATTAAAGACTTTAGGCTTCTTTGCCAAATCAATATAAAAAGTCCTCTTCCCTTTCTTCCAACAGGTTTCTTCTCCTTATTTTCCCTGTCATTAAATGTCTCTGCATTGATGCTGTCACATTCACATGTCATGGATTGAATGTTTGTGAGATTATTAACTATCAAAAAAAAAAAAAAAAGTCTGAAAGATAGAGACATTTATGTATGGACCCAGTGTTTTTTTAGTAATGAGTTTTGCAAATTCAAGTCTGAGATAAGGAGCAATATACCCTCAAATATTCCACCATAAAAGCACAAAAACATCATGTCTACGTTTCACATTGGCAGGGAGAGAGAGAGGAGGGGGAGAGAGAGTTCCACCACAACAACACAAAAACATCATATCCACGTTTCACATTGGCAGGGAGAAGGAAAACCATAGATTGCAATTTTTTTAACGATTTGACTTATCTACTTTTAAACTTCAGTGGATTTAGAAATAATTTGTGCCCAAGAAAAATGTGGCATAATTGCATGTCCAATTTTTCTCTCGTGGCTGGTTATACATTTATACATAGAAGGAAAATGGGCACATTTTCGGTGAGTGAGTTTGCATCCAATGTGTGCAAAATGGGAACTTGTTATTCAATAAGTAAATCTGGATTCAACTTTAGTTTCTTTGTCAATCTTGAAGTCCTAATTGACTACAAGAGTTTAAATTTGTCAGGACTTATCGTGAGAACATGTTCATGCACAATATAAACTATCTTCACCTCCGCATCAAACAACAATTTTTCATTAAAGACACATGCAAGCAATTCCACCGTAACAACACAAAAATCAAGTAAACAATCAAAATAAATGAGTCTCCCTAGAGCAGTAAGAGAATAAACATGAATCATATTCCAAATAGTGGTATATATCTACAAAGATGAACAAATCACTTACCAGGGCCCATTATGTTTTGGCTTTCGATCTCAACTATATATGATGATAGGTAACTAATTGAGAGAGTAGTGTTGATTAGTCCATCACTAGAAGTTTCAAGGGAAGCTTGGAGCTGACTTGTCTCCCCAAAGAACGAACCCGGAAGAAACTCATGAAACAGGGGTTGGATGAGCCTTAGATCATGTAGGTTATGGTATATTCGAGGAAACAGATTAAATTTCAGTATGTTTGAATCCTTTCCCCTGAATGTAACTGGTCTATCATCAAAAGTGCTTCCATTCTTTAGCGTGCCGCTAACAAAACTCACATGTTTCTTGTTAGCATGATCTTTTGCACTAAGGTTGAACTGAAAACCAACAGCCGTTGCAGGAGTACTTGGAAGATCAACAAACTGCCACGAAATATACATATAATCTCTATTCAAGTGGCACTTGCTACACTTGAAAGTGAGAGTTGGGCCCATACTTGTGTTTCGGCATGTGTAGTTCACAAAGTCAGTAAGGGGGGCAACTCTGTGATCAATAAAACCTGGATTCCCGGTAACTAAGGTACCAAGTCCTTGCAAGTTTGAACAGCTCATACTGGATACAGTGGTTATATTAAATTCCATGTCATTAACGAAGGCGGCCAAATCGGGTGCATTTGTTGCTCTCACATTATGCACCTCAATTGTTCTCTTTGATATGATCTGGTAAAGCAGGCTGAGGAAAAACTGAACAGCCAAGTCAGTAGTCAACAGACGTGAAGGAAGCTGTAAACATAAAAGACTAGTTTAGAATCCAATACTCACGTAGCAAACAACCCGATGAAAAGTATCCAACTTGCTATTGAGAAGGCTCCACCAAGTTCTGTTTTCCGCTTTACAACCACCTTTCGATCATCCTACCCAAAAAAAAAAAAAAATACCAACAGCAACATGTAAATGCGGTAACAGATTAATTGTGAATAGTGCTTAAGACCCAATTCAGAGAGGGGCTTGTTGAAAACTGAGACGGGGTTTGTTGTTTACCCCACCCTTGGTCCACAAACTAATAAATATGTATATATGTGCGCGCTTGCTTGCTCAATGTATGATCTGGTTTATCTTTATCTTTACGGGGGATGATCCAAAGCATAAATAATAACAACCTCTACTTATAATAAACCCAAGTTGTTGACTAGCATCATCGAACAGAGAAGAAAAGGGAAAGGAGTTACCAGCCAATGCCGGGTAGCAAAGCAAATGTCCAAGCGACTAATCCACCACCTAATACGGAACCATATGTTGTGGGTTCCATGATGTTCAAGCTTAGTAAACCTCAAGAAGAAGCAAAACAAAAGCCAAGAAGCAACCATCACAAGCGTCGCCTCCAAGAAAACAGCCTGAGACTGAGTGAATTTCTTGATTGAATCAAATGAGAAAATGGTTTCTGGAAACGAAAAGCCGAAGCTGTTGTCCAACTCCACACCCGTGTCCGTGTATATGGCAGACCGTCCCCAGAAATACGAGCAGCTGTTTGTTGTGATGTTCAGAAACTGCCCCGTCGGACACGCGCACCTGCTCGTGTTGTAGATTATTGACTTGCTCGGACATTTAATACTCGTCGTCGTCATTCTTCTTTACCCGGATCCGAATCCGAATCCGAATCCGAATCAAAAATCAAAATCACTACACTTAGATTAGACTATAAAACTATTTATTACTAGTACAAAGAAAGAGCTCGACGATTTGAATCCGGTTTTTCTGTCCTAGCTTAAGCCCTTGTCCCTGTCCTTGTACAGAGAGAGAGAGAGAGAGAGAGAGGGGAGGGGAGAGGAGAGGAGGGGAGAAGCAAAGAATGTTCTTTTATTTGTTCCTATCCCAAGACTTTATTAATATTTTATTTAGGACCCCGGCCCATACATACAATGTTCAATAACTGTTAGAAAAATAAAATCAATTTCTTATAATTTTCTTAATTTAAATAATGTAGAACGAAAATTAAATAATAATGATAATACAATCAAAGGTTGGGTAAAGTAAATAAGACGGAATTTTCGGGATATAAAAGAGTTTTTAGGGAAAACAACGGTTCTGGATAAGGGAAAAGTCCAAAAAAATGAGGGCATACCATGGGGTTTTCAATTTTTATAATCATTTAATTTCTATTATATTTTTTAAGATTAAATAAAATTATAAAAAATTTATTTTCTTTTTAAGAGACTTTTTTTTTCATATAGGTGTCGCCCTAACAGTATGATGGCTTATGATAAATATTAAAAAATATATTTCATTAATCAAATTAATAGTATAAAAGAATTTAATTAATCAAAGAGAGTCAATGGCTCGTCATCCGTTTATTCTATTTTTCTTTTCTTGATGTTATATTCTGGGTCTTGTCGCATTGAAAATAAATTAAATACAAAGTAATATTATAAGGATAGTGATTCAAACTTATTATATTAATTTGATGTAAAAGTTGGTAAAAAGGAATTACAAGCAATTATCCCAGCAGTGCAAAACAGAAGATTATTCCTAACCTTGTTTTTTTTTTCTTTAAGAAAGATTGTTAATGTTGCTTGCTAGCGGAAAAGGAAATAAACTTGGTGTTCTTCCTGTTATTTTGCATTACATTCATTTTTAAACTAAGTCCTATATATTAAGATATGATTAAACTATTTTTAAGTAATAAAAATAAATACCATATCAATTAGGTCATTTAATTTAATTTAAGGAAATGAAGTATCCAAGGATAATTAATAATGAAGATTTTTTCAATTGAAGTTTCGTAAAAGATTTTTTTTCAATCAAGTAGATGAAATATCAATGGATAATTAATAAATATTTTTTTAGTTTTTCAAATTTATACTCAATTTAAAAAACACATTTTAGGGTTCTCCATGCTTTTTCAAAGTTTTCCAAATGAAAAAAAAAACATGAACAGTATAATTTTTTTCTTTTATATAAAAATATTTTTTTAGCAATGTAAAAGATCAGAGTTATTTTTTTATATTGAGTTAGTGTCATAAATTTAATTTGTAATATAAAGATTCCTTTCCAGTTAACAATATAATTTTCAAAACATTCTATAATTAGATTATATGATTATCATAAACTATAATTTTGATTTTTTTTGAAAAAAAATTAGTTGTACTCAGATTATATGATTATCATAAACTATAATTTTGATTTTTTTTTGAAAAAAAATTAGTTGTACTCTTGAAGTATTTCAATTTGTTTTTAGTGAAAATGTTTCTTTTCAACAAATGAACTTGTTTTCTATTTTTTTAATAAAAAAATAAAAAAGTAAAATAAAATTTATTTTATGTTATTAAACACACTCATGCTAACCATAAAGTTGTGTAGAATATGTTATAATATCATAAAATAAATATATTTACTAAACCTACTACCGTAAATATAACCTCTCTACCCCTAGATTTTAGAACGGTAAAGGTTATAGACAATTCATCCTAGTGTTAGTGAAAAGGCCTATTAAATGAGGAGGGGTTATAAAAGTTCAAGAGTGATCATATTTTTGAGTTATTTTTCTTAAAAATAATTTAAAACAGTATTACGATGTCGCGGCCACATAAATTAATTACCCTATCTTAAAATAAACAAGATAGTATAGAGCAAGTAAGGGGTCAATCCCACAAGGAATGTTTAGTTTAGATTTTTATGTTATACGATATGCAATTGGAGGGGGGTTGAGATTATTTAGGCTATAGCAGAATAAAACAATCAAACTAAATTAAATAAAACCAAAATTTATCAAGAAAATAAACCTTGGTCACAAGTAAACGTCCACCTACAGAAATCAGAATTGATCATGGAAACGAAACGTCAATTTATACTCTGAATATTTATCTTTTCTTACATTGATTAGTTAACAGATCTGCTGTATAACTAATCCTAACCATCAAACAACCACAATGTTTGTATTAGTAATTTAATTTAATGACAGCCTTAAGAACTAGATAAATTGATTAATCTAGACAACATAACTGTTTGCAGTTTATGTTTGATTTGATCGAATGTTCTCCCTAAGATTAATAACATAGATCCACCATAATTATTAAACTCAGTTGCTTCACAAGTTTATATACCACAACTCCGGTTTTGATATCAAACTTAGCAATAAATTGTTCACAATAATAACTTAGAGTCCGCTTTAGCAATTAAAATAAACAATCATAAAACATAAGCATAGGAAAACAAATATATTCATCATATAAACTGAAAAAGAAAAGGTAGAATAAATCTCACAATTCTTGAAATCTGAATGTTTTGTGTCCTTGCAACCAAGAAAAAGAATTTAACCTTGCATGTCTGTTGAACAACTAATAAAAAAGAAAGAAGAATACATGATTTCGGGTTTTTTTAAAGGAATGTGTGTTCTTTCTCTCTTGGTTGGCTGCCTCCTCTTCCTTTCTCTCTTTCTTTTTATATCCTAGGAAACCTTAATCTCTTTTCTACAAAATACTCCTTTCCTAAGTAGATAATTTACATTTAAATAACTATTTTTCTAAAAAAGGAGAAATTGCCTTGCATAAGATCTTCAACCTTTGACTTTTGACATAGAGGAGCTAATTTGCCAAAATAAAGACTTGGATGTCGGTTTGGATGCTTTGGGACGTAATTTGAACTTGTTTCTTTACAAAACCTATCTGCTAGTAGAATTCATGTGTCATCTTAGCAAAATCCTCTATCTCATATGAGCTCGTGTTCTGCTGCAATTTGGTAGACTAATAGGTCTTCGAGTAAGGAATCCAAAACAATTGAGTTTGCATCAAATGAACTTCTGTAACTCAAGATATTCAAGTTGGAATGGCCAAACGTCAACATTGGCAAAATGCGAGATTTGACTTTAAGGCTGCGATTTCCATGCTCTTTATTTTTTTTTATTTTTCTTGCCATATATCTATAAAAAGGTATGGATTTTAGTTTTCTAATGCCACTAGAATAACTTCGTTTTGACTTCTAGAGCTCAAGCTTTACACAAAACATCGATCGGAGGTCAAATTTGTCAATTATCTTCAATTTACTTCTTTTTGAATCTTAAATCCAAAAGTGCCTTCAAAACATAAAACCAAGAATATCAAAACATTATATATATAAAACATAGAAACTGTAACATCTCCCATTTCGGGATAAAATGACAATCTCATGTCAATCGAAAAACAGAGTAATTAATTTATATATATATATATTCATGGTCTTCATATTAAAATCTACCGAAATTTTGACGGAGTCCCCCCTATACCGGAAGGTCTCAAGTTATTGACATGAAATCTGTTTACACTTCTAATAGCTCGCATCTCATCCATGATACCACGTACATGAGGTGAGTTGGACCTTAGTGAAGTCCACGTGAGCATTAATGAACATAAGTTATATTTGACATCTAAATCTCCCTATTTAATCCTAAAAAGGGTCAAGTTCAGGTTCAAAGCTTTTGTTAGTTTTGTAAAGTGTGTGAAAACTTAAAAAATAATATGATTACATATTCAATCCAACAAACTAAAATAACTATAAAAAAAATTAAACAACATAAATAAAGTAAATGCTAAAAAAATAAGTGATGATAAAGACAATAAAAGAAACAAACTAATAAGAAAATACATATATTCATGTTTAACCTTAGTGTCCCTAGTGGAGTTGCCATGTTATCGTATTTGACATAAAATGAGACCTCCAAAATTAAAGGGATGTGAAAAATAAAGTCATCATCTAGTTCTTAAATGAGACTAAAAATTCTAAAATATGCACTAGCTCTAAAAATACGAATAAGGGGTTGTTTATACTTATGGAAATATAAAAATAATTGTTACTGCATCCTTTCTAAGAAAAAGGATGTCTTATCCATGTGCTTCTTCTAAATTTATTTTTACACATATCATTACTATCCAAATTATTTTATAAACTTATTCGCAAGTCATTTATTATTGACGGATGCTTGTTTAGTTAATGTCAGACCCTAGATCATGAGTATCGTGACTTGATGAGTTTTTAGTATTTTATTTTTATTTAATCTTTCTTGACCATTTTTACTATTTTTTCTAGAAAAAAAAAATGGATAGAATACTACATTTGACCCATGTCAATCTCTATTAAAAGGAGACTCCTATTATTTAATATATATTTTTTATTTATAAAAAGCCCACTAGGTCTACATCAGTCCATAAAACTAGGAGACAAGTCGATCTAACCATCAAAATCTAAGTTTGATTCAAACATGACGCTAACTCGAAGAAAACATGTTGATTAATTATTGAACCTATTTTAAGGTTAAACATTATGCTAGACCTACGTCGGTCCTTAAAAACTACGAAACATGTCTACCTAGATGTTAAAATAAAAAAAACATGACTTAATAATAATAATAATAATAAAAACATGACTTTAACTTGACAGAAGCTAGTTAAAGTTGTTTTTCATTATTTTTTAAAAATAAATATTTACATGCACATACATATATAAAAAGAAGAAGACATGCTTTTACCAAATATAAAAAACATCAACAAAAGTAAATAAAAAAAATAAAATGAAGATATTTGGATAATAGTCAACATGCATTAATAGTAACATGTGCAAAAACTTGAGGAAGGAAAAAAAGAGAGAAGGAAGAAGGTGTTGGAAATTATATTAATAGTGTTTTGATGTAAATAGAAAAGCTATATCTTGAGATAAGTAGGAAAGATACATAAGAATATTTTGTATCAATCTACATTCAATTAGCTGTCATTCCTTATCAGTCTCTAGTTTATAAGGGAACCCTAATGTATCTTGTATATATATTGAACTTAATCAATACAAAAAAGCATTTCGCTTGAATAATTTTTAACTTATATGGTATCAAAGCAGGCTACGACCTAACATTATTTTTTTTCTTCAACACATCTGTTTGTTGCGTCTGTGCCTTGCCTTCTTTTTTTCTCTTTTAAAATCATGGCTGCTAATGATATTGATTTTTTGAGTTCTGGCGATTCATCCTCTACTCCCAGCACCCTTGATTCTCCATTATTTCTCCACCACTCAGATCACCCTGGTTTGCTTCTTGTTTCAAAACGATTGAATGGTGACAACTATAATTCTTGGCACCGTGCTATGAAAATTTCTCTAAGTGCCAAGAATAAGACAATTTTTATTACTGGCAAAATCAAAGAACCCCATGAGGCTTCAAACCCTGAAGAACATGCCCTTTGGCAGCGTTGCAACGACATGGTGCTTTCATGGATCCTAAATTCTCTTGAGCTAGAATTAGCTGATTTTGTTCTTTCATGCAACACTCCTTATGCCATCTGGGAAGATCTTCATGAAAGATTTTCTTTAGGGAATGCTCCCTATATTTTTCAGGTTCAGCAAGATATCTACATGATTGAGCAAGGTCAGATGTCTGTTGCAGCATATTACACAAAATTGAAGGGTTTATGGGACGAGCTTGTATCCTTTAATTTAGAAACCTGTACCTGTGGTATGCAGAATGATTGAACCAAACTCATACAGTTTCTCATAGGACTCAACGAGTCATATTCAGGTGCAAGTGGTCAGATTTTACTGATGAACCCTTTACCATCGGTTCGCCAAGCTTATACCTCTGTTGTGCAGGAAGAAAAACAACGAGAGTTGGGGGCTGCGCATGGCAATTACAACCATGGCTGTGCATGGCAATTACAACATGTCTAAGGGTCGGTAAAATAATCAAGTTCATGGGAATCAATCAAATAATTCATGTAATAAAGAGCCTTTTCAGTGCACTTACTGTGGTGATATGTATCACAGGAAAGCAACATGTTACAAATTAATTGGCTACCCTCTTGGTCATCCAAAAAGTAAAGAAAAGGCTCCACACCAGTGCCAAGGTTATGACAGGCATAACTCACACTCTGCATCTGGTCACCCCTCTGCAAATCAAGTGGATTTTAATCCCACTTTTCAGGAACTTCAGGTCTCTCCGCCCAACTTAACTGAAGATTAATATGTTCAGATACTCAGTGCCTTGACCTCCAAGCCTGTCACTCCACAAGCTAATGTTGTTGCTGCCTTAACCTTCAAACATACATCAGGTTTATTACTAGTTGCTCACAATCGCTGGATACTTGACAGTGGGGCAACCCATCATATTACTTATTCTTCTATATCATTAAAGCATGTCAAAAAGAAACTATCTTTGGCACTTGTTTCCTTACCTAGTAGAGACGTGGCTAAAATTACTGTGACTGGCTCAATTCAATTTAACAATTCTTTTCAATTGAATAATGTCCTCTATGTGCCAAGCTTTAAAATTGATCTTATGTCTGTTGGCAAGACAACCGATGATTTACATTGCTCAGTGACTTTTTTTCCATCTTGGTGTATTTTTCAGGACTTGGCTACGAGGACAATGATTGGTGTGGGTAAGCGACGTGATAACCTGTATTACCTTGTGATGTTGGCTTCAACTCCTCCTTCTACCCGTTTTGCTTGCAATTTGATTATCTCATCCGATCTTTGGCATCGCCGATTGGGACACCCTTCTTTTAATCGTTTACAATTTTTAGCTGATAATTCGCTTAAATTTAATTTTGATTCCAGTCATAAATGTGACGTTTATCCATTGGCAAAACAAACTCGTCACCCTTTTCCTTCTAGTTCAATTTCAACTTCGAAGTGTTTTTCTCTTATTCATTGTGATATTTAGGGTCGTTATAAAACCCCTTCTATTTCTGGTGCTTTTTATTTCTTGACCATTATGGACGATTTTTCTCGTTTTACATGGCTTTTTTTTAATGCGTAACAAGAGTGAGACACAAACTCTACTTCGTCAGTTTTTTCATCATGTTCACACTCAATTCAATACAAAGGTTCAAAAACTCCGTTATGATAATGGGCTGAATTTCTTTCATTAAATTTTTTTTCCTTGAGGAAGACGTTCTTTTTCAACACTCTTGTGTATATACATCTCAGCAAAATGATGTCGTTGAGCGCAAACATAGACACATCCTTGAAACCGCTTGCGCTCTACGTTTTCAATCTCATTTACCCATTACTTTCTAGGGAGAATGTATTCTTACTGCCGTCCATAATATTAATCATCTTACTACTCTGTTGCTTCACAAAAAAACACCCTTTGAGATTCTTTACAACAAACTTCCTGATTATTCTCGCATGCGAGTTTTTGGATGTGTTGCTTTTGCAACCATAGTCAATCCATCCTCAAAATTTTCTCCCCGTGCCATAAAATGCATTTTTCTTGGTTACCCTATAGGACAAAAAACTTACAAACTTTACGATATTGCAACTCAGAAAATTTTCACCAATCGAGATGTGGTATTTCTTGAGGACACCTTTTATCATCCACCACAAGTCAATCCTACAACACACAATCCACCAGCCTTGCCTATTCCTCTTCCTATTGTGTTTGATTCTTATTCCCATCTTCCTTCCTCAACAGTCATCATCAGCCCCTTTGATCCCTCCGTATCTTCTTTACCTGCACGAACTGACTCAATACCTTCTCTTCCTGAGCCACCTTCCTCTACTCTATTAACTCCACCAGTTGCACAGTAAACCCCTGTTCGGCCGGATGACCTTGTCCTTCCTCAACCTACTCTGGTCATTCCTGATCAGCCACTTCGCCATTCTCAACGCCCTCGAGAAACCAACATCCTCCTCAAGGATTATGTTTGCTCGCAGGTGATTCTGCCTCCACACCAATTGTTCTCAGCCTCGTCGCACCTACACCAGGTACAAAATATCCTCTCTGTCATTTATTTATTATAATCGGTATTCTCCATCACATCTCTGTTATATTGCCAATGTTAGTAATGATGAGGAACCTCCTTCATATGAACTTGCTATGACTGATCCTAAGTGGCAGGAAGCTATGAATTCTGAGTTTCAAGCTCTCATTGACAATCAGACATGGAGCCTCGTTCCTTTGCCCCCTAGCAAATGCCCGATCAATTGTAAATGGGTGTATCGCATCAAACGCAAGGCTGACGGGTCCGTTGAGCACTATAAAGCTTGCCTGGTCGTTTAGGGTTTCACACAAACTGTTAGAATTGATTATCATGATACTTTTTCCTCCACTGCAAAAATGGTCATTGTCTACTGCCTCCTTGCTATTGCTGCCAGTCTGAACTGGCCTTTACATCAGCTAGACGTTAACAATGCTTTCTTAAATGGTGATTTATTGGAAGAAATATATGTCTCCTCCTCTTGGTCTTCAGTGACAGGGGGAGAACATTGTGTGTCACCTCCACAAGTCACTATACGGCCTTAAGCAAGCATCTCGACAGTGGTTCTCTAAGTTCACAGAAGCTGTTTTTGTTGCTGGTTTTTTTCAGTCAAAAGCCGACTATTCCTTATTCATCAAAAGAGATGGCACATCTCTTACTATCCTATTGATCTATGTGGATGACATTTTGATAACCGGGAACAACATTAAATCCATCAAAGGTTTAAAATAGTTTCTTTATACTCGTTTCCACATCAAAGACCTTGGTGATCTGAAATTCTTCTTAGGCATTTTAATAGCCCGTTCCAAGAAAGGCATTTACATTTCCCAGTGCAAATATGCTTTGGAAATTATCAAAGACAGTGGATACTTGGGTGTTTAACCAGTTGAGTTTCCTATGGAAGAATGCAGACTTTCAAATACAGGAGAATTGCTCAAAGATCCTTGTATATACCAGCGTCTAATTGGTCGATTAATTTACTTAACCATCACTAGACCTGATATCACATATTCAGTTCATATTCTCAGCCGATTCATGCATGAACCACGTCAACCTCACATGGCTGCTGCTCTTCGAGTTGTTCGTTATTTAAAATCAGCTCTTGGTCAAGGTTTGCTTCTTCATTCAAATAACTCATTACACTCAAGGGCATTTTATGACTCTGATTGGGCGGGTTGTCCTGTCACTCGCCGCTCCACCACTGGATATTATGTATTCCTTGAAAATTCTTTAATTTCATGGAGAACCAAAAGGCAAAAGACAGTTTCCTTATCAAGTGCGGAGGCTGAATACAGAGCAATGACAAGTACATGTTGTGAGCTTACTTGGTTAAGACATTTATTCACATATTTACATATGCCAGTTTCAGATCCTGTTGCTCTTCATTGTGATAATCAAGCTGCCTTACACATTGCAAAAAATCCTGTGTTTCATGAGAAAACTCGGCATATTGAAATGGATTACCACTTTATTTGGGACAAAATTTTACGAGGTGAAATTGCTACTCGATACGTGATTTCTTCACAACAGTTGACAAATGTGTTTACAAAAGCTTTGGGAAAAGAGAAGTTCAAACAGCTCATGTGCAAGTTGGGAGTTATTGATATTCACTCTGCAACTTGAGGGGGAGTGTTGGAAATTATATTAATAGTGTTTTGATGTAAATAGAAAAGCTATATCTTGAGATAAGTAGGAAAGATACATAAGAATATTTTGTATCAATCTATATTCAATTAGCTGTCATTCCTTATCAGTCTCTAGTTTACAGGGGAACCCTAATGTATCTTGTATATATATTGAACTTAATCAATACAGAAAAACATTCCGCTTAAATAGTTTTTTACTTATAGAAGGTTCGACTCACATTAGGACTAGTTCTAAACAAGGGAGGAGTTGTTATGGTGCCTACTTGTGGCAAAGATGATGGTTGTCCTATGATGAAGAGGTTTTCAGGATGTTTTTTCTATCTAACTTGAGTTTCTTCATCTCTTTGGTTTTTCTTTATTTTTTTTCTCTTCTATTTTTCTTTCAATCTTTTTTTTTTAATCTCCTTTTCAACTTCCTAGTTTAAACCACCTTCATTTTCTACCTAAAAGTCTGTTTTTTTTTTTCCTTTTAGTTTTGATTTTTTTCTCTTCTTTTCTCCCTTCTTCTCCTTTTTTCTCCCTCACCTCTTGGCTCACTTCTCTCAACTTAAACTCTCATCTCCTTCTCTCTTTATCTCAATATTCTCTAACTTGATTCCTCTTGTTTCTTGCATTTTTTTTCATATTTATAAGAAAGGATAAAACATTTATTATCTTTTTTGGTGGTGTAATCATGTCTATTTTCGCTCTAACCTGGTTTCTCTTTTTTCTTGCATTTTCCTATTTATAGTAAGGTGAAGCATTTAGAACCTTTCTTGGTGGTGTAATCATGTCCATTGGTTTCTTTGAATCAATCTCAACCCTCCACCATGGTTGAGCATTTTGGTCCAATTTTATTTTTAGGCCTTTTATACCATTTTTACCACGCTTCAAAAGATCAAAGTTTTTTTAAAAATTTTGAGCATATAGCACACATGCAGGGGGTGGAGTGGTGTGTTCTTTAGAATTTCTAGGAGGCACGAGAGAGGAAAAGAAAAAGGCTAAAGCATGGCTAAACCCATGAAAAACATAAAAAAATTGTCGGCGGACACCACGTGATGAAGAAGGGTACTGTTTTGCTCCCATGCACAAAACATCGTTTCTAGCTTCATCTTCTTTTTTAATTTCTGGGATGTGAAACAACGTGATTTCACTTGAAAAACATTATTTGACTTAAAGTGAAAAGGCGTCGTTTTGACTTAAACCACTCAAACCAAAAATTCATGTTTTCAAAGGATCGCTAAACATGAGAAAATCAAGAAACACTTCCCAACAAAAAAATAAAAAAAAGCAGAACTTTACTGTAACAATATTTCACAATATACTTCAGATTGTTGTTTCCCACTATATATATATATATATATATATATAGATTGATTATCATGTATAATTGCATTAGGTCAGTAATCTCCTCTCCTGCTGCTAACAAGATCGCCAACAAAACTGTCCTCGTCGTTTTCACACTCTTCCAAGAAATCCTTGCGAGAAGGATCATAAGCAACAACTAAACGCAGATACTTGACAGCCTCAGTTTTTCGACCTTCCCTACTTAGAGCACTGAAACATCATGACCAATCCGATATTTTATTGACAAACAAAATACTAGTTATGACTGGAAAATATAAACTGAAAGAGAAGTAATGGCAATGGAAATTTACCATCAAGTTCAGTTTTAACAAGCAAAAGATCAACAAGTTCCCACATTTTTTTCACCAATTGGTTCATCTTTCAGATTTTTTTCTTTTCCAAAATCAGTGCAGGCCCAGTTATATTTCTTAAAATACTCTCTTAAATATAAGCGTGTTGTATTTTCATCAGTTCAAGACTCCAAGAATGATACGTATTGTATTTTCTTTAAGAAATTGTAGACATTATCTTCTCGACAGAAAAACACAAGGGTTTCATTCTTCTTTTAATAGGTATCACTTGACTTTTAAGAGTTTTCACAGTTAATTATATGAATTTCACAAACACCAGTACCCATATGTACTTGATATTAACAACTGTCTTTCTAAAGCATCAGCAGGCATTGTTTGCAAAACCTCTTAACTGCCTTATTATTTCTTTTTTCTAGCGCAAGAACTGGACTATTGATATGTAAATATTGAAAAGCAATGCAACATGATCTATGAGGAATGCTAGCAATAGTTGCTTTGACAGCTGCTAGCGATGCTCACTGCTAGTCACTGAAGAAAATGATACTGGTAAACAGTCAACAAATAAAATTTATTATCTATCTGAAAGACTAAAAGAAAAATGAAGAAGATTATCTTCTTCAGTCTACCACATCTACCACAACTGCTCTGCTATTCAGTATTTCACCATCTAAAATTTGAAACTGACATTCACATCCAAAATGTTTTTTTTTTTCCTAGATTGACTTCAATTTGAAGTATCTTTTGATAACAAATCTGCAAAAAAACTTTATTTGTGTGTTCATTGAAGACTTCAATTTGTCTCCAGATTACTACTGCAATTGGGGTTTGAAGGGGCCATATTCATCCACTCTATAGACTGAGTGTTTTTCATGAATTTAGCTGCTATACAAGTAAAAGTCTGAATTAGGTATGTTAATGATGATTGGATGAACGTGATTAAGTGAACTGACAATAATCGTTGCCTTTCAAGTCTTGACCAATTTGCTTTTGATACCACATTCTAATTCAAGGAGGCTATAATAAAAAAAGAGTGTGTTAACAAAACAACTTGAAAGAATCAGAACAAGACACACTGGAAGTCAAAATCATGAAAAAAGTTAATGAAAGAAGCCAAAATCATCACTGCTACGGAATGATTTTCGTTGGAGATGGAAGTCAGTTGTTCAAGAGCTATTCTTTTTGTTAGATTTTAAGATGGGTCGAGTTCTTTGATGAGATGTTTCTTTCTGTCTTCTTTGCTTTTCAACTACAAAGGGTTTAACAGGTTTTCAGGTAACATTTGCACAGAGTGTCCTTATTAATCTAGTGAGTGTCAATAGCAGCTGTCCAAACGATTGCTGCTAGCCCCATGATCTATTTGTTGACAAAGTTTATAACATGGTCAACTATGAAACATAGGCAAGAGATTGTCAGTACATAGACAAAGACACCTATAAACCAACTAGCGAATTATTAACGTGATGCAACTCTGAAGAGTTCAAATTAGTTAGGCCATCCAAAAAATGAATGGAAGGAAGCGAAAAAAGGAACAGAGTTCTATAGATTTCTTCAAGGGTAAATTGATGATTTCATGTTTCATAGGTATTTTAGCAAGTGTAAAAGAGGTTGAACAGTTTTGCGAAAATATTTAAAAAATGAACTTATAGGTCAATAAAAGAGATACTAGGACTTACTTATCTTTAACTAGTAAAAAGGGAAGCAATTACTACTTGTAGTCCCGCAGCCACTAAGTGAACGTCCTACTAGCTTTTTTTGGCAGACCCAATTTAAGCGTCCATTTTCCAAGTCTCAAGTATAATAATTACATAATTTCACTCAATTTGCCTTCATATCCTTTACCATTTTTCAAATTTACAGAAAACAAGAACATTGAACAATAAAAATATAGTTAGGGGTAAAGGTTTTCTTATAATAAAAACCATTAATGTGTTTTTTTGTTCCTAAAAATTGGTGCAATCTCAATTAAGACATTTATTTAGGGACTAAGGGAGTAGCTCGGAACATGATAATTTTACAATTTTCCAAGCAGCATGTTATATATAGCTCAAATTCATACCTCGCAAGCAATAATAAACCATCGACGTAGTGGGCTTTGCTTTTAGGGTCCTCTGGTTCTTCTAGACTAGCCACCCTTTCTAAGTGCACAATTCCTCTGGCCTTATTTCCCTACGCCAAAAAAAAAAAGGGCAAGAGAGATGAAAACAAAGTGAGGCACCATCATTTTTTTCAGGATACAGCTTGACCATCAAATATTTTAGACTGCCAAATGAACTCAAGTTCATGGAATTACTTACTGGTCACCATGTCCAGCATACAGCTTCCTCAATCACATGTATGTAGGGACAAGGGTGGGTATTACAAGAGAATTTCAAATAAATCTAAGAGGACTGATCACTAGAGTGTAATGAATGAGAAGGATAGCAGTACAGAGGACAAATAAGGAGGAAGACAGGTCCGTCCAGAGACACAAGAAAAGCGAGTGGTGCCAAATCCTTTTTCAACAAAATTCATGATTTTATGACTGCATTTTACTTTAGAACAATCACAAAAGCATTAATGGTTTTCACCTGACTTATACAGGCAACACCTGCCCATTGCAACGCAAGGATTAGATGATTGACATCTTCAGCTGTTGGATGGCCAGCAAGAAAGAGCTGAAGGTATGTCCGAAAGAAGATAAAATTAGTGTCAGACATTATACAATATTATTAGAAGATTGCAAATGGTGATGCTTCTGTTCACAAACCAAAGAATGTAATAAGCTGCAAATGCATCCAGAAGATTGCAGCATATAATAAGAGGTTTCTATAGCAAGTGGTGACTGGACACAACAGTGGCCATCTTCAAAATTGTGATAAACAGCGATCATTTAAATTGCAAGCTCTGGTGCAAGATAAAGGTTGAAAAGAAGAATGCAAGTGAGGTCAAATTACCTTGGAAATGGCACGCTCCAAATGGTCAGTAGCCTCTGCATGGAGTCCTTCTTGCAGTAGAGTATGCCCCATTACAATTAAAGCCTTTATGTGGTTAGGGTCCTTTTTAAGTGCCATTCTATAACCAAAAGACAATATTGCAACGCAACAAGGAATAAGTTGGCTTCGGGTTTATAAATTAAATAAAAAGACCAAGGAATAAACTGTTCATCTGAACTGAAAAAGAAGGAAACATCAAATTACTGCAACATAGAAATAGCTCTGTCTCTATGCCCACTGGATAACAATTGAACTGACAGCTGTCCACAGTGACAATAGGAAAATGTGAGAAAACTTGTAATATCTCCTAAATACAAATACTTTATTCACTTATTCATCACCACTCACTACTAGTAGTTCATCAGGTGATAAATTTTCTGGTGAAACCTTGCGCCACTTTGTTGATGAATCCAAAGACACCGATTCTGGTGTAACCATTTCTTCAGAAATTGCAGGGGTTTTTGGAGAATCCTTGTTGAGTAACCCTAATTTAGCACCCACAACAGGATGTTTGAGAGACACTTGCTGCAAAATTTATATTGTATCACATGAGACAAAAACTTTGGCCTACAAAGCCTGTTTAGGAGTTAAAACCTACTAAAATTTTCAAAACAAAAAATTTCTGAACAAAAGATGGAATTATTAAGTAATTCCTAAGAAACCAAAAGGGAAATTAAACAATCATGAAGCAAACAGGCAAATAGGCTGGGATTATTTTTATCTACAATGAAAGTGTGTAAATCAAGGTGTCAAAAGATGGTACCGCCCCTTGTACAATGGATGGGACAATCCACAGGTTTACATAATGGAAATGACAATATGAAGAAACACTCCCACTGAGCTATCTCTATACAATTAGAGCATGCAATAGCCTGGCTTTTCTCCTCGCTTCTTAGAACCCACAAAGATTTGCAAGAAATAATGAATCCAAAAGTATCTAAACCAAGCATCATTGTCGAGTACTTTGGACGTGAGTGATTAACAAATGAAGTTCACTATGTCAGATATGATGCTTAGCAAGCCAGTACTTTCCTCTAACATCTTGTGCAGCCATAAGAGATACACGAGAGAACTAATAAACCATGTCAAAGGACTCATAAGAAGACGTTGCCCTTAGAGTGACTTCTTTTATCTTCCAGTTCATTTAACTCCTCAATGGAATTAGAGTTAAGAGGTGAGAAAGCAGCCAGCCACAACTAGATGATTCTTTATTACATTTAATAATGAGACACCTTTTTCCATATTCGTGATGACAATGAAAGCTTTTGTATTTTCCTACCTTTTGTTAAATTTCCAAAGAGGAACTATTCACCAAGTGTACTCTGGTTGTTCAAGAATAAACCCCCTGAGGAAGTTCAGCTTTTGAAACAAAGCAAACAATTGAGACTCTTCCCCTGAAGAGATACCAAGTGCATTCTGGTTGTTCAGGGATAATTCCCTAAGGAAGCCACCTTTTGAAATGAAGCAACAATTGAGTCTATTTTCTTGGACATAAAAACAAGCTAGATAATAATAGGGCAAACCTCAAATTAGCCCCAAACATATTACCCCATCATCAACTACGTCCCAAACTTCTTGATTTATCAAGTTTTCCCCTAAAGTAATAGGCATCAGACAATTCATGCCTCCCTCCCTCTGATGTTAGTGAAAGTAAAAAGATTATGTCCAACTTGCACGTGGTCTTCAATTGCTTCCATTGAATGTGAGCCCAATATGCCATGAAAGGACTTAAGAATGAACTCATAGTAAATTTCTAACACTTCCCCTTTTATACAAACTAGTGAAGTAGAGGGAATTGTTAGCTGTAATATCTTGATTTAGGGAAATTGATTGATATGCAATTACTTGATTTAGAGAGCTTGATCTAGGAAGATTGATTGATTGATAAGCAACTATCATCAAGGTAATCTATTCATTGAACAATTCTATCATGAATTTTTTAGGATAGTTCTTTCTACCGTTCCCAATAAGAACATAAAGCACTACAAGAACCGAAGATTTAAGTTTTTGATAAAACTAAGACCAAAATTTGAGATTGCATGCACCACTTTAATCAACCAATATCTCATTCTGTCTTTAGAGGTTTGTTTAAGGGAATTATTATGTAAAAAACAAAGTCTAGCAGTCAGCTTGGCCTTGTTTCAGAAACCATGACACTTGAGATGGTTAATGTGGCATATGTTGCTCAGGGCAAAGATGGAGGTCAAAAACTTAGTGCTACAATTGCAAGGAGTTTGGACATATTGTAAAGCCTTGCAACAAGAAATTTTGCAATTATTGCAAAAAGAAAGGGCACATCATTAAAACTTGTTGAGTGTGATCTCACAATAGACACACTCTAGCCCCTTATAATGCTGTCCAATTTCATGACTCTCTTTTGTTCCTTCTTTGAATCACTTCGTAAGCAATTCTTCCTCTAATCTTGCACTCGAGATGGTCTAAATTATCTTTCTTCTCTTCCTTCAACATACAAGGTAAAAGGAATCTTCTTCTTCAATGGTTGACTCTGCAACTTCCAATCATATGATTGATGGTATGGATGCTTTACAAAATGTTTGTAAGTATGAGGGCGAGCAGCATATTCAAATAGCAAATGACAGTGCTCTACCTATCATTGCAATTGGAGCTTTAGGTCTTTCTTTAATGATGTTTGTGTCTCCAAATTTATTTGCCAAATGTTTTTTTTTATCTCTAGATTTATATGCCAATTAATTTCTTCTGACCAATTGATAAATGATAATTGTAAAATTCACTTTGATCATGATGGTTGTCACGTGCAAAATTATGCGTCGGGTAAAGTGATAGCAAAGGAATCTAAAACAGGACGTCTCTTTTCTCTAAAATTTTCATTCCCAAGTCTATTTCTTTGAATTATACTATGGTTGTTAATAATAGTCATGTATGACATAAAAAATTAGGACATCTCAATTCTGTTATTTTAGCTTATCTTATGAAACATGATTATTTAGGCAATAAGGATTTGTTTTCACCTTCTCCTATGTCTTCTGATTGTGGTTCAAGTAAAATTGGTAAAAGAAAATCCTTACCCTTTCTGAAAAAATAAACCAATCTTTTGTGTTCTCCCTTACAATAGAGTATTTATAGTTCACAAAATAAAATAAACCCTAAGGGATTAATGGACTAACATTAGGACCTAATTAAAAATAACCTTAAGTTTATAAAATAAAAACAAAACCAAAAACTATAATAAATAAAAGAATGGCTAAAAGTATCCACTCTTGTATAAATATGTTGTGTTGCTGACTATCTTTGCTAGGGCTCCCAACCTTGTATTCTTCAAAAGACCTTGAATTCTTGAAAAATAATGTTGTGTACCTGACCTTGTGACCTTGGAGAATAAGGAGACCTTGCAAAATAAGGACTCCAATATTGCTTAGTAGGTTGCATAAGGAATCCTTGCAAAATAAAGATTGTTGCCTAATTGATTTTCTCGGAAAGTAAGGAGTCCTTTCAAAATAAGGATTCCATGTATAATTAAATCACTGCCTTGTCAGAAACCACAAATAATATGGAAAACAATCATTTTCCGACTTTCCTTATTTGTTGGCAAATTTCAAGAATGACATAAACACGTCGTTCTCTCATGTCTGGATGTGTTACTCGGTCTCCATATATGGATGGAAGCTTAAGAAGTCCAGTTTCCAGCCCAACTAGAATCGAAACAAAATTTCACTTGTAGATTCAGATATAACCCAAAAGGTACACGAATTTCCAATCTGACAGATTTGCTACTTTTTTAACTCAAACATTAACCCATTAAATTCTTCTTTGATCTTCTTAGTTTTATACCTTGTAATATGCCAAATTGACCTCTAATAGATCCTTTGGTGATGCTCGTTGATTCTCATCACTTTACTTCACATGGTAGTCGGGCTTCTACTTATTTTGAGATCATTCATACATATGTATGGGGCATCAATCTTGTTATTTCACACGCACAGTACAAGTATTTTTTATGTATATTAATGATTATAATCGTTTTGTTTGGGTATATTTTCTTCCTTCTAAAGCTAATGTGTTTTCTGTCTTTTAGAACTTTGTTGCCCTTGTTGAAAATTAGTTTTCTACTTGGATTAAGATTATAAGATCTGATTTTAGGGGGAGTATATATCCAATGACTTTCAATCTTATCTATGAATGAAAGGTATTCTCTCCTAACATTCTTATCCAAACATTCTTCAACAAAATAAGGTTTCGGAGTATAAGAATCTTCACCTTTTAAATGTAGTTCATACCTTGTTAATTGACTCTTCTATACATCCTAGATTTTAGGTAGAAGCATTATCTACTACTATTTATTGGATTAATTATCTACTCTCCCAAATTCTCAATTTTGATTCTCCGCATTCTTAATTGTTTGGTGTTGCTCCTCAATACAACTCTTATCATATCTTTGATTGCGTTTGTTTTGTTCATTTATCATCCATTGAATGACACAAGCTTGCTGCTCAATTTGATCAATGTGCATTTATATGATATAGTAATGTCCATAAAGGGTTTATGTGTTATGATTCGGCTACTAATAAACTTGGTATTTCTCAAAATGTCATGTTCTTTGAAAATTAATATTTCTTTTAGTCTTCTACTTCTCATGATGCCTTTTCAATTTTACTTCCTAATTTTGATGGTGTTGAGTCCCCAATTGAATGTTTCAAGTTTGGAGTTATGTATCAGAGACGTCGTTCACTAGTTCATTACCTAACCCATCCCCAACACCTGATCTTGTCTTGGTTACGCCTCATCGATTATCTTTGATTTCACGTCCTCCAAATAGGTATGGGTTATGTCATACCACTCTTTAAGCTACTCTTAATACTACTACTGCATCTAAGTCTTACCCTCAAACTTCTACTTAAGCATGATAGAAGCAATCAATGTAAGAAGAGCTTCAAGCTCTTTATGATCACACCTGGGACATTATTGTTTTTTGTCCTATTGGCGTCAAACTTCTTGGTTGCAGATGGGTTTATACAATAAACCTATAGCCTAATGATTCTATTGGCTCTCGATAATCAATAAGAGTATGGACTTGATTATGAGGAGATGTTTGCACTTGTGACCAAGATGACTATTGTTCACACTGTTATGGCTATTGCTACCTCGAAAGGATGGTCACTCTGATAGGTAGATGTGATGAATGCATATTTGCATAGAGACCCTAAAGAAGAAATACATGACAACTCCACCTAGCATATTCACTGACTACTTATGAGGTTTGTCGTTTAAAGCAGTCTCTATATGGATTTAAGCAGACACTACATACCTGGTTTTGAGAAGTTTTGTTCTATTCTTCTTGATTTCAATTTTTTCCAGAGTCCATTTGACTCTCTTTCTTTGAACAACTACTACAAGGCTTCTTGTACTTGTTATTACATAATCTGACTTTGAAGTACATGTGCATCTTAACACTTCATTTCATATTTCATATGAAAGATCTTGGTACCCTACAATATTTTCTTGGTCTTAAGGTCACTGTTGTTCGACTGACACTTTTGCATCAACAAAAGTATACTCAAGAGCTTCTCACCTTAATAGTAATTTGTTTCTTACACCGGTAGATGTCAGCTTGAAGCTCTAACAAGATGATGGTAGCCTATTATTCGATCCCTCGTCATATCAGCAACTGATAAAGAGTTTGAATTATTTGACAATTACTCAACCTAACATTTCTTTTGTTGCACAAGTTAGTCAGTTTATACAGGCTCCTCTTCATATTTACTTAGTCACTATACAATGTATCCTTCGTTATCTCAAGGGTACTTCTAGTCATGGATTATTCTTTTCTATTACGACTTCTTTATCATTAATGGGTGTTTTAGTGATGCGGATTGGGGTGGTTGTCCTGATATTCATCGTTTAATTATTGGTTGGTGCATGTTTCTTGGTTATACTCTTATTTATAGGAAGAGTAAGAAGTAGGATCAAGTTTCTTAATCCTTAACTGCACAATGTCATCTATGAGATTGTTTGGCTTTGGGGTTTGTTAGGTGAACATGGTATTCTTTAGCCTACTCTTACTCCTCTTCATACTGATAACACTAGTGCTATTTAAATTAATATCAATCTGATCTTTCATTAGTGCACGACTTTGTTTGCTAGAGATGGTTATACTCTTACGAGAATTGTTAAAGGTATTCCACCAACAATCTAGAACACAGAGAATGTTGCTAGAATTTACATTGACCTTTTTCATTCTATTAGTGAAGCACTTGACTAACATGTGATTACTCACCCTTACATTCCCACCAAGTTCCAAACGCCTTATGGGTTTACCAAGGCTCTGTCTCGTCATCAACATCAATTCATGGTTGATAAATTAATGCTTCGTGATCCACCAACATCAATTTGAGGGGGATATTAATTATAATATCCTCTTTTAGAGAGATTGAATGATATACAATTACTTGTTTTAGAAAGCTTGATCTAGGAAGATTGATTGATAAGCAAATAGTTGTACATTACCTTTACCTTTCTAGATATTGTAATCATTTTGATAGGAAATTATTATGATTTCAAGGTTAAATTGTCCTTCAAAACATATTAGGACTTATTTTGGCACCTTGGATTGAAACACTTAATAGGCATGTGCAAATCACATGCTACTTGAAAAAAATCTCTTAACTGCCACTAACAGCTAACATATAGAAAGGTAACATTGTTCAATGATTATTACATTTAGAGCAAAATTGATAAAATCAAAAGGTTTTGGGACTCAATTGATAGTGGGATAATAGGTTGGGGGCTACATTAGGGTTTCCCTAAGATAATATAACAAGATTAACCATGAAACAATAGCAAGCTATGAGTTGAATAAAATATTTATCCTGAAATTGTAAAGCGTGACAACTTACCTGGATTATAGTAAATGAACTATTGGTAACCCAGTAGACTAGACTTCCCTGTAAAAAAACATACAAAGAAAATGTGACTCTACACTTGGTAGGGTGTAAGGAGAAGCTCAACATCAAAATAAAGAAGTTATCTTTCCCAATGAAAGGTATTGTAAGCAAAGTCCTTTTGCCATATCTTTATAAACCCCTACTAAACTAGCTATAAAAACCAGAATGAAACAACTTTATAAGTGCATGGTGGTTGACCTTTCCTTCGTGTCCTCCCCGCGTTGCATAAGGATGAGTAATTTTAATATCATGTAATAACATCAATGTAGTGACACGAGGAATGGATTGAAGGGTGTAAGGTAATCATTGAATGCACAAAGGCCCAGTGGCAATGAAATGTAAGAGACAACATAGTAAAACCATTATAGGGCTTCCCCTAACAACTTTAGTTTTTTGATTAAGTGGTTCTTTGACATAAAAAATAAGGATGTGGGAGTTTGGTGGTGTTGAATATGCGGGCAAGGGGGAAATGGTAAATGAGAATAACAGACTTCTACAATTGATATCAATTGTTATCTTCATATTATTATTCAAGTTTCCTAATAGATTATCATGAGAATTTTATCATTACCTATTTGAAGGAGATATTAAGATATTATTAATAATATTTGAATTCTATTTTGAAGGTTTCCCTATGGTTTAGTCCATTCTTGTTAGGTTCCGGTTTTCCTATTTTGTTAGCTTTGCAGCATATATAAAGCACCTTAGTTATTTACATTCAAAAGAAGGTTATTAGTATTGATTAATTAAAATAAATTGAGCCTTCAAAGCTTGGTTTTGAAAGTTTGTTGTATTTATTTCATTCTTCACTTGGTTCTACTCCAAGGTTCTACATTACGGAGTTGCTAGTATGAAGAAGAAGAAGAAGAAGAATGCATATGGAAATGCAAGTTGAATATGAAACAATATTTTCCTTTGTGACTACTTAAAAACCTAGGTGTGAAGCTTATGTTTTCTATCCTCTAGGTGTGACTCCTAGAAACCCAATTTGTGGCTCTTATAGTTTCTACAATTTTCAACAATTCAAATCCTATATTCAAACCATAAATGACCTCTATTGAATTCCTAAACATCCACACATTCAAGATCAACTCAAACCCTAAAATTACTATTCACACCACTATTTATAGCCTTAACAACCTTTGAAAGTCAAATCTAGAACAATCTCCAAAGTTTATGCAGAACAATTATTTCTAGAGTTTATGGACCAAATTGACAAGGTTAAGCCTGAAAAGAAGTCTGTAAAAAACCCCGGAAGCATCTCATATGAAGCCCAAAGTTATATTTTTCCTATTTGAAGTATATTCCTAATTAATTTTGAATTTTAATTATTTATTTCCTGTTTATCTTAGGTCTTTTAATTTAATTAGTATTTTACTATTTAGAAATTCTAATGCTAAATGGATTCTATTAATTAGGTAAATTTTAATTAGAAATGTCTAGCTTATAAATATAAATATAAATCAGAATGTTTAGTTTATTTTATGGAGATTAAAAATATTATTCATATTTAAAAAAAAAAAAAACCAGAGAATTTTCTCTAGATTTCTTTACAATTAGGTTTGTAACCTTAAAGCTTGAGGACCTTAGTTTTATCTTTGTTATACATTGCATCATGTGGTATCAGGGCGGGTCAACATCTGAATCAATGGTGAATCATGAAGAGAATCATGGAGTAGTTAGAGGCAACCATCTTTGTGATGGTGATTAGGAGATACAAGTTGTTTAAGATCAGTTAGATCATCATTCAAAAGCGATAGCTACTTTAGAGAAGTGAGTTCAAACTAGGTTTGGTGACATCAATGCTAAATTTGATGACTTTATAACCAAGCTTGAGGCACTAGGGTTACGCAGAAACATGAATCGAGGAAGAAGAGAGGCATGCACTAAGGGTGACACTCATGGCCAACCAGTCATTCAACCAGTTCATGCAAATTCTCATGGTCATTATGAATACGAATATTCATCCGATGAAGAAGATCGAGGTAAGGTTGCCAAAAATAGTAGGTATAATCAAGACTATCGTATGAAGGTTAAGATGTTTTTTTTGGTGGTGATTTAGAAGTAGAGGAGTTCCTTGATTGGTTAGCTAAATGTGATTGATTTTGTTAGTAAACGAGAATTTCATATTCGAAAATAGTAAAAACTATAGGTCTAAATTGAAGCATGCGGTCTTAGCCTGGTGGGATAGGCTATTAAAGGCTAGAAGGAAAAAGGGTAAAAGGGTAAAAGACCTGTTGAGACTTGGGAGCAGATGAAGCAGTTGTTGAGAATAGATTTTTACCCCTTGATTATGATCAACTTTTGTTTCATAAGTATCAGAGGTGTTCCCGAGGTTCCCAAAATGCGAATGAATATACAATGGAATTTTTGCACCTAGCTAAACAAAATAATCTGCATGAAACTAATGGGCAACAGGTTGCTAGATATGTAGAAGGGCTGAAACCTATCATTAGAAATAGAATTGAGCTTTGGATGTTGAATGTTACTGATGCATGAAATATGGTTTTAAAGGCATGGATGTTGATGCAAGATAGAATCAATATGAGATTTGATTATCAAATAAGGTTTCCTACCGCAAAGCCTCAACTTACACCTGCTAAGAAAAGTAAGTTGCCTTAGACAAACAATCAATCCAACCAAGCTATTGTTTGCTCCAACTATGATAAAAATAGGCCTCAAGTAATTCCTAACATGGATAACAAAAAGAGATGCAATTAGGAAGGTCACGGATCCAACATATGTCCTCAGATAAGGCTTGTAAACATGAAAACAAAGAGTGTGAAGAAGATACAGAATTGTATCTGGAAAAGTGTTGTGAACTTGATGGTGAAGGTGAGGAGGATGATGATGGCCAGCCTATATGGTAAGATGATTGTTGCTGACACCAAAAGTTGATGATGAGACACAATGACACAAGCTTTTTCATACCAGGTGTACGGTAAACCAACAGATTTTTTACCTTATTATTGATAGCAGTAACTGCGAGAATACTATTGGTAGGGAACCTGCTATCAATTTGGTTTTGAACAGTGATAAATATCCTAAACCTTACACTATAAGTTGGATTAAAGAGGTACGAAAGGTAACAGTAATTGAAAGATGTAAAGTTTCTTTTTCCATAGGCAAGTACAGGGATAAAATTTATTGTGATGTAGTTGACATGAATGCTTGTAACTTGCTATTTGGTAAGCCATGGCACTTCGATTTAAATGCATGGCATAGGAGACGAGAAAACATCTATAGGTTTGTTAAGAATAGGATTAATTAATTTTACTTTGATGCCTCTGAAAGGGAATTCCCAATCAAAAGCCCAAATGGGATTCGTTAGTATTACCCAATCTTTGTCAGAAATTGAGACAGATTTAAAAAGGATAAAAGAAGTGAATGCTTTAATTATGAAGTTTTTCTTGTTTAAAGAAGCTGACAAGGCAATAGAGGTTCCTAAAGTTGTTATGCCTCTATTGCAAGAGTTTCATAAAGTTATTTCAAATGGGTTACCTCTTATATGTGATATCCAACACCAGATTGACTTGATTCCGGAGACTAGTCTACTGAATTTGCCTCGTTACAGAATGAGCCCTAATGAGGGAGAGATCTTGAGGGAGAAAATAGAAGAAAAGGTTAATTCAAGAAAGCTTAAGTCCATGAGATGTCCCTATTTTACTAACACCAAAGAAGGATAGTAATTGGCGTATGTGTATTGATAGTCGCATCATCAACAAAATCATTATGGGATACGAGTTTCCAATTCCACGATTAGATGACATGCTAAATCAATTGTGTGGTGCAACAGTCTTTTCGAATATTGACTTGAGAAATGGGTGACCATCAGATTTGGATTCGACCAAGGAATGAGTGGGAAATGGCTTTCAAGACAAAGGATGAGTTATATGAGTGGTTACTCATGTCATTCAGGTTAACAAATGCATGTCATTCAGGTTAACAAATGCACTGAGCACATTTATAAGGATGATGAATCAAGTTTTGTGACCTTTCATAAATAAACTCATTGTGATTTAATAATATCCTTGTGTTCAGTCATAATAAAATAGATCATATTGAGCACATAAGGAGTGTTTTGGAGGTACTACTAAAAAACAAGTTGTATGTGAATATGAAGAAGTGTAGCTTCATGACCAGGAAGTTGTTATTTTTAGGTTTTGTAGTAGGAGCTAATGGAGTTAAGGTTGATGAGAAGAAAGTGAGGGCAATTCGTGATTGGCCTACACCCAAGACATTTAGTGATGTGCGGAGTTTTCATGGCTAGACTATTTTATATAGGAGATTTATTTGAAATTTTAGTAGCATTGTGGCATTGTTCACTATATGTTTGAAGAAAGAGAAGTTTAAATGGGGTGATGAAGAACAAAATTTTGCCTTCATAAAGGAGAAGCTATGTAAAGCTTCAGTGCTTGCTTACCCAGCTTTGACAAGTTGTTTAAAGTTGAAATTGATTTTTATGGAGTGGGTATTAGAATAGTTCTTTTCTAGGAGAAACGTCTTATAGCCTTTTTCAGTGAGAAATTGAATAAAAAACACTTGAAATGACTACCTATGATAACGAACACTATGTTGTGGTAAGGGCTTTGAAAATTTGGGAATATTATTTGATTGATATAGTCTTATCCCTCACACTTCCCTATGCAAGAAATTGATTTGAGACTTGCATGGTCGCGAATTAAAGGGTTATGGGAGAATAGAAAAAACAACGCCAGCTTTGAAGGATAAGTATTATTGGTCTCAGCTCAAGCATGACGCAAACAAATTTGGTCAACATTGTTTTACTTATCAAACAGCTATATGGCAATCACAAAACACTAGTTTATACACACCTCTACCTCTACCTGAACATATCTAGAAAGATATTTTCATGGATTTGGTGTTAGGTCTTCCACAAACTCAACGAGGAATGGATCGTATTTTTGTTGTTATGGACAAATATTCAAAGATGACACTTTATACCTTGCAAGAAGACTATGAATGTGATCAATGTGGCTAGGCTATTTTCCAGGGAGATAGTGAGGTTGTATGGTGTTCTAAGATCCATTACATTTGATAGAGATACCAGACTCCTTAGTCACTTTTGGCTAACCTTATGGAAAATGTTTAATTCCTCTTTTAAGTTTAGTAGTACTGCTTATCTACAAATTGATGGCCAAACAGAGTCTCTAAGCAAAACAATTAGATTCGTAGCATTTGTGAAAACAAGCCTAAACAGTGAGATGTTGCATTAGCTCAAGCAGAATTTGCTTACAGCAGTCACAAGCATAATGCTACTAGCAAGACATCATTTAAGATTATGTACATGAAGCCTCCAATCATATACTCAATCTTCATTCACCGCCCAAAGTTGTTGGATTTAGCAAGTCAGCGAAGAATTTGGTTGAACAAGTGCAAGCTATGCATCAAGAGCTGCCCGAAATAATCACGTAGTAGACAAGCATAGACGAGTTAAATTGTTTCAAGAAAGAGACATGGTCATGATTTTTTTGCGTAAGGAGAGGTTTCCAGTAGACACTTATAATAAGCTAAAGATGAAATATGGTATGTACAAGATGCTGAAGAAAATCAATGATAACGATTATGTTATTGATCTTCTGGATAGCATGGGTATATCAAAGACCTTCAATGTTGTTGACCTTTATGAGTACTTTCCAAGTACTAAACTCAGCTCGTGGACATGTTTTTCTCAAGTGTGTGAGATTAATGTAGAACAATTATTCCAAGAGTTCATGGATCAAATTGCAAGGTTAGGCCTGAAAAGAAGTTTGCAAAGAAATCCAGAAGCATCTCATATGAAGCCTAAAGTTATTGTGTTTCTATTTTAATTATTTTCCTAGTTAATTTTGGATTTTAATTATTTATTTCCTACTTAGCTTAGGTCTTTCAATTTAATTAGTATTTATTATTTAGAAATCCTAATGCTAGATGAATTCTATTAATTAAGTTTTAATTAGACATTATTTCCTATAAAGAATTCTAGGACTAATATAAATAAAGATGTCTAGTTTATTTTATAGAGATTAAAACTATTATTCAAATTTAATAAAAACACTAGAGAATTTTCTCTAGATTTCTCTATTGTTAGGTCTGTAATCTTAGAGCTTGACAATCCTAATTTTATCTTCATTATAGATGGTGTCAAAAGTTGTCCTACGTGCACGTGCAAGGTCCAATGCCCATGTTTGAATGTCTAGGTTTTGTACAAAATTGTAATTCCTACCAAAAAAGGTGCAATTTGGTGAGATTCAATAGCAATGTTAAAAATTGTAGTTATCTCAAATTTTATTGGTCATTCTTCGTAAGTACATAGGCAAAGCTATTTTTTTTCTTTTTTAAGGGTGAAGGGAGCTTTTATAACGTTTTTTCTCTTTTTTAAATTAAAAGAATAAAATAAATGGAATTGAAGCAACTAAGTAATATCAATGAACATATTAGTACTTTGTCTCAAACACGTTATCAATTGTTTTTATCTAAAACAAGATCTAGAGCTAATATTCTGAAAATATTATATTTGCTTTTGTTGTCAAAGTTTCATTACACTTGTCTTAAAAAAACATATGAATAATGGAGAAGCACTCGAAAAACAACTCTTTTCATCATGGAAATGAAAGATTTTCTAACTGGCATGAGATAAAAAAAATGCTATAAAAATTTCTACAAAGCACATGCTTTATAACTTTGAAAGAGGAGATTTTTCCTCTAAGTAAAATATAGCTGCTCCATCAACCAAGTATTTTATGGTTTTATTAAAGAGGCTTATAATTTTGAAAATAAAATACTTTTTCTTACATAATTCTTGATGTGGTTACTCTGTCTTACAACAATTATCGATGAAGTTATTAGATATCCGAAAGATTACCAATACACTATATATCCAATGAAGCAAAATAAAGATATCCTGTAGATAAAACTTGTCATTTAATTAACATTAAGAACATTAGAGTTGGGCATTCATTCTCATAGATATTAGCATAGAACAATGATTTGTGTATTGAAGTAAAAATACAGATTAAAGATAGGGATAGTACTATTGTTTTGATTAGAGTCACTATGATTTATATTGATTTTTTAACTTAATTAATAAAAACTAATTAAATACTTCATTCAGTAGATGTTCTTATAGATTTGAAACTCTGAACATCAACTACCTTTATTTTCTTCTTGACCTAAATGATAAGGCTACTTGTGGTGTTGGAATGTTATGGTAGGATAACATATATGGAATGTAGAAAGCCACACGATGTGGAATTGAATAAGTCATACTATAATCTTGTTTTTCTAGGTCTGAGAATCAGAGAATCAAAATTAAATGCCTTTTTTTTTTCTAAATTTTAGACAGAAAGTCTTATAAATAAGTTATAATTAATGGAGAGGACATAGTAGTAAATCAAAAGTTTTTATGAGTTCATGTATATATATGGTTACTAACAATCATTAATATGGAAATAGATTGGACAATTTGGTCAGGCATAATAGACCAGTTTTATATTAAAAATATTCTCTAAATATTGAAGGTTAATTGAACTATAGATGATCTTTGACTAGAAATGTATAAAGTGGCTAGGAGTTGCTATTATGGAACAACTTTTTAGCACAAAAACAACAAACCTTAACTCTACGGGGACAAGGAAAGTATCACAAGACACTTATATTAGTGCAATAAAGCAAAGTAAATTTCACAGAAAATCTTAACTACATCATTATCTTCAAGGTGGCAAGCTAAGATAAAACCAATCTAACCAAACATAACAGTCTAAAATTCCAAGAAACATGAAGTCAGATATTAAGTTACCTGTGGAATGCAGTAACCAATGAAAAACATAGGCAGCGTCAAAAATATCAGATAATACTTGTAGTACTGCAGTAACAAAGACATTTCAATCACTGGCAAGAACCAAAAGGGTGCCGCACATATCAGGGGAAGAGTTTAATCATTACACAAGAATCAAGTAACCAATAAACTTGTAACACTCACTTTTGATAATAAGCCCAACAGGCCACCCGTGTTTTGAATAGAAGATCTATCAAAGGAGAGCTGAAAAAAAAATCAATATCAGATGAGTCAGTGAATGATCAAAACTTTCTCCATGAACTACTTATCAAAAGTTTGCTACTAGAAAAAAATGTAGGAAGAAAACCTAGCTTTTTTAGAAACTGAAACCATTCCCATTAAAAACATAAAAATATTTGTCACAGGCAAAAATATGTTAAGCACCATTACGATCATCAAACTACTAACACAGCATATTGACAAAGGAAAGAAAGCAACCAAGAAAAGAAAATCTCCATGTAAATCCAATGTTAGAGAAGCAGATGTTCTTCATTAAAAATGAACAAGGGAACTGGTTATACAAGTTAGCATATACATGTATGATAAATGTTTTGTATGCCCCAAATTAAACATTCCTCAATCTTATCCTGTAACTAAACATACCTCAGCCTTATCATGTTATTGTTGTTTACAGTCTCAGAGCAAAGGAAAATTAAGAATGTTAAGTGGACTCTCTTTGAAACATATGGTCTTGGGCTCAAAGCATATCTTTCCACATGAGTAGTATATGGAATAAAGCAGATAGCAGATGGATAGACCTTGCAGAATACAGTTCAGCTATTGGTGATTTAGACCATTCTAGGTTGTTGAAAATAGGATCATGAAGTTATTTTGGGCAACTGCCTGATCAGTCAGACAGGAGATCAAGGTTTCTATAACCTTGTGCAAATGATCCTCTGTTTTATTTAATAGTAGTTAAATGCGCGTCTTTGTTCTCCAAATTCTGTTACAAGGAATAGCATAACATCCAAGGAAAAGGGAATTCTTTTTCCAGGAGTGAAAAGAAGAAATGTTATGAAGAAAATTATGAAAATCAAGTTAAGGAACATTCAAATCCTCCAACTATCAGCCAATGCAGCTCCGCTAAACCATGAAAATAGGTCCATGACATGGTCATCTCTCACAAAAGTTGCCACGTAGCAAAGCACACCATAAAAATTCAAAGATTTCTTTCCATCCACAAAGTCCAAACAATTACATGCATTATGCATGTCCTCTCATCTTAATAAGTAGTACACGTGCAGGAATTATCAGATAATATCTCAATAGTTACTGTTAATAGAGTATTTTCACCAGTTTCTCGCTACGGTTCTAGCAGTGGTGTGTGAATCTACTGCAAACTAACTCTGTAGCTTCATTTATGCATTCTTTTTCATTTCTTTAATAATATGGTCATCTTGCGTTTTATCAAACAAAAATCAGCTTGACATTCTTCACACATGATAGCCCCTCAATATCAATAGTAATAATAGTTATACAGGTGTAAGAAGAATAAAAAAAAAAACACATTGGTCTGGTATATGGTTATGCCACAAAGACCACTTGCTCTTTCAAATTATTTTTGGATACATAAGGAAGTTCAACCTTTTAGCACACTCGTACTCAGGCTAACCAAATGACAAAGTGAAAGTTAAGCAAGAGCTTTTAATTATTTATTTTATTTCTGCTTATGTTTTAATTTAGCTAGGACAGACTAGCATGTGACTTCTTAAATATTTGAACAGCTAGATTTGAAGTTCTAGGGTTGAAATTAAAGTTTCCATTGTATAAATAAGCTATAAACAAGATTTATTGCCTTATTCTTTTCATCAATTAGACTTCAAAAACTAAAGGTTTACTTTAAAGTTTAAACCCTAAGGGGGGGTTGTTTTACATGAAAATATTTTACATGTAAAACCTAATGCAGAAGAATAAATAAAAAGAATTAAAGCAGAGAATTAAAGCAAGAAAGAAAGAAGCTTTAAAGAGAGAAGCTAAGAAGAAAAGAGAATTCAGGTAGAGAAAAATCTGTCACCTTATTTATTCCTCAAAAACTCCTTAACATTTAGAAAAGTAGAATATGAAAACTAAAACCCTAACTAGAACAAGCAATTAGGCTTATAGCCCACTAAATAAAATACTTAACAATAATTAAATCAAACCCAACAAATAAAACCTGATTAATAAACCTCAACTAAAAGTTTATTGAATTAAACTAAAACATATGTTAAAGCTCATCTCTCAATGGTTTGGGCTACCATCCATCGTCTATAATCATACAAATACGTAAACAATGTTTCAGGTCTAGTGTCTCCACCAATTCTCCCGAGATTGGAAGAACTTGACCCCGTCGAGTATAGGTCAAGGTAGCTCCAATAACACTCCCAAAGATATAAGGATTAAGTTGTTGTGATATCTCTCTGATAATCCAAGTTTAGTCTGAATCTGGTCGTCTAGCCTATATACTGGGATTCACTAAAATTCATCACCCCTAGTAAAAGCAACTTGTGCATTTAAAGTAGTATTAATATGTTCTTTTCGTGCCAATGATAAGGATGACGAGGTAGGGGTATCAAAAGGTGCATAGGTTGTCGTGTTTTACATATAACGAGGTCCTTCATATCAAAAATAAAGCTAATATCAAAGTTTAGTGGCAATTTAATGACATAACTATTTGATTCAATTATTTGCAACACTTTGAATGTTCTAGCACTACTCACTTGCAATTTATAACTGGTTTCCAAAGGACACCATTCAGGTCTAATTTGTATTATGAAATAATCTCCAACATTAAGTACATCATGACACTTATGTAAATTAGCTCGAAATTTGTATTGTTCATTACATGCTTGAATTTGTTTTATGATCTTGACGTGCAAATTATGACTCTACATGCAAAAGACTTAGTTGTCTCACATTTTAGAGTAAGGAGACATAGAAAGAAGATCTACAAACTTTCTAGGTTCATAACTATGAACACTATTTGACTGAAGGTGTGAAGTGAATCAAGCACTATTTGAAGCCTTAGTAGATATAGTTTGGACACAACCTAGTAAATTAGAATTATTTTTATCTTCCTCATCATGTGTCAAAGGTAAGGGATCATAAAGCTTAACATGTTGCTCTAAAGTTATGATGTGTTGGACGTCAAGCATAAGGAGGTGAGGAGCATGTTGCTCTAAACCTTTGACGTATTAGATGTCAAACATGGTAGGTGGGGAATTAGGTAGTTTAAGAGGAATAATGTTATGAGACTCTTCTAAGACCATATTTACCTCTTTAGGCAATTCCACTAAAAAGTTTCCTAAAACCTCTTCCTCTACTACTAAAGCAAAATTATTATATTCTTTATTAATCTCATTTTCAGACTTATGTGAACTTATAGTGTTATGTCCCTCTTCTTGCACATCCTCTTCATCTAGATCACTAAGGTTCTCAAAATTGGGTTCATACACTTGCACACAATAGATTTCCTTTTGACTTATATCCTCGTGTTCTTGAATGATTAAGGGTTTAAAGGTACAATTGAAGAGCATATGACCAAAACCTTGACATTTAGCACACTGAACCTCTGAACTCAACTTAGCCATTTCATTAACGACTCTTTTTCCCTTATCTTCTTTATAAATTTAGGCATTACTAGGATTAGGTCTACAGGGTGAAGCACTTAATAAAGAACCATTATTTCTAAATTGAAATCTAAAGGAGGTCTTAAAAGGGTTTTGATGTTTTATCCATTGACTCTTTATAAGCAACTCATAATCTTGCACTATAGTATAGGCTTGGTCAAGAGTAAAGCACTTATGAGTTTGACCTTTTTTCTAAAATCATCATTCAAACCTTTATAAAATCTACGCAAAGTCATGGGTTCATTTTCTCTTATGGCACATCTCATCATGTAATCATTAAATTGTGTTCTATACTTATTGATATACTTAGTTTCTTGTCTTAGATTGTTCCATTGGTCTAAGTTTTTTTCTATAAGACTAGGGTAAATACAGATCCTGTAGTTTTTTGTTTCATTTTGATCCAAACAATTATAGGAACAACTTTGATCTCTAAACAATCTTCAACATCTCTCTAATAAGTTTTGGCTTCACCTACAAGCATCACCCTAGCAAATCTGACTTTCTTATTATTAGACAAGTTCTGTCACTTAAAAAATTGATCCATGTCATGAATTCACATATCCAAGGGTCATGACAACCGTTGAAAGTGGAGGCTTCTATTTTGTTAGGACTCGTGACATAAACGCATGCAATACTAACTTAGAAATGGAATTGAGATAAAAAAATGGTTCTTACAAGTAAAATCACAATACAAAATTAAAGTTATTTTTTTTGTCTTTTATAATGTGGAGATTAATCAAGAACAAATTACACCAATAAAATTTTAAGCATGTAATGCTAAACCCTTAAGTGTAAATAATTAATCAAACACAATGTCATAAGCAAGAACTTACAATTATCAAATAGGATAAGATATTAGATATCAATGATGAAGGAGGTTGACAAACAAAAATTAACAGATAAAAATGCAAGGTGAGATTTTTTTTATGATTTTTTTTCTAGGCACAAAAGTTATATTAATAACTTTAAATGATAACTGTAAAACTAGAAAAAGTAAAATTCAACAAATTAAAAGGTAGAGTGATTTACTGGCTAGATTGCTTAGGATTATGCTGGAATTTGTTGTTGATGATGTGGTGAAGACACTGGCGTGGCGCTAATATGGTAATGCATGATGATGTGGTGTTGATTTGGTAGTACTGGTCTGATGTGGCAGTGTTGAGGCTGACATGGCGATGAGTTGTAGTGCTAAGGTGATGTGTCAGTTGGCATGGCAAAACCGGATGACTTGTCAAACAACATGGTTGAGACTAGCAACGTGGTCAATGAGATGGCAATGGTGAAGAGAAAAATGCAATTAAGAGTCTCTTATCGCTAGTGAAGAGAAAAATGGGCCACATGCGGTGTTGTCGCCGAGATCGATGGTGGAGATTTTGAGGTGGTTGACAATTAATGGCAAGTGGCAGATCTTCTAAACATAGGGTTGGGTTCGGCTAGTTTGGAAAAGATGTTAGGGCCAGTTGATTTCAAAGGGAAGGAAACGCAAGGTTTGCTGGGAGAGGCTGATTTTATCTGGGCAGCAAGTGGTTGAAGGCTTTTTTTCAGATTTTGATTGTAAATGGGAAAAGACAAAACAAAAAAAAATTGCTTCACATCATTTTTTTTCTGTTGTTGAAAGCTTATCACAAGATCTAGGGTTTAGGAGCTAGATTGAATATCAATGAATTTGAACAAGCCTATAGATCATTTAATTGTAAGAACAATTAAAACCCTAAGCTCTGATATGAAAGTTGATGTAGAACAATAAATAAAAAAAATTTAAAGCAGGAAAGAAAAGCTTTAAAAAGAGAAGCTAAGAACTAAAAGTAAAGAAAGGAAAAAGCTAGGAAGAAAAGAGAATTCAAGACGAGAAAAATCTATCATTTTTATTTAATCCTCAAAAACTCCCTAAAATTTAGAAAAGTAGGATATAAATACTAAAACTCTAACTAGAACAAGTGATTGGGCTTATGGCCCTCTAAATAAAATACCCAACAATAATAAATCAAAGCCAACAAATAAAACACACAACAATAATAAATCAAAGCCAACAAATAAAACCTGATTAATAAATCTTAACTAAAAGTTCATATAAATTAAACTAAAACATAAGCTAAAATCCAATCTCTCAATGGTTTGGGCTACCCTCCATCATCTAAAATCATACGAGTGCGTAAACAATGTCCTAGGTCTAATGTCCCCACCAAAACCTTTACGGTAAAATGGTTTACATGGAACTTATTTCCAATAATTGGCAAGTAATGACATTAAAAATGTGGTAGCTATAATGGAACGGAGGTGGAGTGATGATGGGCTATAAGGTGGTGGTGATCATTGCAATGGTGGTGATGGTGTTGGTAGTAAAATGGTGAAGGTGGTGGTCTATAAAATTTTTGCCTGAAAAATATTTTACTCAAAAAAAAACACCTCTTAAGTTACAATATCAGTTCCAACTTCTTTTTACTTGTTTGCAGACTTATATCTACAGATGTATTGCTATTTTTCCCTCTAAACCATGTCAAATTTGGTAACATGGCAAATCAGGTTGAACATAGTAAAGAGCAAGAAAGAGGAAATCAAGGTCAACAAAAATGTTTGACTAAGATGCAACTTATGCTTGAATTTTTTTCATGGACCATTTACACTTTGCAGCACAAAGCCCAAATAAAGATTCCAAAAGGAGACCACAAGCCATTAAACTTGCCAACAGGCGGTGGTCTGTGGATGAAATTGGCCATGGAGAAGATGGAAACCCCTTTTATGATGATGTACACGTGAGTAGTGCTATACGAGGTAGATCAGAAAAGTGATAGGTGCATAACCTTGCATTAAAATCAAAGCTGCTTATTTTCATTGGACGATGCATAGGAAAGACTATTTTGATTGGGAAGTTGGTGCGGAAAATTATTTTGAGTGGTAACCCATGGTGGAAAACAAGAAAGTTTTGCCTATTAACCTTAAGTAGGACACTACACTTTAATTGTGGAAGAGAGTAATTGTGGAAGAGAGTTAAAGAGCATATGTATGACAAGAAAAACTGAAGATTGGCACTTTGGAACAAATGAAAGCAAATATGCAGAAGCAATTTTTGCTGGCTGATTGGTAATGGAGATGTATGAGAAGTTCCTTTTCATTAAAATAAAAAGGTAGGCAAAAAAAGTATATATTGGTGAAGTTGAATTAACCACTTTCAATTCATGTTGGGTTGAATGAAACTAATAACCAGATGACATCTCCATATCTTGCATGATTGAATCAATATGTTAAAGATGAGTATCAAGTGGGATAATTATTTAATCTTGAAGATGCTCACCGACATGCTTTAATGGCTGAAAATTGTGGATATGGTATGAGGCCTCTATCTAGAAGAATCAATGTTGCACGAAGGGGGACTAGAGCTGTTCGGAATATTGAACATAATGAAATTGACACTGAAACGGTCAAGAGACCTCTGTACTCAACCAAACTAGTGGAGGAAGCATAGCACTGTTGAAAGGAGCAAAAAAGGAAAAGCTTCAGTAAGATTTGGGGCAGCAAACAGTTTTGTTCCTAATGTTTCTAAGGCTTGCAGCAGCTTATATTCGATATTTTACTTGTGGAGAAAGAAGCCATAGTTCCAATTCATGTCCAAAACAAAGGGCAAACTTAGCTAGATGAGGCAACTTCGTACCATACAATATACTATTCAACAGATCAAGAGAAGAACAAATCACAAGCACAAGTTCATTATGTTAGATTTATCATAGGTGAACTAAGACTATAATGATGTGTTCTTGAAGATAAAGTTCAACGACACAAATTATACAGTGGGAAAAACTAGATGAGGCAACTTTGTGCCATACAATCTACTATTAAACAAATCAAGAGAAGAACAAATCACAAGTATAAGTTCATTATGTTAGATTTATCATGGGTGAACTAAGGCTAATAAAGTATTGTCATATACTTGAGGCAACAAAAGAAAACAAGACAGTAAGTTTCCACGAGATCAAGGCAAGAAGAGTTTTTATAACCCGAGGGGATTAAGAGAGTTTTTTCAAGTCTATGAGAATTATGCAGAGCTATTAATTATTTATTTTATATATGTTTTATGTTTTATTTTAGCCATCATTTAAAATTCAGAAACTAGATGTTTACTATAAACCTTAAGCTTCAATATCAGTTCCAACTCCTTTCCACTTGTTTCCAGCCTGATATTTTCTGATCTATAGCTATTGTTGCCTCCAATCTATGTCAACAAGGAATGTAACTTCATTCACCTCATTAAACCATTTCTAGCTAGCACTAATTCATCTTAATACAACACGGAAAGTTATTATTTGGAAGTCACAAAGAGATGCATTCTGTGAAGTGCATCTTTGGCATGTTTTAGAGTGCCATATTAACTTAATGGACATTTCAATCTTGATGTAGCATCTTGTGAGATTCTAAACTGGGTCAAAATATGACCAAAGCAATATCTATAGTATAAATGACTTCAAAGAATAGCCATAATACATGTAACTAAGTAAAGTGCTCATCATAGTTTCTGCATTATTACACCATGTAGACAACTAGTATTAGAGCAACAATGGTATTATATATACTTTTGTTTATCCAATTATATTCCCAAGCTATTGGCATGACATAGAGTTGGCAACTAGCATTTTAGAGATCACAAAAGAAGTCAAACACCAACCAACCCAAGTGCAAAGTCAACTTAACCTGACAAGGTAAGAAAACCTAGAGAGACCTTATCATATACTTATTTGAAGTTCAATCATAATTTTGGTTATAAACAAAAAGTTTAAATCATAAATGAGATTGTATGGAGCCAAATACCTGAACATTAACATAGTGCAAGCCTGCAATAAGGAGTGGAAAGATGAAGGCTAAACCACCATGAGGAAATTCAGTCAAATTTTGAAACCATAGAGTGCCACCCTGTAATTAACAACCAAAGAATTTCACAACAAATTTACTAAATGGACCAGGTAATTACAATGCAGTTGCCAGTTTTAATGCATACTTCATGATTAAAGATCCATACAGCACCACAAATATACAAAACAAGGATAAAAATCATGCTAATACTGGGGGAAAAAACGACTAATAAACATCAGACCAAAACAAATTAAATTATGAAATAATTCAAACCTTATTTAGAGCAAGCTTTCTCCACTGATTGAAAATCCTAACTTTAATTTGATGAAAAATATTTTGAGAGCCCATGAGTGATGAATTTACTTCATATGCAAGGAAAAAATCAAGACAAAGTCCAACAATAATTAATTGGTAGAACATTGACCGTCTGAAAATGTATTGCTACTGCACCATTATGAGGAAAGGAATGGATGTAAAAAAATTGGGAATGAACATTACAAATGTGAGAGTATATAAATAAAATATGTCCCACACTCCCACCACAACAAAAGCAGACAGCTAATGCTATAACTACACTGGCAGAAAAAAAATTCAGCTGACATAAAGAAACAAGCAAAAACTTTCACTTAAGGGGTACATAAAATTGGACAGCTTAGTTTTCCATTTTCAGTTTCAATTTTAGTATTTTCAGAATGAGGTGCTTACAGAGAAAGATCTTGGAAGGAGAAATCATAAACAACTCTTCCTGCAGCACTTTGCATGAAGTAACTTGTGATACACCAACAGAATAACTCAATACATTTTTTTAATAATTTCACAATGACCTTTTCTAACAAACTAGTTTATACATCCACTTTGATCACATCATTATGGTAGACTTGTTTGACAAACTATGGATACCACACCATAAAATTCATTCCTTTTTTTCTTAAGTTAAGAGTTCATTGAGATTTCATCGGAAAAAAATTCATTCCTTTATTTCTTGAGTTCATTGAGATTTTATCGATTCCATTTTTTTCCTCTCAAGTAACATTACAACAAAACAATATAGAAAAGTTATAATATAGAGAACCAATAGTCCAACATTGACTTCACAATTGAATTAACAAACCACAGTCCAGCAAACATCTGATAACCTTACTATAAATAATAATGTTCACCAACATCCATGTAAAATAATAAACTATCTAAGAACGTCGTTTCCTTACACAATCAAACCCAGGATGATTATTCAAAGACATTCTTCGAATACTGGTCATCCACAAGAGAAAGCAAGGGAACTGCAGATAAAATTGAGAGAAAAGGCAAAATTAATAACCAGAAAACAATTCACCTAACTATGCGTTATTAACTCTGCCATAATTTAAATTTAGTGGAAAATTTGGGGGGGGGGGGGGGGGCATAAATTATTGAACAAAAAAAACACGTAACAAGTTATTCAAGCATTTCATCAAAAGTTCTCATTTCCTAAGATTGACTATGTACTGGTCCTTGACAAATCCAATAAGTCCAAAAAGATAAAGTTACTTTACCTGTACAGAAAGGTATGCGAGAAACCATGAAAATGGGGGGCAGCAAATCGCTCGTCTTTCCTTTCTAAAAATTGTAATTTGTTCCCAATAGCTCCTTCCTGATAGAGGTGGTGGCAATAGAGGAGGCACTATGAGAAATGAATATTGCAGGTCAAGCCTCTGATACTAAAATTAATACTACACTACTACTTGGGAGTATATAAAGAGATAAAAAGAACCCATACATTTAGGAAAACACAGTGAGATTTGCTTTATCTTGTACATTTGCAAAACGAGTATAGGAAACAGCGTCATTCTCATTGCCAATGTTGATGAAGCAATGATTATCCACCTGCAAAATTAATCACAGATTCTTCTTTCTTAAAAGATCAAATTAAACCAGAATTCAGCTGAGTTAAATAAACCGAGTTACCAAGGGAGGCCAGTGAGATCATGACACGACTCAAGCAACGCACCAACCGGAAAAATCGACTCTTCAAAAACATTACTACCATTGACCACTCCCTCCGTTACAGTACTGAGTTCAAAATTGATAGGTTCTGACGCGGTACGTGACTCAGAAGCCAAAAAATCGGAGTCGTCATCTGTACGAGTCGAGAAGGATTGACAGGAGGGGAAATGAAAAGAGGCGAGTGAGTTGCGAGATGGTATTGCTGGTTGTGAAGTGAGCGAGTTATAGTTAGGGTTAGGATTAGGGTTTGCGAGGAGACGAGAGAGAGTAGAGAGAGGACGAGAACGACGGAGGGCAGAGAGCATAAGATTGGAAGCTGTCATTATTTCCGCCCATACATGAGAGCAGAGAGGTTAGAAGGACCCCTGCTTTTTAATTTAAAATGAAAAATGAGGAAATGGGAACTTTTTAGGGGTTCATTACACACCATCCCTCTACTTGATGTCTTTTGATTAATTGACTCTCTCTACTTTAAAATTAATTAATTGAATCCCTATGCAACTTTTTAATCTTTTCTTAATGCCAACTCAAAATATATAAATCTCTAATAATGAAAAGATCTACGAAACCTATATAAAACAACAAGGAGACTCTAGAAGCCTCTTATTTTACCACCACACCTTTTCTCTCATTATTTTATTTGTCTATTATTAACAAATACTCTCAAACATGTACGTTTTTATTGTAGGAGTTTTTTTATATATATATATATGTTTTTTTTTACCCAAAATTAACTTCTTTTTTTTTAATTTCTTTTTTAAAATTATTTTTGCTAATTTTTTTAAATATTGAACTGATTAAAAATTTAACTATGTAGTTTTTCTTTAAAACATTGTGGATTACTATGATGTTCTCATACATTGTTTTTTTTTTATGATTTATTTTTTTTCAAAATGGTCTTTGTAGATTTTATTTTTTTATATTAAGTTGGTTAAGAATTTAGCTTTGTAGTTTAAAAAAACAATATGAATTGCTATAGTGTTTCCCCTATATAGTTTTTATTTTGCTGCAATGTTTCCCCACATATTTTTTTAAAAAATTATCTTTATCGAATTTATTTTTTCAATATTGAGTTGGCTGATAATTTAGCTTTAGCTTTCCCCACATGTTTTTTATTTGTTTTTCTTTTTTCCAAAATTATCATTTTTTATATATTTTCTTTTTTTTTTGTTTTGTTTTTTCAGAATTATTTTTGTTGATTTTATTTTTTTACTATTAAGCTGATTAGAAATTTAGTTTTTTAGTTTTTTTCTTTAAAACACTATAGTTTTCCCCACGTGTTTTTTTTGTTCACTTTTGTTTCCTTTTGTTTACATGTTTTTTTTTTCATTTTTTTACCCAAAATTGACTTTTTTAAAAAAAAAATAGTCTTTGTTAATTTTTTTATATATTGAGGTGGTTGATAACTTAGTTTTGTAGCTTTTTTCAAAAAAAACACTATGGATTGCTACAGTGTTTCCCTTACATGGTTTTTGTTTGTCTGCAGTGTTTCCTCCATATATTTTTTTAAAATTATCTTTGTCAAATTTATTTTTTCAATATTGAGTTGGTTGAGAATTTAGCTTTAATTTTAGCTTTCCCCACATTTTTTTCTAAAAAATTTTTTCCCAAAATTGTCTTTCTTCTTTATATTTTTTTCATAATTATTTTTGTTGATTTTATTTTTTTACTATTGAGCTGATTGAGAATTTAGTTTTTTAATTTTTTTCTTTAAAACACTAGATTGCTACAGTGTTTCTCTACATGGTTTTTTTATTAAATAATTTTTTTCAGAATTATCTTTATCGATTTTATTTTTTTCATATTAAGTTGATTGATAATTTAGCTTTGTAGTTATTTAAAACACTGTAGATTGCTATAGTGTTTTTCCACATGATTTTTGCCTTGCTACAGTGTTTCCCCATATGTTTTGTTAATCGATGTTTTTTTTTCCAAATATGTTTTTGTCAAATTTTTTTTTTCATACTGAGCCAGTTGACAATTTAGCTTTTTTTCCTTAAAACATCGTTGATTGCTACAGTGTTTTCCCATATGATTTTTTTTATATTTTTTTTAAATTGTCTCTGTCGTTTTTATTGCTTTTAATATTGAGCTGGTTAAAAATTACAACTGTAGATTTTCTCATGAAACACTATAGATTGTTATAGTGTTTCCCTGCATGTTATTTTTCCTTTTGTTTTTTTTATATTTATCAAAATTATCTTTATTGATTTTTTTTAATATTGAGCTGGTTGAGAATTATAATTGTATATTTCCTCACAAAACACTATAGATTGCTACAATGTTTTCTTAAATGATTTTAATATTGAGCTTGTTGAAAATTTAGCTTTAACTTTTCCCACATGTTTTTTTTTTATTTTTTTATTTGTTTTTTGCTTTTTTTTTCCGAAATTGTCATCTTCTTTTTTTCATTTTTTTTCATAATTGTTTTTGTCAATTTTTTTTTAATATTAAGCTGATTAAGAATATAACTTTGTAGTTTTTTCCTTTAAAATATTGTGGATGATAACAGTTTTTTTTATATGATTTTTTTCACAAATCCATGATAATGCACAAACATGCCACAAGCCCGCGGCATCGCGCGGGTATGTCACCTAGTACTAAAATTAAAAGACGTGCATTTTTTAATTTTTTCTTTTATATAAATATTAAAGCAATTGACTTTTTCTTGTTTTTTAGCATTTTATTCTTTCGATGGATCAAGCCATTGTACAATCTAATTAGAAAAAATTAGGCTTGAAATTACAGTAATAATATAAAATCAAAAGATAATGAATCAAAATATAAAACACATAAAAAATATATAATTAACCCCACATTAACAATAATTTTCATTTTGATTCAATAATTTATCTTCTATATTTTTCAATACTTGAGTTAAAAATAAAAAAGAAACTCATATGAAAACGATTATGAGAGAGAAAGTAATCGATTGACTCTAATTTCAACCATAAAAAAATATTGATTAATGTCATAGTTTTCTATATAGCGAGATATGTTTTATTACGTTGTTCTATGGCATTAACCTTTCTTGAAATTGATAGATCTAGGCTTGAAAAGTTTTGTTAATTTGGGTTGATTTTTGTTTGTCAACCCATTTTTTGGATTATTTAATGTCATAAATAGATTTATTTAGATCTTTATGGTGTTTTGAGTCAAAATAGATCTTTTGATCAAAAAATCATCTTTCTTAATTTTTCAAGCATCTTTGCATGGTGGTTGGATTCTAAAAAGGAAACAAAAGAGTGCCTGTCACAGAAAACAACCTATCGTCTACTATTTTTTTAAAAAAATAAGTGGTGAACGAAGTGTCATCCGCTCCTTATTAAAAGAAAAAAATACAAGGCGCGAGAGGGCCCGGGCTAGGAGGCCCACAATCCTAGGTCTTTTTTACAAGTTCATGTGATTAGCCTTTTTATTTTTATGTATTCTCTTTATATAAAAAAATAATGAATTTATATTTAAATACACTATAAAAAATTATTAAACTTTGTCATCTTTCAAAAATAATATGATAGGTTTTTACAGAAATTTTAACTTCATTTTTTTCAATTAATATGTATCTAATATGAGAAAAAAATCATGAATATTTAATTAACATAAAATTTATGTTTTCTAAGATTTTGAATACATTTTTTATATAACTTTATCATATTTATCAATATATTTTTATTCAACCATATACAAAGTATTGTGACTTTGTTTGAGTGTATTTATTTTAAATTTTCTTTTAAGACCATAATAGATTTTTATTTAGGAAATAATATTTGTAATTTACAAAACATCTCGATATTAGGTTGATTCTTGATTTTATGAATATTTATTTTTTTTGTATGATTAAATAAAAAATAGATTCAAAAAACACAAGATTGGGTTAAGAATCTTCAAGTTTGACATATTAGATTGGATTTAATATCAATAACAAAGAGTTTCTGTAACTTGAATATTCTTATTTTACTATCCAAAAATTTTCAGTCTGGCCCACAACGAAACACAGGAAGTAACCTAGTTTCTATTCTAAATCCAACAACAAGATAGTGCATCTTTCCCTCCTCTAGTAACCTTTAAACCACTAATCTACTATATCAACCATTTTAACGTACCATAATTGCAACACCCTCAAATTATAATGTCATGAAATCTCAAACATTGTTTTACTAATGTCAAGTATTGAATAGTATGTCTAAGATTATGGGATTTTTTTTTGAAATTTCAGCAGAGTTTTCTTTGTTTTTTTTTATGTTACCAAGTTATCGACTAAATTTCATTCAATCACAATACTCAAAACTTTCACTTTGATCCAACCATCCTGGACCATATCCTATCTCATCAAATAATATTTCACATAATTATACTTTATTGTATTTTCTCAACCTTACATCATCAACAAATAACACATTAACTACAAACAATTATAAACTTAAAAGATTCATATTGAACTAATTATTACATTAACATGCATCCATCTATTAAACATGCATGATTATAATTACTAAATATTCTTTTTGAATAGTTTAATAATATTAGTTCCTTACTTATACATTTTAAATGTATAAGTACCAAAAGCAACCATCTTCATGATACATATATTACAATCTACATATAATACAAATTACATATAAAGCAAATATATTACATCTCACAAAATAAACAGATTAAAACATAAAGCCTATATTTAACATTTCGCATCACCTCGTGAAAAACCTGTATACATAACATTAATAAGAAATAAGAAAGATAACACATTAAAGATGATAAAGCTATTATGTTCACAAGTCTTCAAAATATATCAAATTATTTTTCATCACCAACTTACTATATATCAACATTAATAACCCATTCATAATTTATTAATCCTATACATATAGGACCTCTGTAACCAACACTCATTACTTAATTTTTAATTTGATAATTCATAATTTTACCTCAAACCCGGCTAACCCTCTTAAATAGCCAACAATCAAACTGGTAATTCCATACGAATCACCCAACATCCGGCTATTCTATATCAATAGCCAATATAACCGGTAATTCCATACAAATTACCCAACATCCGGCTATTCTCTATCAATAGCCAATCTAACCGGTAATTCATACTAACCAACCGGTAATTCCATACCAATCGGTAATTCTATACTAATCGATAATTCTTACTAACCAGTAATTCCATACTAACTACCCAACATCCCAATTATAATACCAATAGTTTCTTCTTCTACTTCTTCCATATCAACATGTCATAAATAACTCATAACTAATAATGAAACTTTGAACTTTAAAATAAAGTGATGAATCACCTACCGTCTGCTCGTGATGGCCCAGCTCCTCCTGCCTGATACCCTGCTCCCGGTACAACTCCTGAATCAATCAGATTGCACTATATTATTAATCCATTATTATTTCTCCTACGCACGTAATATCTTTTATTTAATTGGGGTTTACACCAAAATTTTCATTCATTTGTCACCTCATTTTCAACATATAGTTTTAATCAATTTTCTTCTTTTAACTCACTTAAAGAATTCTCCAATGAACTTTTCTTACCATTTATTTATTTCTTCTTTTCACATTCTTATGATGTTTCTTCACTTGTTCATATTTTGAATACTTTAAATAAGATAAAGAACATCATTTCTCAAACATAAAACAAATCAAAACCTCATTCCTATATTCCCTCATCCTTAATTACAAGTTCTTTTCTTCAAAATTATTCAATTTCTTTCTTAATTACTACTTACATTCATTATTTCTATACTATTCTACCTCAATTCCATCATGTTTATTATTTTTCTCAAAACCCCCAAATTCTCATAAGAACCCTAATTTAAAAAAAAATCAAGATTATGAGAAATTTAATCAAATTTAATTGTCATTGTTTGATAACTTACTCAAATAAACCCAAAAACACTTCATTCAAGTAAGAATCTAAACTTTTCATGCTTACCAATCTAAGTTCTCCCAACTTTTCTTCTCCTCCTAGTGTGGTCAGCCCTCCTCACATTTGTTATATCTTCCTTCACTTGATTCTTCCTTAATTTAATGTTCCAAGTCTTTCAATCTTACAAGTTTCAAAGCTCTCTCTCACTTTTTCTTGTTTTTCTCTTAATTTCTCATGTTTTTCTCTTATTTTCTTTTTTTTTCTTTTCATGTTATTGCCCAGTTGGCAGTTCATAACAGAAAAGGGGCTGCCTTATTTTATTTTTAATGGTAAATTACCATTTTACCCTTAATGAGTCTTTTTGCTTTCATTTGACGGTCCTTATTCTTTGCTGGCACTACCGAACTCCATTCATCCTAAAATTTTACTAAGATTTTATTCAATATATTTCAAGGTTTCTCATAAAATTTCAGCTCAATCTAATGATCGAATTTAAAATTACGTCCAATAACATAAAACTAGTCAAATTGTGATTTTTTGTCAAATTTTTTAATTTCTCTAAAAATTCTGAAATTTTAACCTAAGCTAAGGAGTCATATTAGAAGGCTCCACACAAAGTTTCAGAATTTTCTGATAACCCGATCGAGAGTTACAAATGTTTTTCCTTTTGTTTTACATGAAATTAGTCAATTTATAATTTTTCGCCTAGAGGTTTTACAATAATATTGTCACTCCAACCACTAAGATCACCATTTAAACTTACCAGCACCTAAACCAAAGCACCTAAGAGAATTGTCGATAAATAAAATAAAATAAAAAGATAGACAATTTTTTCTAGAATAATGTAGATATGAAAAATAAAAATAAGAAGACTAAACTAAAGAGAGAAAAGAAAAGAAACAAAGAAGAAAGATAAAGCAAAGGGTATTAGAAGAGAGTGAATTGTGGGTGTGTAAACAACAAAGTTATAGTCGGGTGTTTTGATTTTGACTGTTAATGTAATTCTTATATTTGTTATCATTCATTTTTTTTTATTTTTCCAACAATGTTATTTTTTAAATTAAAGATACCATAATATTATGCTTAATTATTTTGATTTGCTTTATGTAAATGAAAGAGTTAAGAGTGATAGAGAAAGAGAAGTGGATAGATTGAAAATAATATTAAAAAGTAATTTAATATTGAAATTTAGGTTTGCAATAGAAAGGAAAAAATAAATGATAATATAGTCACTTAACTATAATGTATTAGTAACTTGAGTGTTCCAATAAAGAAAAATGAACGGAAACCTTTGCAGAGTTTACAAAAGAAATCGACTTTAATCCCAAATCTTTTTAAGAACTAATTGAACTAATTGTACTGAATAGTTTGCTTAAAAACTTCTTCCACTTTAAATAATAGTATAAGGGGGTGAATTTTATTATTGACACATTACTAGATAAAGCTATTGGAAAGTTATTCGATTTAGTTATTATTTTGTTTGAGTTTTGCATCTTCCATAGTTGTGCTTTTCTAACACTTTAGTTCTCTTTTTATTTAAAGAGTGTTAGCTCTTTTTTTTTTTTAAAGAGCAATAACCAATGTATCCACGTTAAATTGTAGATAGAATTTTAAGTTAATTTTAAAAATAAGTAAATAAGATATTGACATTATAGATGTATTTTCTTATATCATGAAATTTGTTAAATGAGAAATGAAAAGATGATTTCTACATGTCATATGATGAATGAAAAAATATATTAACTGATAAACTGGAAAAAATAAAACTGTGAACATTAATTAAAAACTAGAGTGGGAAGTTAATTTTTTGATAAGAAGTAGAAAATATATATAAATGCAATATTTTACCCCAATTGTCCTCTTTATTATATGCATTTATTTATCATAGAGATTTACTATGGTTATTAAATACGTATGATTTTTTTTTTTGATAAATGTATAATGCATATATAATCGATTTATTTTAAATTTAAAAGGAAAGAACTAAGATAAATGACAATAATTTATTGGTGGTATTATGGAATCATAGAAACCATCCAAAATATTTATTATCATTTTAAAAATAGTTAAATTAAACCGTTTGGAAAATAAAAGAGGTGATATTAATTAAAAAAATAAAAAAAACTGAAAAAAAACAAAGGATTATTCGGTTTAGAAGCTAGCCCGTGTGCCTATCCTAAAAAGATAAAAGCTCAGGCACACTTAGGCCTAAAAGGCTAAGCATGTACACCTGACATCCTTTTTTAAAAAATGAGCAAATGACCTCTGTTAATCTTTGGTGGCTGAAAAATTAAGATTTAGATTTTTAGACTTCAGAAACTTAATATTTGATTTCTTTTAACGTTAAAAACATCACAGAAACCTTAATATACTCATTTTTAACCCCAAAACACCGTATAATAACTCTAAAGATTAAAAATCAAAATTGAATTTAAAATAAATTTACAAGACTCAATCTATTTTTTTCAACATGTTGAAAAAGAAACACCACCTCCTTTGAACTCTCATCCTATGTTGAATCCATTAACACAAAAATCAACACTTTTGTGATTGGAATGTGTTCGCGCAAACCCTTTCTCTCTCCATTCTCTTTTTCTAACAATTGTCTCTCCCCTCTCTTAAGATTAAGAGATTAAAACTTAAAAAAATGAAGTTTAGAATTAAAACGTAAAATCTAAAACCATCAGAAATCAAATATAAAAAATAAAAAAAGTGAGGGATTATAGTGTAGTTTTATGCCCCTTTTGATGAAGAATGGAAAAGGGATGTTATTTTTTTTTTAATTAATGTTAATGATGGTCCTTGTTCTTTTAGTTGTTTTATTTACAATAAATAAAAGCTCTATTATGTAAAATTGCCATGTCATTTAATGCAAATCATTCTTTGACACCTCGGACACATGATAACATGTAATTGAAAGGGAAAATAAAGGATCATATTGAAAGAAAATAAAGTTTAATGATCAAATAAAAAAGGATCTAAAATTCAAGGATTTTAAAAGAGAATTTTCTTAGTAAACAGTATTACAACTAATAAAATATGAGAAGATAAACATAATTAGCATAGTGAAAGGAAGAGACTGATCAACATGTCAATCTAATTTAGTTTTTTAATCAATTAAAAAATGTTAAGCTTATATGACATATATATAAAAATAAAGGATGAATTAAGAAAAGATACATACACATATATGCGATTATTCAAATATTAAAATTACATAATATACTAAAATGATTAGGTAAAACATTTTCTACATTAAGCTTTTTTTCATCCTCAAATATATTTTTTTTTAATTAGCAACCTTATATGCCTGTTTTGATGACAAATTTGTTAAATGTTGTTGAGGATAGAAAAAAAAATCAACAATAGATGATCAAAATGTAAAATAAAAAGAACATCTATAGTTAATATAAAATCCAAGAGAAAAGTTTATTTTCACCTTTATTCTTTTTTTTTCCTTCATTCACACCCCTTACATTTTTTTTTTAGTTTCAATTTTGGTCCATTGGTTCATTTTCATAACATTTCAGTCTCAAAGTAAAGAGAGCAGAGAGGAAGTTGCCTAAAAATAAAGAGAATAGAAAAAGTCATTGGTTGTCATGTAAAATAACTAGGAAGTTTCCAAAGTAGCTATAATTAGCCATTTAGAAAAACATGATAGAATACTAACAACCAACATAAAAAAAATATCATTGGTTGCTCAGTGTCAACCTCTCTGCGTGGAAAATAACTATTCCACGACTTAGGATCATGAGTCTGAATATTAGAAGGAAGCTTCATTTTATAGGCATTGTTATTAATCTTTTCAAGTATTTGGCATGAAGCAATTTTCTTTTCCTTGAGCTTGTTATAACCAATAAGAAATCTCTCATTTCTTAAATAAACCAAAACAAGATCACATTTATTAAAAAACTTGATGCATTGATGGACATTTCCAGCTCTCGGTACTTATGATTACTCTCTTTTATCTCTCTTTTAACTTCTTCTTGGTTTTATACCAAAGTAAAGATGAAATCTTCAACTTTATTGGACATAAGAGAATTTGGAATAGTTGCCAGATTTAAATAATGTTTAGGCATCATCTCATAAATGATTTCAAATAGAATCTTTCCAATAAAATGATTCACCACTGAGTTATAAACAAACTTAGCTTGAGTGAGCACCAAATTCCACTATTTAGGCATTTTAGAAGCGAAACTCCGAAGTAAGTTACCTAGAGTTTGGTTCACCACTTCAATTTGTCCATCCATTTGAAGATTGTGGGCACTACTATAAAGCGAGACATAATTCATTCCCACAAGTGCCTCTAAAAATGGGTTAAAACTTGCACTAAGAATCATAAAATGATCTATTAGAGGCACCAATTAGACCAATTACAAGGTCAAAGACCAATAAGATTAAATAGGCTTTCATTGGGATAATTTAGGATATTTAGGCCAAAACAGGTTTCAATACTTCAACTACGGATGAACTTGTTTCAATTAATGTGATCCATATAAAGAAAAAAGATCATTATTAGGCTTGAACATTCAGTAAAATTAGGTAGTAGCATAGAGAGAGACTATCATTGTTTTCTTATGATTTATTGATTCTCTACAAAATAAAGACATGGGTGGTAGTTTTAGTTCCTATTTTGTAAGGAGAAAAAAGAAATAACTTTTTCTTATTTTTCAAGGTTAATAAGGTAACTTTAAAGTTTAATTTTAAAGGTTATTCTTAATTATCAAAGATACAAATTTGGTAGTATACCTTACATTAAATTCGCATGACAACTACCTTTGATATTAAAGAGTAAAAAAATATGTAATTCAACATACTTTTGCAAGGTTTCTTAGTTAGCAACATAATTACTTACAAAGTTGGCAGCCTAATTAATTCTTCAAGGGTTTGACAACTTATTTATTTTTACAGTAAACTTGTGATAGTCTTGATAATTAATTTAGTTTTGGATTTTGTTACTTAATTTACAAACTTTAATTTATTTTTAATTAGGTCTTAATGTTATCTTATTAGTCCATTAGGTTTTTGTTATTTTGTGAACTATAAATACCCTTTTAAGGGGGAAGAACAAGGGGAGACTTAGTTTATTTGAGAATAATATTATGTGCATGCAAGATTTTTATACTCTTGGTTTTTTATCAAACTCTTTAAGACTTATCAAAGATTAATTATCTTTGTGGTGTTCATCCTTATAGTTCTAGTTCTTGATTCGTTATAATCAAAAGGTTAGAGCTTTTCATCCAATAACTTTGGTTTCTTGATTCAAATAATCATTGGGTCAAGTTCTTTTCAATTTGATTTTAGCTTTTTTTGGGTTGTTTCTATCTTGTTTGTGGGTTCAAGGGTTTTTACCCTCCGAGTTTGCACCAGTTGATATCAGAGTAAGACTCTAAAACCAGGTTTTATCTATCTATCTTTCATTTTTCATGTTATTTGTTTGTTGTTTTAATTCTTGAATTTGTGGTAGTTTTATATATAAAAAGTTTTCAATCAAATTTGCCTACTACCAAATCAGCATATTAAAAGAAAAAAAAGAAGAAAAAAATCTCAGATTGAAAAACTAAATGGCCTAAAATGCCTTTTTTTATATAGAAAAACTAAACGGCCTAGCCACACAGGCTGTGCTAGAATGAAGGCCCACCATTTTTCCTTTTTCACCACTGGATCATCCTAATGGCCATCTTTTTTGGCAAAACAATTGCCAATATATGGGTTAACTAATTTCTCACTATGTTTTCGTGGATAGTACCCATGAGGAAAGGATAGGGAAATAAAGTTATATGACCTAGGGTTGATAACTTACTGGCTGGTGGTGTGGCTATCATGGTATTGTGGTCGACAATGAAGCTACTGGTGGCTCATGGTGCAACTAATGGCTAAGGGAGTGAAAAACTTGTTGGTGAAAAGGAGCTATTGGTTCCTATTGGTGTGAAGAAGACCCGCTAGGTGCTGAAGAGGGCTACTATTTGTATCTTTAATGGTGTTGATATGTAAGTGGCTTCAAGAGTGGGAGGTAGTCTATTGTGTGGTTGTTGTTGGTTGGCTGATTGAAGATTAGAAAGAGAGCAATGTTGGTTGCTATTGGTTTAAGTTTTTCCTTTTCTTTTGGTGATAGTTGCGGTGGTTCTTGTTGTGAGAAGGATAGTTGAAGATGGGTGGTTGGACCCTACGAGTAGTGCTAGGTTTGTGTGTGGTGGTTGGACAAGGGTCTTTTGTGTTTTTTTTTTCTCGTTGGTGTTTTTTTGTTTTCTTTCCTTTGGGTCCCTTTTTCATGGTTGCCATGGAGTTCGTATTTATAGGGGGTTTGAGGGATGCTAAGTCCCATGACCAAACCTTTATCCTCGCCATTGATCTTCGTCTTGTAAAACTACCTCTTGATGCACTACACCTGAATGTTTTGGCTTGTTGTCCATATCGTGATTTTCACCTGTCATGACAGGGCTTCAACGACGTCAAGACAAGAAAAGGTGGCTTGAAAACCAAGCTTAGTGGCAGAGGGATACAAAGGAGCAAGGTTGTTAAAATCGCGAGTTGATTCGTAAAATCGTACGATTTTACAAGTCAATAAATGCTTAACGTGCGAAATCATTTTAAAAACTCGAAAATGGTTGAAATCGGGTTAAAATTGGGTAAAATCAGGTGAAATCGCATAAAATTACGATTTTAGAACCGTTTTTACAATTTCATCAAGAATTATATACTTCAATCTCCAACCCTCCAGCTCACATCAACATGACCTTGGCTGTACTTTAAAGACTATACTTATAGCATGACGTGACCAAGTAAGTTGTAAAGACTATACTTAAAGTTGTAAAGAGTCTAAAGACTATACTTATAGCATGATGTGGCCAAGTAAAGCTGCAAAGACCATACTAATAGCATGACGTGGCCAAGTTTTCAGAATCACTCATATTAACAAAAACTATGTCTTTTGCAAAAAGATCATTGGTCTTGAATTTCTTCAATTTGGTCTTTAATTAACCCTTAAACTTTGATTTTCTTGTGATTTTGTCCTTGATTTCACCTAATTGAGTTTGAAAAAGTTCAATTTGGTCCTATAAAATTTCAATCTTCTCAATTAAGCTTCTAAACTTACTTCTTCACTAATTAAGTCTTTGATAAAATTATTTTGACCCATTAAAAGTCTAATTACATTCTTGCACTTAACTAATTCTTTTATGTTGATATAAATTAATTCTTAAATTTAATTAAGCATTTAATTGGGCCTATGATTAAATTAAATTAGCTTATTAAAAGTCTAATTAAGTCATCAGACTTAATTTTTATGCAAATTCATCTGATAATCATTTAATTTAATTTTAAATCTGAATTGTCTTTTAATCTTGGATAAAATAGAGGTGCAATTGGGCTCCTAAAATTGCCCAAAATTGCAGTTCGGTTCCTTTAAGCGTTTAAAACCTTTCACAATCTGTTTTTACCAAGTTGCCAGTCATTTTTCATTTTTTTTTATTTTTGTTGCATTTTATTTTTTTGATTTTTAAAAGAAAAGAGCAATTTTTGGGGAAAACCCAAAATTGGGTTATGGTATTTTTTGCACATCTCCTTTCATCTTTGGCAAATAAAATGTTTATACAATACATTCAAAGTTTTAGCAACCCTAAAGTGACCAATTGAATCATCCCATATTCTTCACGAACAAGTAATTCATGCAAATAACTAATAGAAACACACAATTTATTCTTTTTAAACAAGTAACCATCCATCATTTAAAATTTGCATGTATTATGAACTTCTTTGACCACAAGTAATGCTGTCATGTTTCAAGTGTTCTTATCAAAACATACAGTTTTTTGTCATAAGTGGAATAAGTCAAGGTAGCTCCACTTAACTTCTTATTGAAATAAGCTATAGATCTTCTATCCTGCATTAATACAACTCCTATTCCTATTTCCGATGCATCACATTCAATTTCAAAAGCTTTTGTAAAGTCAAGTAAAGATAAAACATGTGCAGAACATAATTTATCTTTAAATATATTAAATGTTGATTTTTGTTCATTACCGCATTTAAAACCGACTGAATTTTAACAATTTCATTCAATAGAGCAGCTAATGTACTGAAATCCTTCATAAAACTTCTATAAAAGCTAACTAACACATGATAACTCCTTACCTCACTTACCGATTTAGGAGTAGGCCGATCCTAGATGGCTTTAACATTCTCCTCATCCATCCCAATATCCTATGCAGTTACAATATCGCCAAGAAACACAATTTTTTCTATGCAAAAGACACACTTCTTAAGGCCCCGTTTGTTTGCTGGAAAGTAGTTTTTTTTTGGAAAGTGAATTCCGGGAAAGTGAATTATTTTCCGATGTTTGGTAGTGTAATGGAAAATAAGTTGGAAAACACTTTCTAGTGTTTGGTTATGTCATGAAAAATGAGTTGAAAAATAACTTATTAATGTTTTATTTTTTTTCAAGTTTATTAAAATAATGAGAAACAAATCTTACAAATTAAAAAATTGAATGAGAATGAAATTGAAAAAAAATAATTTCATAAATTATCTCAAATAAAATAAATAATAATCAAAATAATAGAGATCAAATCCAAAAAATAAAAAGAATTGAAAGATAAAGAAATTAAAATAATAATAATTAACATTTCATAAATTATTTCAAATAAAGTAAGTAACAATCAAAAGAATGAGGACCAAATTTGAAAGATAAAAAATTTCAATTAAAAAATAATAAGGGAAAAGAAAATAACAATTATAAATATAAGTACCAAAATTAATATAAAAATTAAATTCGAAGGAATGAAATTGAAAAACAAATATTCAAAACAAAATATATATAGAAATCAAAAGTTTGAGGTCCAAATTTGATATAATCAACAAATAATATGACATTTCTAAATTTTTCACAATTTCCGGAAAGTGTTTTCCGCCTAAAATAAAAGGAAAACACTTTCTTGGAAACCAAGCCAAATTTTTCTTTGACTGGAAAGTGCTTTCCGTTGACCAACTTTTCTAATGGCAAACAAACACAAAAAAGTTTGGAAAGTAGTTTTCTAGAAACCAGTTTCCAAGAAACAAACATAGCCTAAGATTAACATACAATTTCTCACTACACAATACATTAAGTACATCACGCAAATGATCAAGATGCTTATTCAAGTTCTTTTTATAGATCAGGATGTCATCAAAATACATAACCATAAATTTACCTATGAATACACATACTACATGATTCATTAATCACATAAATGTACTATGTGTATTTGTATGTCCAAACAACATAACTAACCATTCATACAGACCATATTTAGTCTTAAATGCAATTTTCTATTTATCCCTTTCTTTCATCTTAATATGATGGCACCTATTTTTTAAATTAATTTTAAAGAAAATACATTTTCCATGCAACTCATCTAACTTGTCATCAAGCTTAGGAATAAGATGTTAATAACTTACTGTTATGTTGTTGATGATGTAACAAGCAACACACTTCCTTCAAGTTTCATTCTTTTTAGACACAAGTAAGACTAGCACAACACAAAGGCTCATACTCACATGAATGTACCCCTTCTACATCAATTCATCAACTTGCCTTTGAAGCTCTCTTATCTCTCTCTTGTCTCTTCGAGATTGCTTCTGTAGGCGATACAATAATCAAAAGGCTATGTTGTGCTTAGTGTGGAGCGCAAAAAGGCTTAGGCAGTATATGCTATACTACTCAACTTAGTTGATTTCAAAATTGAATTCTCTCAAGTACATTTGTGAAAAACCTTGTCGAGTAGGATAACAAGGTGGAAAGTGTTGTTGGCAGAATATGACATTGTTTTTATCATAATGAAGGCTATAAAAAAGAGTGTAATTGTCAATCATCTTGCAGATCATATTATGGAAGATTACAAGCCATTGAATTTTGACCTTCTTGATGAGGATATGCTAATAATTGAAGATAACAGTGAGATGAATGACTAGTGGACCTTGTACTTTGATAGGGGTAGTGAATGTATCAGGCAATAGGGTTGGAGTAGTGATAATTTCCCAAAAAAAGAAATAATGTCTTGTTTCAATAAGGTTGCAATTTAAATAGACAAATAACACGGCTGAGTATAAAGCCTACATCATTAGTCTGGAAGTTGCTTTAAAACTTAAATTTGGAATGCTTGAGGTCTATAGGGATTCCCTACTAATCATTTATCAGGTAAAAGGGGAGTGACAAACCAAGAATGAGAAGTTGAAGCCATATCAGAATTATCTCTTGAAATTAGCTAGCAAATTCAAAGAAATAAAATTCATTCATATGAGTAGAGATAAGAATTAGTTTACTGATGTCTTAACAACCCTAGCTTCGATGACATAAATAGTTACTGGAGATAGGATCCAACTAATAAACATCGAAGTCAGAAATCTCCAAGCTCGGAAACACTAGATGAGAAATCATGGTATAGTGACATCAAGACGTTTATCCAACACTGGAAATACCCTCAGGAGCTTCCAAGATAGATGAAAAGGCTTTGAAGAGAATGGTTATAAAGTTTTACTTGGATGGTGAAATCCTATATACGAGGTCATTTAACAAGACTCTATTCAGGTGTCTAAATGAGAATAAGGTTGAGCAAACATTAAAAGAAATCCACGAGGAAATTTATGCCACTCATGCCAACAGATATACAACGGCAAGGCAAATGCAAAGATTTGGATACTTCTGGTTGACCATAGAAATGGACTGTGTAAACTATTTTAGAAAATTCCACAAGTGTCAAATATATGGTGATAAGATAAATTCACTTCTAGCATCGCTATTCAATATGACCTCGCCTTAACATTTTGATATGGAGGTTGGATGTTATAGGACCAATCAATCTGAAGGCTAGCAACGAGTATAGGTTTATTTTAGTTGTCATCGACTTCTTCACTAAATGGCAGAGGCCAACTCTTATGTATATATAACATAGAAAATAATTAAGAGGTTTATTGAGAAAGATTTGATTTGTTGTTATGGCTTACTAGTAAGATTGATAACCGAGAACCCTTATAATTTTAATGGAGAGCTGATTGTTGAACGCTTCTCTAAATGAAGGATTAAACACCTCAATTCTTCTTTTTACAAACCAAAAATGAATGGAGCTATCATGACAGCTAACAAGAGTCTCAAAAACATCATCTAGAAGATGGTGTTCACCTACAAGGATTGGAATGAAATGCTTTTGTACGTATTTTACGCATACCGCACCATAGTTAGAACTTTTATAAGTGCAACCCCTTATTCTTTGGTATACGAGATGGAAGCAATTATGCCTTTAAAAGTAGAGATTTTATCATTAAGGGTTTTAAAAGATGCAGAACTATATGAATTAAAATGGATAAAATTAAGATTTGAGCAGTTAAATTTTATTGATGAAAAAAGATTATTGGCCATTTGTCACCACCAGTTATACCAAAGCAGAATGACTAATATACCAAAGCAGAATGACTAAGGTATATAACAAGAAGGTCAGGCCAAGAGTATTTAAAGAAGGGGACTTAGTATTGAAAAATATCTCGCTAGTATCGAGAGAAGATTAGAGTAAATAAGCACTAAACTACAAAGAACCATACATGGTGAAAAAGGCTTTTATGGAAGAGCTTTAATTTTAAATAATATGGACCAAAATGATTTGCCTAGACCTGTAAACTCTAATATTGTAAAGAAATACTAAGCTTGATGTACCTTTTCTATCAATCAATAAAAATTGAAGTTTAGCCAAGAATTCTTTGGTATGTTTTTCTTTTCTTAAAAAACCATGCATGATTTCATGTTTTTACAAAGCTTTTCAGAAAATCAAAGTTTTAGTATAAAAGTAGAAGTCAAATTGGTGTTTGTTTTAATAAATAAATTCTGTGAATTCAAGTGATACCATAAAAAGGTTACCAAACATTTAAGAACCTAAAAAACAAACCAAACACCACGAGAAACTTTAACGTTGAGTTTTAGTTAAATGAATAATGAAAAAACCATTTCACATGTTCAAATGAAGGAAAGAAAAGCTTGTTGATCCTAAACGTACGCGTTTGAAAATGTCATATTTAATAATCCTTTCACAACACTAAAAAAAATTATCATTTGTGGTCCCTATTGAGCTTAATAAGTTTTTCTTGAGAATTAACTTTGACTATGATCATACTCCACACTGGGGGCAAGTGCAAAAATTAGAAAAATAATCCAAATATACAAAATGATCCTTAGTTACTACAGGTGCCCAAAAAGCTGGGGATATGAAAGAATTCAAAGAGTTCAAAAGGTTTGAGCATACCATATAAAATAATGAATATGATGGTACTCAAAACCAAATGAAAAAAAAGACGAGAAGAACAAGCCTGACACTAGAGGGCACGACATACCATTTTGCAAGTCAATTCTAAGGTTTAAAAATCCATGGACCAAAAAGAGGTTTGGAAACAAGCATAGTGATCTTTAGTCTTGAAATGCCTTAAACATTTTTTGAGCCCTTTCCAATCAGAGGCAGACAATCTGGAATGGTAGGCAATGTTTTCTCATGTAAAACGAGCTTTATTATTCATACAAGTAAAATGAACGCTTTAAAGACTTTTTTTTTCTCTGAAACCCTCAAATTAAAACTTGAACCCTTTTAACCAACAAAACATGAAAAAAAGGTCGCTTCACATTTTCACCAAAAAACAAAAGAAAACAAATTTCAATTCTAACAAAAACAGGTCCATAGGAATCGCTTGCATTCTTTTCAGAACAAATTTGCTTTAAATCGACTCAAAATGGTTTTTGTGTTTGGAAATGACTTTGAAATTTTAAAAATTTTCCCATGAAAGCAACCCCTTGTAAATAACCAAACCCTTTTCTACATGGCATCAACCTTAAAGAAAACTCAAAATAAACAAAATACTTGGGGGCATGATCAGGCTTGGGGGTAATCCTGTAAACCCCAAGTATAAATTTGGCATAAAATTGGAGAATGTTTTAAATTGAGTAAAGAAAATAAAATGAATAATGTGAATTTTGATAAATGGGACATAAATATATGTATATATAAAAGATAAAGATATGAAAATTGATCTGAAATCATTTCTTGTAAATGTTTGATTAAGAAATGTAAATCCAGTACAACTCTAGGAGTTCTATAAAATTTCTAAAGGAAGTGTATTAGAAAATTAAGCAAATAAAATAAAAAAAATTAAGGATTTGATACTTGTAGTAAGGGATGGATATGGACCTTTGAGATTTTAAAAAATGATTAGTGAACTAATTTTTAAATATAGATGTGTGAAAATGCTCGAAAAATGAAAAAAAAGGCTCAAAATGTGAATTAAATTTTAATGGAAGTGATTTATGAGGAAAGAAAGGTATCGAGGTATAAATTAATGACTTTCAATATCGCTTGTTGAAAATCAGTAGTAAAAATATACTGGGACGAGGAAAATAATACCCGAAAACTATAATAATTACTATTTGAAGGGACATAGTGGGAATTTCATATAAAAGGCTTGGGTTTGAAGGGACATAGTGGGAATTTCATATAAAAGGCTTAGGTGCAGCTGGCTATGAGGGGATTAAAAGGGAAGATACGAGGAAACTCTAATTTTCCTTGAAAAATCCTTGAGAAACCTAGAGAAAAACAAGAAAAAGAAGAGAGTTAGTGATACTTAAGGATTTAGGCAACAAAATCACTTTGATTTAGAGTGTTCTTGAAAGAAACATTTGGGAATAGAGTGAGAGGGAAGGGGTGACAACAACCAACAAGGAATAAGAGGTGGGAATCCTTGATTTGTTAGCACTTGGAACGTAGATTACTCATTGGTAAGGTGTCCCAACATCTATTTAATAAGTTCTTACAATATTTGTTAAGTTTCCATTGATTTTTCATCAAATTAAGGATAAGGTTAACGATGAATTTTGGGGGGAATGAGAAATTGAATTAAATTGATGTTTATGACATGTAATAGGATTGAAATGAGTTGAAATATCAAGTAATCTTGAAAGGAAATTAGTAGTCCTTTACTAGTGTATGGCCGACCAATGATGTAATAAGAGGAAAGGTGTTTTATTTGAATCCTTAGCTCGATGATATGTGTTTATATGAATAAAAATTATGGGAATGCATGAAGGAATAACAATAAAGGTGTTAAAGAGGGTTGAGAAGAGTGTTGATTGATAGGTTAATGAAATTGGAAGAATTATCTACAATTGTGATAAGTTACAAAATGATGATAAATTAAGGAAACTAGTTCTTAGAAGCTGTCTTTGGGAACATTATAATGTATATAACATGGCAAGGAATTGATTTTGATTGAGGATAAGTTAAATTGGTAATCTGTGAATGTTACAAAATTTATCGACAAAACTAGACAGTTTAATATCTTGGTCTTTTAGAGGAAATTCGAGCATTAAAATGGGGGAATTTGGACTAGGTCTCTCATAGAAATTATAGCCATGGATGTTAGATATCCAAGGAAGTTAACCTTGATTAATTTGGAATTTTAGAACTCCAGTTATGGGCTAATAACCCAAAGGGGGTACGGACATACCCTACTGGATTGTTGGCCATCTTTTTGATAAGGAGTAGTTTTGAGGGCTTTAAGAGTAGAACTGGATTCTTTTCCCTCAGTGGACTTATAACCTTGTGTCTTAGCTATTCGAGGGATCAAGCCACACCTTAAACTGAACTATATAATGTTAGTTATGGATGAAACACAAAACAATGTTCGAATGAGGAATTACACCGATTATGATGTTGGTTTGCATTCTTGGTTACGAACCTAAAAAAAAGGGATTTAATGCGAACATGAGATGTAAATTTAAGAAAAAAAAAGTAATAATGAATTAGATGATTAAAGAGAAATTTGTATAGATTTTAGATTTAAAAGAAATAAACGTTCATGAGTAATGACATGGTATACTTATTGATACACGAGGAGCCACCAAACCTAGACAAAAGCCTGAGACTACCAGTCAAGCTTTTACAATAGGTATATGCCTAACACCTATGCTTATATTTTCTACTATTTTAAATTGTTTGGCATGTTAGTGCTTTAAACTTGGTACTCTCTCTCTCTCTCTCTCTCTCTCTCTCTCTCTCTCTCTCTCTATATATATATATATATATATATATATATATATATATATATATATATTATTTTTAAATAAAAA